>Ga0181564_10000566_pt1 | contig 32818 bp, 31 predicted proteins | sample 011ome_24_FD_134512 | JGI IMG/M metagenome (GOLD analysis project Ga0181564, IMG submission 134512) | Coastal salt marsh microbial communities from the Groves Creek Marsh, Skidaway Island, Georgia - 011513CT metaG (megahit assembly) | ecosystem: Environmental > Aquatic > Marine > Intertidal... | reverse complement strand
GGCCGAGGTCGGCGGTGAATGTCACCACTTCGCAGCCGCGCTCTACCTCTAGCCATTTCGCGATGACCGAGGTGTCGAGACCTCCGGAATAGGCGAGAACAACACGTTTTATATCTGGCATTCTTGGAAACCTCTTTTCAATCGCCGCGCGGCTAGCAGGAGCAAGGGGAAGGGGCAATGAAGAAGCGTGTTGCAAGGGTGTAGTCGAGCTTCGTGAATGGAAGGATCCAACGAGTTTTGGCATGCGAAGGAGGGTCATCGCCTACGCGGTCCGTAATGCTCATGATTGGCGTGACGCTGATTTGACTGCGGTAAGGAGAGAGATTGGCCGGATAAATCAAGCTAGAAAGGAGCTCATCCTCGATGAAGATGACGTGGAAGAACTCCTCTGATTCTTAAGACATCAAATTAACCGTCTAGCCCGCGTCACGGATGTGCTAACACCCCATAATGCCACCCACCGATCCCATCGAAGGCCACGTAGGGGCAATGCTCGCCGAAGCTACCCGCCTGCACAAAGAAGCGCTCACTTACCTAGATGAGCCGAAGGCTTCCCTACTATTGCTATGTGATAGCTGAGGTACAAACGGATGAGGCAAAGCTTCACTAAATCATTGAAAAGTATGGTGCCGGCTGCAAGATTCGAACTCGCGGCCTGATGATTACAAATCAACTGCTCTACCAACTGAGCTAAGCCGGCACTTTTCTGTTAGCCGTTTCGCCTGCCAACACCGGGCAATCCGAAACGGAAGCGGTCCCCTAGGCGAAAGTTATTCGGGCCTCAAGTGGGAACTGACATAGCATAGAAAATTTCTAAAGAGCACCAAAGGTCCACCCTTCGGTGCGCGCAATTTCCGGTGTTAAGCCCTTTGGGGCCCAATAGGCTGGATCCGGGCCGATCTTGCGGAGCCACGCCGCGGTCACCAGAGCGTCCGAAGAATGGTCGTCGATAGGGCCGGTTCCGGCCACAGGAGGCGAGCCCAATTGCGCGAGTGCCACGTTCAAATCTTCGAAACTGCGAAGTTTGGTCCTGGCGCCGCCGACACCTCCGCCCCGCGCAGCGATAGATGTGTACATCTCGACAACAACAGGGCCGCTATCGGGCAGCGGATCGATCGGCCAGACCGCGACGGCATCGCGCAATTGGTGCAGCATTCGCATGCCGGTCAGAGATGATTTGCCGACCTGCGCGGCGCCAACAAGGTTGAAATTGCTGACCGGGCGCACACCTTGCTCGCGCTGAGCCAGTTCGGCGCATCGAAAGCGACCTTGCCTGGTGGGAGCGTCGGCCAAGTGAAAATGCTGTCCGAGATGTTCTTTGGAATGGCGGAAATATTCGCTTAGCTGAGGATGCGAGACAAAACTGCCGCACTCCAAATTCGGGTCATCAGAGCAAACCTGGTCGATCAGCGCCCAAAGCGATTTTGCATCCTTGGGGCTGTCATTCCAATGCGGAAAGAATGCGCCTGCGTCCTGAAACGGAAGCGAAATGCCTAAATCCATCCCTACCAGTGTGTCGCGCGGAATATCATCGCGCAGGATGGCGAGCACTTCTTTGCGCGCCCAGCCCCCTCTTGGTGGCTCAACCAGCACCGGCGCACTGCCCGTGCCTTCTGCCAGTGACAGGGCAATACCCTTCTGTCGCGCGCCTTTCGCGCCCGACCAGTCAATCGCGAGATAATGTGTGAAGTCACGCATCTTTGCGTTCGGCTCGCAGCTTTTCCCAATAGGCGATCCGCTCTTTCACCTTGCGCTCAAAGCCGCGCTCTACCGGCGTGTAATAAGTCTGAGGCTCCATCTCTTTCGGCCAGTAATTTTCGCCAGAGAAGCCTTCTTCGGTATCGTGATCATAGGCATAGCCTTTGCCATAGCCGACATCCTTCATCAGCTTTGTCGGAGCATTCAGGATGTTCTGGGGCGGCAGCAGACTGCCGGTTTCCCTCGCGCTCTTCCAAGCTGATTTCTGGGCAGCATAGGCAGTATTCGATTTGGGGGCGGTCGCCAGATAGAGGCAGGCCTGCACAATCGCGAGCTCGCCTTCGGGTGAGCCAAGAAATTCATACGCATCCTTGGCAGCGAGGCACTGAATGAGGGCTTGAGGGTCGGCCAGCCCGACATCTTCGCTCGCAAAGCGTACCAGTCGGCGCAATACGTAGAGCGGCTCTTCACCGGCCACTAACATTCGCGCCATGTAATATAGTGCGGCCTGCGGATCGCTGCCCCGAAGCGACTTATGCAGCGCCGAGATCAGATTGTAGTGTCCGTCGCGATCCTTGTCATAGACAGCCACTCGCCGCTGCAGGAAGGTGCCAAGCCCGGCGGGATCGAGCGGGGTATTGATCTGCGCATTATAAAGCGTTTCGGCCTGATTGAGCAGAAACCGCCCGTCACCGTCGGCGCTGCCAATCAGGGCGTCACGCGCGGCATCATCAAGGGGGAGGGGGCCTTCCAGCTCTTCCGCGCGCGCAAGCAGTTTTTCCAGAGCAGCCGCGTCCAGGCGATTGAGGATCAGAACCTGCGCACGGCTAAGCAGAGCTGCGTTGAGTTCAAAGCTCGGATTTTCGGTTGTTGCGCCGACCAGCGTCACCGTTCCGCGCTCGACAAAGGGAAGGAAACCGTCCTGCTGCGCGCGGTTGAAGCGATGGATCTCGTCCACGAACAACAGTGTTTTTTGGCCAACGCCCGCCATCTTGTCCGCTTCGGCAAAGGCTTTCTTGAGGTCCGCCACCCCTGAAAAAACCGCGCTTACAGAGATAAACCGCATGCCCACTGCATCCGCCAGCAGCCGCGCAGTGCTGGTCTTGCCCGTGCCAGGCGGCCCCCACAACACCATGCTCGACAGCTTGCCTGCCGCGACCATGCGGCCGATTGCCCCTTGCGGTCCGGTCAGATGTTCCTGCCCGATGACTTCGTCCAATGTCCGTGGGCGCAAGCGGTCGGCCAGCGGTGCGTCCTCACGCGGAGCGGCGCTGGCTTTTGCTTGCTGTGAAGGGTCATTGCCAAACAGATCTGCCATTGGTCGAGTGCCATAAGCCGTTCATCGCTCAAAGCCAAAGTCCTCTTGCAAACGGCCCGTAAGATATATCTTAGAGCTATCAAAGATACTCAGGAGTTAAATGAATGACTTGGAATAGATCTGGGCGCGGTGGTTGGAGCAATCTGGGGCCGATGATCGCAATGGCAATGGCTTCCGCCGCAAATGAGTGGGAAGACGAGTTCAAAAGCTCAGGTCACCGCCGCAAGTCGCGCGATTGGCAAGACGGTGCGCGCCGCAACAAACGTCGAGGGCGGATGTTCGGCACAGGAGAGCTACGCTTGGCCTTGCTGGCGCTCATCAACGAAGAGCCGCGCCACGGCTATGAGCTGATCAAAGCGATCGAAGAGATGACCGGAGGTGCTTATGCGCCAAGTCCTGGCGCAGTCTACCCGACGCTGCAAATGCTGGAAGAAGAAGGCCAGATCAAACAGTCCAAGCCCAAGAAGAAGGGCAAGCCTGCTGATAAGGAAACGAGCGGCAAGAAGCCTTTCGAAGTTACAACATCGGGTGCGGCTGAACTCGAAGACCGTGCAGATGAAGTCGAGGAATTGATGGGCCGCATCAATGAACACGGCGATCGCGCAGAGAAGGTGAAAGAAAAATCACCTGACCTGTTTCGCGCAATGGGCAATCTTGCCTCTGTACTGAAAAATCGCGCAAGGGCCGGCAAGCTCGACAAGGATACGGTTGATCAGATCGTTGATATTATTGATGAAGTTGCCAAGCGCATCGAGCGGATGTGATCGGCTTGCATAGGCATGGCTTAACGCATTTGCCATCGCGCCAAGCGCGCAATAATCGTCCCTTCATCGATCCGGCACCAGACCGGACTGGAGGGGAGAATTTTCATAAGTGAAGCAACGAAAGCGCCGTGGCACCTATGGGCTGTCGGGATTGTGACTCTGCTTTGGAATGCTGTTGGCATTTTCAGTTACATGATGACGCATCTGGGAAAGCTGGAAGACCTTGGCATGACGCCAGATCAGATAGCTTTCTTTGATTCATTCCCGGCCTGGTCCAATGCGCTTTGGGCTATGGGAGTCTGGGGCGCATTTTTCGGATCAATCCTGTTGCTCTTGCGCTCGCGTTGGGCAGTGACATCAATCGCCATTTCTGTGGTCGGCCTGGTTGGTACAACGATCTATCAGAACTTCATGATCGAGGTGCCGGCGGAGTTGCAAAGTCTGCCGCTAAACCTGACTATTTGGGCCACCACACTGTTTATGCTTTGGTATGCCCGCAAGATGCAGTCCGAAGGCATATTGGACTGACCTGAACTAGGCTGATTCCAACGCCGCCTTGATCTTCGCCTCGTCTTCGGCGCGCAATTCCTCGCGCGCGGTGACGAGGCGGATATAGGTGTCGGCCACCACCTGATTGATGGCATCCCAGCTATATTCGCGCGATTTGCGTTCACCGGCTGCACCATGCGCGTGGCGGTGCGCATCATCAGTGCAATAAGGCGCGATAGCTTCTGCAAAAGCGGCGGCATCACCGGGCGGTACAAGCTGCCCGGTCTCGTCTGGCGTAACGAGCGAAGACGCACCAGTCGCGCCAGCGGCAACCACCGGCAGTCCGCTAGCCATGGCTTCCAGCGTCACATTGCCGAATGTCTCGGTTATTGACGGGTTGAAGAAAATGTCACCGCTTGCGAGCGCGCGGCCCAGGTCAGCGCCGGTCTGGAATCCGGCGAAAATGCCCCCGGGCAGGGCTTGCTTGAACCAATCCTTCGCCGGGCCATCGCCAATGACGAGAACCTTGTGTGGGACCTGCCTTTTGCGCAGCTCGATGATTGTGTCCGCGAACACATCAAGCCCTTTTTCCATGACCAAGCGGCCCAGAAAAACGATGGTGACGTCATCATCTTCCAGCCCGAGCGAACGGCGCCACTCCATGTCGCGTTTGCTGGGGTCAAAGATCGTTCGATCTACCCCGCGCGACCAGATCGTGATATCATCATGCATGTCTTGCTCAATCAGCGTGTCGACCATGCTTTGCGATGGAGCAACCAGCGCGTCACAACGATTGTAGAACCGGCGCAAAATCCACTCGACGGTGGGCTCAAGAAATGCGAATCCATAATAGCGCGGATAGGTTTCGAATCGCGTGTGAACCGATGAAAGCACGGGCAAATCGTATTCTTGTGCCCAACGTAACGCGGCATGACCCGTTGGATCAGGAGACGAAATATGGGCGACATTTGGCTCAAATTTCACCAGATCGTCTTTAGCTTTCCGGCTTAGTCCGGTGGGCAAGCGGTATTCACCGCGCCCCTTCACCGGCATCCGGACATTGGGCACGCCAACCAGATCACCCGTAGGCTCAAAATCCGGGTTTGCCACCTTAGGCGCGTAGACACGCACAGACGCTCCCTGACGGAGCAAATACTCCACCAAACGGTTCAAAGCCTGGTTCGCGCCGTCACGCGTGTAGTTGTAATTGCCACTGAAAAGGGCAATGCGAAGATCGCTGGTCTGCATATTCTAAGTCGGCATATAGCACAGCATTGCGAATGAAAAGCGGCGCGCAATCAACTTGCGCGCCGCCTCCACCGATCTCATGATCGGAAGTAGGGTTTTGGTTTAGCTGTCAGAGCCTGACGAAAGGCCTTTCAGCGCACCCATCACCATATCGTACAAGCGACGTGTGATTAGCGATGCGGACATACCAGCGGCCGCAACAGCAAGGTTGCTGAAGATTGTGGTCAAATATTCCCCGACTGCCGGAATCGCGCCGAGCGCTGCACCAACCGCAGGCAGAACAAGAACTGCCAAATACATACGAATGGCGCCGTCCTGATCAGCGGCAATGCCGCCAATGATTCCCAGAACGAGTATGATCAATCCGACTTCCAGGCCCGGAATGGATACAAACCCACCAACAATTGCGAGCACAACTGCCAAACCAGCTGCCAGTCCCCCAACTTTTTCCATATATTCTCTCCCAATCTCTCCCCCATGGAGAGCAGACAAGATAGCCGAAGTTTCGTTTCCAGTGAAACTTTCATGCTGCGCGGTAAAATATTGATAAAAAAACTGAAAATGAAGATTTCCACGAGTTTTTTAACAGGCTGCGACGCTCTATGCTGCGGCAAGAGGCGCTTTTCCAGCGACGAGTCGTGACGTGAATAGCTTTGCACAGCCCGCCAGCATCGCTTGACATGTTGCGGCGCAAAACTAATGCGACCCGTGGGCCACGCGGTCCCAACGCCGCGCGAGCTCTCTGTAAGGAGAGAATACATGACTAGCATACCCAGCGAACCGGCACTGAAGCCGGCGCGCCCACAATTTTCTTCCGGTCCCACGGTTAAATTCCCGGGCTGGTCCCTCGATAAGCTGAAGACAGAATCGCTCGGTCGCTCGCACCGCTCGGCGACAGGCAAGGCGCGTCTCAAATACGCGATCGATCTGTCCAAAGAGATGCTGGGCGTGCCAGAGGACTATCTCGTTGGCATCATGCCCGCTTCTGATACTGGCGCGCTGGAATGCGCGATGTGGACGATGCTGGGGCAGGGCCCCGCAACCGTCGCGGCATGGGAAAGCTTCGGCAATGTCTGGATTCAGGATGCGGTCAAACAGCTCAAGCTGAAGGACTTGCAAGTCCTTGATGCCGACTATGGCGAAATTCCCGATCTGAACCAGGTTCCGCAAGATAATGACGTTGTCTTCACCTGGAACGGTACGACTTCGGGCGCGAAGATACCGAACACGGATTGGCTCGCTCCAGGCCGTGCTGGTGTGACCATCAATGACGCCACCAGCGCAGTGTTTGCGCAGGCAATGGATTGGGCAAAGCTCGATGCCACGACCTATAGCTGGCAAAAAGTGATGGGTTCAGAGGCGCAACACGGCATGCTGATCCTTTCACCCAAGGCGGTCGAGCGGATCGAAAGCTATGATCCCGAGTGGCCGCTTCCCAAGTTGTTCCGCCTTAAGAAGGGTGACAAGATCAATCGCGGCATCTTTGAAGGTGCAACGATCAACACGCCATCTTTGCTCGCGACTGAAGACTATATCGCGGCGCTGGAATGGGCGCAGTCGATCGGCGGTCGCAAGGCGATGTTCGAACGGGCCGATGCAAACGCAAAGATCGTCACCGATTGGATCGAGGCGACGCCTTGGTTGCGCAATATGGTCAGCGATCCGGCGCAGCGCACCAATACCGGTGTGTGCTTTGTTTTTCAGGGCGAATGGTACGAAGGCCGTTCTGCAGAAGATCAGGCTGCCGTGCCAAAGACAATCGCAAAGATGCTGGAAGAGCGCGACGTGGGCTATGACTTTAACGGTTATCGAGATGCCCCGCCAAGCTTGCGCATCTGGTGCGGTGGCACGGTTGAGCAGGAAGACCTGAAGCGTCTGCTGCCCTGGATCGAATGGGCATACGAGACCGTTAAGTCTGGCATCTGATGTGAGTTCCTGCGGAAGCAGGAACCCTGCGCCAACTCGAACAAACCGAAATTCTGGGCTCCTGTTTTCGCAAGAGCACGTAAAGGATCAGTAACATGACCAAACCTAAAGTACTCATCTCTGACAAGATGGACCCGAATGCCGCGCGTATCTTCGAAGAACGTGGCTGCGAAGTGGATGTGATCACCGATCACACGCCTGAACAATTGGCCGAGATCATCGGCCAGTACGATGGGCTCGCAATCCGTTCGTCGACCACTGTGACAAAAGAAATCCTGGATGCGGCCACTAATCTGAAGGTGATTGGCCGTGCAGGTATCGGTGTCGACAATGTCGATATCCCCTACGCCTCTGGCAAAGGTGTAGTCGTCATGAACACACCGTTCGGCAACTCGATCACCACTGCTGAACACGCGATTGCGATGATCATGGCGCTGGCGCGCCAGATCCCGGCGGCGAACACCCGTACGCAAGCCGGCGAATGGCCCAAGAAAGACTTCATGGGCATCGAGGTGACCGGCAAGACGCTCGGCCTGATTGGTGCGGGCAATATCGGTTCGATCGTGGCGAGCCGCGCACAAGGCCTCAAGATGAAAGTGATCGCTTACGACCCATTTCTGACCGAAGAGCGCGCGATCGAGCTCGGTATCGAGAAGGTCGATCTGGACACGCTGCTTGGCCGCGCTGATTTTGTCAGCCTGCACACCCCGTTGACCGACCAGACGCGCAATATCTTGAGCCGCGAACGGCTCGAGAATGCAATGCCCGGCATCCGCATCGTCAATTGCGCACGTGGAGGGTTGATCGATGAAGCAGCGCTGAAGGATTGCCTGGAAAGCGGCCAGGTTGCAGCAGCTGCGCTAGACGTGTTTGAATCCGAGCCCGCAACGGACAACCCGCTGTTCGGTGCGCCGAACTTTATCTGCACGCCGCATCTGGGCGCGTCGACGACAGAGGCACAGGTGAACGTAGCGCTACAGGTTGCTGAACAGATCAGCGATTATCTGGTCAATGGCGGCGTTACCAATGCGCTCAACATGCCTTCGCTCAGCGCCGAAGAGGCGCCGAAACTAAAGCCGTACATGGGCCTTGCGGAGGCGCTTGGTTCGCTTGTTGGACAACTCGCGCACGGCAATCTCGAAAAGATCAGTATCGAGCGCGAAGGTGCGGCTGCCGAGCTTAACGGCAAACCCATCACGGGTGCGGTCCTGGCGGGCTTTATGCGCCGCTATTCAGACACGGTGAACATGGTCAACGCGCCATATCTCGCGAAGGAACGCGGGCTCGAGGTCAGCGAAGTGCGCCAGTCGCGCGAAGGGGCGTTTAACACGCTGATCCGTGTGACGGTTCAGACTGCCGAGGGACCACGTTCCGTGGCCGGAACACTGTTCGGAAACGACGCCCCACGGCTGGTGGAAATCTTCGGAATCGGTATCGAAGCCGAGCTGAGCGGTCACATGCTTTATGTTGTCAATGATGACAAACCGGGCTTCATCGGCCGTATCGGCACATTGCTTGGTTCGCATGATATCAATATCGGAACCTTCAACCTCGGGCGTCGCGAAGCCGGCGGCGAAGCCGTGCTGCTTCTCAGTCTCGATCAGAAGATCCCTGACGATGTGATCGCTCAGGCAACTGAGATCGAAGGTGTGAAACTGGTCAAAGCGCTGGAATTCTGATCGCGGATAGGGCAAGCGCCCGCGTGTAATGACCGAACCAGACGACCTGTTGCCTGAAGGGCTTGAAGACAAGCTGCCGCGCGAGGCGGAGGCGATCACGCGCGCCATGCGGTCATCGCTCGATGTGCTGTGGAGCCATGGCTATGATCGCGTACGCCCGCCGCTGATCGAATTCGAGAAGTCGCTTGCAGGCCGTATGGACGGTGTGCAGCCGCGCCGAATGTTCCGGTTCGTAGATCCGGTCAGTCTGCGTACGCTCGCTTTGCGCAGCGATATCACACCGCAGATCGGCCGAATCGCAGCGACCAGTATGGCAGGCACGCCGCGGCCTTTGCGGCTGGCCTATTGCGGTGAGACGGCGCAGATCAAAGCGGATCAGCTTGCACCCGCGCGTGAACGAACGCAGCTGGGGGCGGAGCTGATCGGTGCAGATTCCGTTGCTGCGGCAAGCGAAGTGGTTGCGCTCGCAATTGAGGCATTATCTGCGGCAGGTCTGACGGGTATCTCGGTTGATTTTACGCTGCCAGACCTTGTCGACACTTTGTCTGAAAGCGCTTTGCCCTTGGCACCGGCATTGATCGGCAATGTTCGTCGAGAGCTGGATATGAAGGATGCAGGCGGACTGCGCGCGGCAGGTGGCGAAGCCTATCTACCGCTGCTCTATGCGACAGGCCCGTTCGAAGAAGCACTTGAGAAATTGTGTGCAATTGATGCCGGCGGGGCGCTCGCTTCCAGGATCGCGGGGCTGAAAGCAATTGTGAAGCGGATCGGAGACGCGGCGCGCGTTACATTGGATCCGACCGAACGCCATGGCTTCGAATACCAAAGCTGGTTTGGCTTCACGCTTTATGCCGAAGGTGTTCGCGGTGCAGTGGGGCGGGGTGGAACCTATTTGATTGGCGGCGCCAATGAGCCAGCAACCGGCTTCACGCTATATGTCGATCAGATGATCGAAGGCTCGCGGGGCAGCGAAACAGTCGATCTGGTGTACCTCGTAAATGGGCATGATAGAGAAAAAGCGGCGGAGCTTCGCGCCAAAGGCTATCGTACTCTTGCCCAGATCGAAGACGACGAAGATCTCCTTGCGCTTGGCTGCACGCACAAGCTTTCCGGCAAGGATATGGTTGCGCTCTAGTTCCGCGAGCGCACGTGTTCGCCGATCCAGGCGCCCGCTTGCATCACCTTTTCCATGCCCAGTTGAGCAGCAACACTGCGGCTGAGTGTTACCAGGTCGATTTCCGACAGGCTTTGGCGGTAGGCCTCCTGCGCGCGCCAGAATCCTGCTGCAATATTACATGGCGCTTTGCAGTCAGCCGGTTTGCTCGCGCAAGGCCCGTTCTGGCGAATTTCCGTGCAGCGAAACATCGGCTCATCGCCATCCACCGCGAGCAATATGTCGAGCAAGGTGATTTCATCTGGAGCGCGGGCGAGGGTGTAAAAACCGCTTCTTCCACGCCCCCCTGTAATTATGCCTGCACGTGCAAGGGCTCGCATCTGTTTGGCCATATAGGGCTCCGGAAGGTCATGAAATTCAGCCATAGCTGAGAGTGCAAGACCGCGATCTGGCCAAAGCGGTGCCATCACGGCACGGGCATGCGCAGCCCATTCTACACCCTTGTTGATCCACATAGCGAACAATCCTGTTGCTTGCCTCCAAAGTAGATGCAGATAGCGTTGGCTCGAGCGCTTGACTTTGCAGTGCTCGGCATTTTATCGGCCCGAGCGCAATCGGGGCGCATATCGCCCCACGTTTCCGTCCCTTGGTCGAGTCCTGTCGAAGGACCATGAGGATCCCCCTGGCAGGGGGTAAGGTGTAAGCATGGCTAATGTTACAGTGATCGGCGCTCAATGGGGCGATGAAGGCAAAGGCAAGATTGTCGACTGGCTTGCGAGCCGTGCCGATGCCGTTGTGCGCTTTCAAGGCGGGCACAATGCGGGTCACACATTGGTGGTGGATGGCACAACCTACAAGCTGAGCTTGTTGCCGAGCGGCATCGTGTCCGGCACCCTGAGCATGATCGGGAATGGTGTAGTACTTGACCCATGGGCATTGCGGGATGAAGTGCAAAAGCTTGAAGGTCAGGGGGTCACGATCAGCGATGATAATCTGGCGATCGCAGACAATTGCCCGCTGATCCTGCCGATCCACCGCGATCTCGATGGCTTGAGGGAAACTGCGGCGGGTTCTGGCAAGATCGGCACCACAGGCCGCGGTATTGGCCCAGCGTATGAAGATAAGGTCGGGCGCCGCGCGATCCGCGTGTGCGACTTGGCGCATCTGGACAGTCTGGATACACAGCTCGATCGACTTTGTGCGCATCATGACGCACTACGCGCCGGTTTCGACCAGCCTCCGGTCGACCGTCAGCGTCTGCTGGATGATCTGAAAGAGATCGCGCCCTTCGTATTGCAGTTCGCTCAACCCGTTTGGAAGCGTTTGAAGAAAGTGCGCAAGGCTGGCGCGAAAATACTGTTCGAAGGTGCGCAGGGCGTGCTGCTTGATGTCGATCACGGCACCTATCCGTTTGTCACCAGCTCCAACACCGTAAGCGGAACAGCGGCATCGGGCTCAGGGCTTGGGCCGGGCAGCGCGGGCTTCGTACTCGGTATTGTGAAGGCCTATACTACCCGCGTGGGTAGCGGTCCGTTCCCGACCGAACTGGACGATGAAGTTGGACAATTGCTGGGCGAACGTGGTCACGAGTTCGGCACAGTAACTGGGCGCCAACGCCGGGTCGGCTGGTTCGATGCGGTGATCGTGCGCCAAAGCTGCGCGATCAGCGGTGTGACTGGAATTGCGCTGACCAAGATTGACGTGTTGGACGGTTTGGAAACCGTTAAGATTTGCACGGGATACCGCCTGCGCAACAATGTGATGGATTATCTACCAAGCCATGCCGGCGATCAGGCAGCGGTTGAGCCGATCTACGAAGAGCTGGACGGCTGGAGTGAGAGCACAGCCGGCGCGCGCAGTTGGGCGGATCTGCCAGCCAATGCGATCAAGTATATTCAACGGATTCAGGAGCTAATCGAAACACCGGTCGCGCTGGTATCGACCAGCCCTGAACGTGATGACACCATTCTTGTGCGCGATCCATTTCTCGATTGATGGCTTCGCCGCAAGGCAAAACCTGACAGGCTACCTATTCAACCGGATTACGGCCCGCCGACTGGCCGCGTAGCTCACATTCATCGACGTAAGTATTTTGGGCAGGGGCTCCTCCCCCGGCTGGCATTTCTCACCAGTTTCTTGCGCTACTAGGCTTGGCCTTTGTCCTCGTTCGGCAGGGCAATCTGGCGCTGCCTCAAGCAGCTTGAATGGGCGCGACAACTCGAACTACGGTTTGACCTGGGTAGTCTGCCTTGGCGTGTTCTGATGGCACGCGCTGTGCGTCGGCTCTTGCTCGCGCCAGAACTGTGCCGGGGACGTCCCCTTCCATCAGAATGATGTCCGCTACACCCAACCAACGCATTTGCCTTATCGTCAGGTCCTCGGGATCTTCGCTGGTGAGCTGAATGATCTGGTTCTTCCCATCGTTGATGCTTTGCTCGTTTGCCAGCCAGTTCTCGACCTTGTCGGCGCTAGCGGCGTCAAATGGATCCAATTCGCCGCCTTCACGCAAAGCCGCATCGATTACGCGCCGTCGATCAGCACCATCGGGGTGTTTGGCTCGCAGTTTTTCCCGAGCGCTGAGTAGAGCACTCGCAAGCTTTCCCAGAGATTGCGGCAGGATAGCATCAAGGCGCAACCGCACATGCTTGGCAAGCCCTGCCGAGGCCCCGCCAGTACCAATGGCGATCAGCACCGGGTCTCTGTCCAAAATGCTCGGCGTAGTGAAGTCGCACAAATCCGGCATGTCGACCACGTTCACCAGCATGCCGGCACAGCGTAGATTGATGGCCGCTACTTTACATGCCTCCGCATCGTCATAGGCTACAAAGGCCACCCTCACACCCTCATCAATCGCGCGTTGGATATCGTCTTCGATGATACCGCCGGCGCGTTCAATTAAACGGATCTTGGGCTCAGCCGTATCCCCGCTACCCAGCACCAGTACCTTCTGCCCCTTGATGCGATGGAATAGCGGGAGCGAATTGATCATGAGTGTTTCATCTATTCTAGCCAGTCGGGAACGCGCTCGGCATGAATGAAGGAATCGGCGCCAACCCGGTCGGCCACGACTGCAAACTTGTCACCATCAACCAGAGTTTCGGCCACGAACCCGCGCGAGTTGTATGAACTTGCCATTGTCGCGCCATAGGCGCCAGCCGTGCGAAAAACCGCCAGATCGCCGCTCTTCACGAGATCGCATTGGCGGTCCCGCGCAAAGGTGTCACCAGTTTCGCAGATCGGGCCGACGATGTTGGCGATCATGCTTTCACCGGTGGGCGTAACCGCTTCAAAATGGTGGTACGCTCCGTATAGGGCGGGGCGGGCAAGGTCGTTCATTGCCGCATCGACAATCACGAAGGGGTTGTTGAGCCCGCGCTTTACGCGCACCACTTCGGTCAACAGAACCCCGGCGTTGCCAGCGATAACACGGCCGGGCTCAAAGATCAGTTTGACGCCCCAGTCTTTAGTGACGCGGGCGACCATGGCTCCATACTCGGCTGGACTGGGCAGAACTTCGCCCTTGCGATAAGGCACGCCAAGGCCGCCGCCCAGATCGACATGGGTGATCGTGTGGCCCGCGCCGCGCAACCCGGCAATAAGTTCACCGAGCTTTGCGAACGCGCTTTCGAGCGGAGTGATGTCGGCCAGCTGACTGCCGATGTGTACCGCTACGCCGCGCAGGTTCACGCCTTTCTGGCTGGCAAGCTTTCCGAAGATTTGCCCTGCCTGATCAATCGGTACGCCAAACTTGTTGTCTGCCTTGCCCGTCGAAATCTTGTCATGCGTTCCGGCATCGACGTCCGGATTGATTCGCAGCGCGCAATCTGCGGTCAGGCCCATTCCTTCCGCGATTTCGGCCAGCTCCAGGCCTTCTTCTTCGCTCTCGATGTTGAATTGACCGATCCCGGCTTCAAGCGCCTCGATCATTTCGCGGCGGGTCTTTCCCACACCAGAGAAGACGATCATTTCCGGAGCGATACCTGCGGCTAGCGCGCGGCGCATTTCGCCAACGGAAACGACATCGGCACCATACCCCTGGTTTTGCAGCACTTTCAGTACAGCCAGATTGGGATTGGATTTGACCGCAAACGCAATCAGCTTGTCAGGCACTTCGTCCAGTGCTTCTCGAAAAACGCGTGCATGCCGTTCCAGCGTTGCGCGCGAATAGACATAGACCGGCGTCCCCACCTCTCTGGCTATCTGCGGCAAAGGCACGTTTTCGGCGTGAAGCACACCGTCTTTGAGTGCAAAATGGTCCATAGACTTGCTAAAATTGCCCTATTCTGGGGGAAGATCGAACGGGTCGTCTTCGCGTTCTTCCGAACGACGCCTTAACTCAACACTACGTTGTGGCGCTGCCAAAGTTTCCAGTTCCAATAGCTGTTCCGCTTCTGGTTTGGCTTCGCTCCCATAGGGCGCTGGCGGCAAGCTGGAGTTTGCGAGCGGTTGAATGTCGGCGCGTTGCCCGCAAGCGCCAAGCGCTATCGCGGCAAGCGTGAGTGTGACGATCGACCGTTTTGTCATTGCTTCAATCCCATCCGCTCTTTCGCTGCGGCAATCTGCGCCTTTACCTGATCAGGCGCGGTGCCGCCATATGAGTTGCGCGAGGCGACGGAGGCGTCGACTGAGAGCGCTTTGAACACTCCATCATCAATCCGGCTGTCGATTTCCTGAAGCACGCTGAGCGGCAGCTGGTCCAGGGCAACACCGTCTGCCTCTGCGCGTTTAACCGCAGCGCCTGTGATGTGGTGCGCTTCTCGAAACGGAATGTCGGCCTCGCGCACTAACCAGTCCGCGAGGTCGGTCGCAGTTGCGTATCCAAGCTCGGCTGCTTCACGCATCCGTGCGGTGTTAAAAGTGCTGTCGGCAATCATTCCGCTCATGGCCGCGATGCAAAGCTCCAACAGCCCCGCGGCCTCGAACACGGGCGGTTTGTCGTCTTGCATATCCTTTGAATAGGCGAGTGGCAGCCCCTTCATCGTGATCATCAGCGAGGTCGCGCAGCCAATGATGCGGCCCGTGTGCCCGCGCACCAGTTCGGCGGCATCGGGGTTCTTCTTCTGCGGCATGATGGAGGAACCCGTCGACAGGCTGTCCGCCATGCGCACAAAGCCGAAGGGTTGGCTGGCCCAGATAATGAATTCCTCTGCAAGCCGCGAAAGGTGCAATGCGCACTGGCTTGCAGCCATCAAGAAATCGAGGGCGAAATCGCGGTCTGACACAGCATCAAGACTGTTGCGAGTGGGAGCAGCAAACCCAAGCGCCATGGCTGTCGCTTCGCGGTCTATCGGAAAACCGGTACCGGCGAGTGCTGCGCTGCCCAAAGGACACATGCTGAGCCGGGTACGAGCGTCGTTAAAACGGTCGCGGTCGCGCTCGATCATCTCGAAATAGGCCATCAGGTGATGGCCCAATGTTACTGGCTGAGCAGTCTGCAAATGCGTGAAGCCAGGCATGATGCTGTCAACATGCGCTTCTGCCTGATTGAGCAGCGCCAGTTGCAGTTGGCCCAGCGCGGAATCCAATTCATCAATTGTATCACGCACCCAGAGCCGGAAATCGGTTGCAACCTGGTCATTTCGGCTGCGCGCTGTGTGCAGGCGGCCAGCGGCTGGCCCGATCAATTCGGTCAACCGCGCTTCGACTGTCATGTGAATATCCTCGAGGTCCCAATCCTCGGGCACGCCATCGCGCGCGTATTCGGCAGCAATCTGATCCAGTCCGCCCAGAATGGCATCGCAATCCGCCTTGCTGATGATGCCTTGCGCCCCCAGCATGCTTGCATGCGCCTTGGATGCGCGGATATCCTGGCGCCACAGGGCTTTGTCGAACGGGATCGAAGCATTGATTTCGCGCATGATCGCGCTAGGCCCTTCAGCGAACCTTCCGCCCCACATCTGATTGGAGCCTGCCTCTATGTCTTTTCGCCCGGTATCGTTGTCTTGGTCGCTCATCTGCGCCTCGGCGTTGTTTCTCGCCGCCTGCGATAGTGGCGCTGGCGATGGCGCGCAACCGCAAGAGAAATTGGGCGTAGACAAGCAGGAGTTGACCGGCGAGATCGATTACAGCTTTGCAGGCGAATTGATGCCGGCAGTCAATGTGACTGATCCGGATGGAGCGGAGCTCAATCTGGGTGCTCTGCAAGGTCAGCCGGTTCTGATGAACCTATGGGCCACCTGGTGCGCGCCATGCGTTATCGAAATGCCGATGCTGGATGAACTCGCTGCGCTGAAAGAGGGTGAGCTGCGCGTACTGACCGTAAGCCAGGATATGCGCGGCGCAGAAGCCGTCGTGCCGTTCTTCGAAGATCGCGATTTTACGCATCTCGAGCCTTGGCTTGATCCCGCGAATGATCTGGGTGTGAGCTTCGGAGGTAGTGGGGCGATGCCGCTCACCGTGCTGTATGATGCCGAGGGGAAGGAACTTTTTCGTGTCGCGGGCGGCTATCACTGGAACTCGGAAGAAGCGATAGCGGGCATTGAAGCGGCAATCGCGGAATAGTCCGGCAGTTCCAACCCCAATGGCTGTAGCGGAAACCCGAACAAGCTTGACATCAGGTGTGCCTGAATTCGCGCTTCCACGCGTCCAGTCCGGCATCTTTCCATGCAGCGTATTGGTCACCTCTAAGCGACAAGAAGGACGCTGCTTCTTCAGGCCCGCTTTTGCTGCGACGGCCGATTAGTAACACGCCTACGATCTGGTCAGCATGCCGATATCGCTGGTCAAGCAGGTTTCCAGCAAGCGGATCACTGACTTAAAGCGGAACCGTTGCCCACAAGGCACCATAAGGCAGAAGAGGACGGGTCTATCCTGTGAGCGATGATCGCTATCCCATTGCATCGACCACAAGATCTTACGAATCGCTGCTTGAACCGCTTGCAAAGATAAGGCTTTGACGATGCCCCTTGAGCATCGATCCGGTAACCTGATCGCCTGGTTCGATGCGGATGCCCGCTGATGGAGCGGCCTAATGCAGGCAATCGAACAGACTGGTAAGGTGGATAAGGTAATCATGGAGGAGGCCGGGAGCGGCTTTGCCTTGTACCAGGACTTGCGTGCGACAGAGAGTATCAGGCCTTTTTATGGTGAAGCCCATCGCTGGCAAGGAAGAGCGGTTCAATGGGTGTCTTGGGGAAGTCGAGGCCGGATACGTCCTGTTGCCCAGCGAAGCCCCTTGGCTCCAAGCCTTCAAGCACGAGCTTCGCGCGTTTCCCGACGGCAAGTACGACGACCAGGCCGAGAGCTTCGGCCAGTTCGTTCAATTCCAGATGAGGCATTGGAAATGGCTGCTTCAGGAAAGGAGCGAGAAGGCAAGGATAAAGGATAGGGTCAGACTCAGGCGAAGGCCGTGGTAGTGAGGGATTGAACCTGCCATCGTGCTGGTAATTCCGAGCGAGGAGAGATCGGGCTGCCTGTCGAAGTGCTCTGAACAAGTGCCTTCGAGGACGAATTCTGATCATTGCCTCGTTGCAAGCATGAAAGCCAGGCCGTTAGCGTCGTCCAATTTCTGATGGTGCTTGTTACAGGAAGCCTGTTACGCCGAGCCAACCAAGAGCGGTTAGATCAATGCGAAAATTAGCTCACGCTGGGTCTCGCAAGTAAGCCAGCATCATCTTAGCCAGTTCGCTCTTTACAATGGCCCAAGCCTCGGGATCGGCAGATTCCGAGGTTGTGCCCAGTCCGAACTGTCGTGCAATCGTTGAGAACACCGTCTGAAAGACGACTGTTGCTTTCAATGCAGGATCGGGACCAGTTATCTCGTCCTTGAAGGTAAGGATTCCATTTGTCGCGAGAATGGCTGATTGGGCGGCAATCTCCTTTCCAGGATTTGAGATTTCTGGATCGCTCGCTGCCTTTTGCATTATCAGTCCCAGCATTGTTGCCCTCTCGCCGAGAAATCGACTGTACTCGGAAATGTAGGCGCCAAGATAGTCTCCTAGGCTAGAAGCGTGCTGCGAGAGCTTGGCATGCATCTTTTCTTCACATTCCAGCGTTTCGAGCAGTTCCTGAGCGATAACCGCATGCAACAGTTTGTCTTTGCTATCAAACCTCAGATAGATCGAGCCGATCGAAACATTTCCCCGCTCGCTCACGTCGATCAAGGTGAAATCGTCATCGCCTCGCTCGAGAAGAAGCTCTCGGGTAGCTTGCAGCATCCTTTCGTACGACGCCAAGCTGCGACCCTGGCGCGGAATCTTGCGAACGGCACCCCGGAGCAGGTCCTGTGTAATAAGAGGTTGATGAATCGTCATTTGGCCCTCTTGGAACAACAATTCCCATAACGTCAATTCTAAAATCAAGACACCAGTGGATTCTGATAATTCGGCGCCCATGCCCGGAATGTGTTGCGATTCGGCATCACATTCTGACTGGAATCTAAAAACTAAAATAAGTGTTTTATTTTATTGTTGGGTCGCGTATGTGAGTGGCTGACAGATAGTCTCGGGAGGGGCAGGGAGAGGAAAATCGGACCGTGGCAATGCAGCTCAAGCTGCCGCGTCCTGCAAACCGAATCTCTGTATTCTCTTGGGTTGGGGACAGCATCTCTCGGGATGCAAGAGTTTCTGCTGCGTCTGTCGATCGGATCACGCTTTTCGAGGTGCTCATGCAACCCGAGGGCGAAGAGGTGCAGGAGCCAAGGAGAGGAACATGATCAACAAATATCAGAAGTCAGTCTTGCTGGCCGGATGCGGTCTTGCGGCAATCGCAACGCCAAGCTTCGCGCAGGATGCCGAATCGGATTATGGCGACAACGTCATTGTCGTTACCGCCCAAAACCGCTCGGAAGACGTTCAGGATGTCCCCATCGCAATCAGCGTGGTCGGGGCTGACGAGCTGAGGGATCAGGGTGTTACGGATTTCCGCGAAATCGATCGGATCGCGCCGGCAGTCCAGATCACGCAAGACTCGCAATACACCCGTGTCGCCGTTCGCGGTGTCGGCACGAATTCGAACGATGAAGCGCAGGATCAGTCGATCGCCATCAACATCGATGGCGAATATCTCAATCGGCCCAATGTGCTCAACGTCTCGCTTTTCGATCTGGATCGCGTCGAGGTTCTCCGTGGGCCGCAGGGGACACTCTATGGTCGAAACGCGACCGGCGGCGCGATCAACTTCATCACGCGCAAGCCTGGCAACGATTTCGGTATCAATGCCAGCGCTAGTTACGGCAATTTCGACGCGATCGTCCTTGAGGGGGGTGTCGACGTTCCGTTCGGCGATGTAGGCGGACTGCGCTTGTCGGGCATCTACAACAAGCGCGATGGGTACTACTACCATCCGAATCTTGATGCCCGAAGCGGAGATGCTGATACGTTGGGTGGTCGCGCGAGCCTCCGCCTGACGCCCACCGATGCGCTGACCGTCGATCTGGCCTTCGAGTATGTCACCATCGACGCGATCATTCCGAGCTTCGCTTCGGTAAATGTCAACGCTGCAGGCAACACCCCTGGTGCAGGATGTGCTGGTGTGGTTGGTTGGGTTGAAGTCGCACCTGCTACACCAAACACCCAGTGTATTCCTCAGAACACTCAGTACACCAATCAGATTACTGATCGCAGTCGCTATGGCGGTCCGATTTCCGGGCTGAGCATGAATGATCTGGAAACCAACGCTATCCGCGGACGGATTGCCTACGATTTCGGTGGCGCAATCCTGACCTACACTGGTGGTTTCCGAGACACCGACCAGGATGCCGACCAGGCCCTGCCGCCTGCTTACGAATTTCTCGAATTCGCCAACAATATCAAGACGCAAAGTCACGAGCTGCGCTTGAACGGTGGGGCGCTAGGAGGGATCCAGTGGCAGGTCGGCGGCTTTTATTTCAACGAGAAGCTTTCCAACGTCCGCGGCCTTTACAACCGTTTCATCGGGCCCAACGGTAGCTTCATCAACTTCTTTACCCGAGACACTAAGGCGGAGAGTTTCGCTGCGTTTGGGCAGGTAGATGTTCCCCTGACCGACACGCTTACGGCAGTTGCGGGTCTTCGCTATACAGATGACAGCCGTGACGGAATTTTCGGGAACTATGGATTCGTTTTCAATGCGGGGCGCGTGGATCAAACGACAATCGGACCTGCGCGGAGCATTCAGAACCTCAGTGCCGAAGGCGACAAACTGACCTGGCTTGCTGGCCTGAACTATCAGCCCAACAGCGATACACTTATCTACGGTAAGGTATCGACAGGTTACAAGGCGGGCGGATTTGACAGCGTCGGCGCTTATGATCCGGAAACGAATACGGCTTATGAAATTGGCGCAAAACTCAATTTCGGCGAGCTCGGTCAGCATCGTTTCAACACATCGGCTTACTATTACGACTACAAGGATCTTCAGGCTTCGGTATTGTTGAACCCTGCCATTGGCGGCCAGATCTTCAATGCCGGCGCAGCGACGATCTGGGGGGTTGAAGCTGAACTCGATATCGAACTCGACCAGAACGATTCCTTCAGTGCGACTTTCAACTACCTGAATGCGGAGTATGACGACCTGCTTGCGGCCTATACCGTATTCTGCGTCGGTTGCGGCGATACCTCAGTGGGTGATCTCGACAACGATCCTGCCACAGTGACCCAACCCAACCTCGGTGGTAACAGGCTGCCCCAGTCGCCGGAGTTCGTCGTCACGCTCGGCTACGAGCATGTGTTCGATCTAGGCGGCGCGGGAACGCTGACTGCAAACGCCTTCTCGCGTCTCAAGAGCGATTACTTCCTCGATATCTTCAACTATCGCGACAGTCGGCAGAAGGCCTTCACCCAGACTGACCTGAGCCTCGAATGGGCTCCGGTGAGCGAGCAATTTAGCGTGCAGGCGTTCGTGCGGAATCTGGAAGACACCCAGCCCAAGAGCTACGCTGGCTTTGTTGCTGCAGGTCCAGATGACATTTACAATTGGACCTTCAGTCCGCCGCGGACGTACGGCGTCCGGGTCACCGTGGATTTCTGATCGATTTTGGGGTGAGGGCGTCCGCACAACGGACGCCCTTCTTCTTTGCGGAGTAAGTTAGTGGACCTTTCGGCTTGTATCGAATGGCAATATGCAGAAGCAGGTGAAGCTTTGGCTGATCGCATCAGAGCAGCCAGTAATTCTGGATTGCGCTACGCGGAGTTCCACCTTTGGCGTGACAAGGATCTCAAATCGATCGAGTCTGCTTTGGCAGAAACCGGAGTCGTGCTTACCGGGATATGCGTCGACCCGCGCAGATCGATAGTCGATCCAGCGGAGCGCGATGAATTTCTGGCTGCTGTGCAGGAAACGATAGAAATGGCGAAACCGCTGGGCTCACCGCCTCTCATTATTGCTTCTGGTTTTCGCGTCGAGGGCATGTCCGAACAGGCGCATTTCGACAACGCGGTCACATCATTGCGGGCCGCTGCCGACATGGCGGAGGAAGCGGACATCACGCTCGTGCTCGAACCGCTCAACACAGAGCTGTTCGCGGCCATGTACCTTGTTAGCACCAGCTTAGGACTGGATCTGATCGAGGCGGTCGGTAGTCCAAGGCTCAAATTGCTTTACGATGCCTATCACAGCCGAGTGATGAGCGAGAATATGCGCGAAGTTCTGACGGGACGAATGCACCTGGTAGAGCATGTCCAGGTTGCGGGATACCCAGGTCGAAACGAGCCGGGTACCGGAGACTTCGACTGCGCGGAGGTCGTACAGATTCTTCGAGATCTGGACTATACTGGCCGTATTGGTCTGGAATATTTCCCTACCCGGCCGAGCGAAGCATCCGTCGCGGATGCGCGCAAGGCCTTGGGGCTGTAATATGGTAGCCCAAAGCGGCAATGCTCGGGCTTCGCTTAGCTTTCTCGAGAAGGCCAGCTATGGGGCAGGCGACCTCGGTTACAGTCTCGCGTACAATATGGCAGGCGCATTCCTGCTGTATTATTACACGGTAGTCGTGAAGCTACCGGCTGAGGCCGTGGGTGCCATTTTCCTCGTAGCGCGTCTTCTCGATGCAGTGATCGATCCTCTGGTCGGCGTCGCGGTCGATAAGACCCGAAGTCGATGGGGGCGCACACGTCCCTACTTCCTGTTCACTGCATTGCCGTATGTGGCGGTGTTCATAGCAGTCTTTTACGTTCCCGATGTGTCGCAGAACGCGCAGCTGGTCTACGCGTTTGTTACTTTCAAGGCGCTAGGCATCTTATTGAGTTTTGGCTCGATCCCCTACACGGCGCTGATGCCGATGATGACTCTCGACACGCGTGAGCGATTAAAGCTCGGTGGCTGGCGTTCGATCGGCACCTCGGTCTCCGTCATTCTGGGTACGGCGGCGACGATGCCTCTCGTGGGCTTATTCGGAGGCGGCGATGAGCAGGCGGGGTTTACTCTGACTGCCATTCTCTTCGGTGCGATATCCCTCGGCGCGCTCGTGCTCCTGTTTCGGAATTGTCGCGAAAGGTTCGAGGATTCGGAAAGTCCCTCGTTCAAGGTCCTACCGGCGATTGGTCAGATGCTGCAAAATCGAGCATGGTTCGTGTGCTTCGCATTTTGCCTGCTCTACTTTGTTCGGTTTGGCATCATGCTGAGTCTGACCATTTTCTTTGCCAAGGATGTGATAGGAAAGCCTTGGCTGATACCGGTGATGCTGCCGATGGTTTCGGGTGGGCTGCTTATCGCGGCGTTTATTGCCCCTCCCATCCTTGCCCGGTTTGGAATTCGGCGAGGATGCATCGGAGCAATCCTCGTATCGATCGGACTCTTCTGGTTGATGGCATTGGTCGATCAAGCTGCTGATTTCATGATCGGGGCACTGGCAGTTCCGCCGCTGCTCCTTCCTTATTTTGCTTTCTCGATTGTTACTTCGATTACCATAACTGGCATTTTCACCATGGCCGCGGAATCCGTCGACTATCATCAGTGGAAACACGGTGCGCGGTATGAGGGTCTTCTGTCATCGGGGATCAGTACATCGACAAAAATTGGCATGGCGCTTGGGTCTGCCGGTGCCGCCTATGTCCTTGCCTTCACATCCTACGATCCGGACGCAGTCTCGGAAGCTGCCCGCGAGGGGATTCGGTTGGCCTATTATGTCATTCCGACCATTCTGCTGATGCTCCAGGCGGTCGTCGTCGCCTTCTGGCCGACGGTCGATAAATCGCATTCTGAAATGGCGGGTGACCATTCCGGAGAGGGCCTAGAAGGAATTTCAGCATGAGAATTCTCATAGTGGCGGCCGCCATACTCGCAGCTTTGCCACACTCGGTGTTAGCGCAGCCGATTGTCGAGTCGACCTATCGGCCGCCCGAGACCGTCCAGCGCGTTGCTGTTCTTGTCGATCCGAAGGAGGATCGTCTCCAGGTCCTCATTATCAGCGGCCAAAACAGCTACGAACATGACTGGACGGGAGTAAACAACAGGCTGAGGACGCAGCTTCAGGATACTGGCCGCTTTGACGTCAGGATCACAGAGGATTTCGACCAAGGCAGCTTAGCGATGCTCAAGGACTACGATGTAGTGATCTTGAACTATTCCAGTCGCTGGAATTATGCTGACGCCGAGCAGCATCTCTGGTCCCCTCAGGCATTCCAGGCGCTTTATGACTACGTCGCACAGGGCGGCGGTCTTGTGGCTTATCATTCCAGCTTCACCTGGGGCCGCGAAATTCCCGAGTACAAGCGACTGGTGGGTGCGACGATGATGCCTGGCGTGAGCCGGCGTGCACCGCCCGACGCGTTCCAGATCGAGCTTGTCGATCGCGAACACCCGATCACTCAAGGCTTACGGCGCTACCAGTGGTCCTTCATGGAAGACATGTACACCAATATGGTTTTTCATCCCGACGCCAAGGTCAGAGTGCTCGCCACTGCATTCGAGGACGAGTCTTTTTACGACCGCGACAAGATCAGCGAGAAGTACCCTGCGCAGGCCTATTCACCGGAAAGGCTAGCGCAGATGGACGGTATTAATGAAAGCCATCCACAGGTCTGGGTGCAGAGCTACGGTGAGGGCAGGGTATTCTCGATCACTCTCGGGCATGGTCCGGATACGATTCAATATGACGGCTTCAAGACACTGTTTGCCCGCGGCAGCGAGTGGGCAGGGACAGGTGAAGTCACTATCCCACCCTACGACAAGGCGGCAGCTGTCGAACCTTAAGCGGATTTGACATAGCTCTGGCGTAATAAAGCAAATCCGCTGCACGTAGCCTGCCAGCAGGTGTATGCCGCAGATCGGAATAGGTTGATTGCTGCACCAAACTTGACTGTTCAGGTTCAGAAATCCTCGCCGCTCAATCGTAGATCGGCCTCAACTCGTTATCGAGGTAGTACCGGGTGAGCGCCATCGATGCCAGCAGATCGGGGGAGCCATCATATTCTATCGACATCCACCCCTTGAACTCATGCTCTTTCAATAGGCCATAAAGACCCTTTAGATCGAGCTCGCCAAGCCCAGGTTCCCAGAACCATCGGGTCCCGTCATCCGCTATTTCGGGGTCCTGCGAATAACGAACCTCATCGGACAACTTGGCCGAAGCGGTATCCTTCAGGTGGAACGTGCTTATGCGATCGTGATAATCTCGGTAGAAGGTGAGCAAGTCCTCTCCCATGATCGCGATCTGGGCGGTATCGATACAATAGTGAACCAGATTAGGATCAGTTTGTTCGATCAGCTCGCGATGATTGGGAAGATTGATTGCGCAGAAGAACTCATTGTGCAGACCGATTTTCACTCCGTGATCGGTCGCATATCGTCCGATCTCGTTCATCACTTTGGCGCATTGCTGCACTTCTTCCCTGCTGAGGGGGCCGGTACCAAAATAGTTCTGCGTGGGGCAGGTATTCATGTAGCTGCCACCGAATCGAACAATTGTGTCCACGGCTTCGCGCCCAGCGCGAACAGCTTCGTCAAAATGGTCCGTCGCGTGAGAAGCGTGCGCGCCATGGAACATCCCGATCACCGAAACCCCTCGCTCTTCTGCAAACTCGGAAAAGTTTTCCGGCGAGCCGAAGAGTGGCATGATATCGGCCAGGTCCCATGGGGCAATTTCGATTCCGTGGAAACCCAATGCTGACTGGTATTTGAGAATGCTGTCCCAATCAGAATAGTAGGATGTGTTGGTCTTGTCTTCGTAATAGAAATCCCGAAAGTTCGGCAACTCCCGATAGGGGATCGACTTCCAATGGCACATATTGGCGTACTGGATATTGGGCATCGCGGTATCTCCGTCAGCGCTAGTTCCGAATTTTGTTGAGCAGGGCCCTGGTTCTTAGCAGTGCGCGAAACGGGTCCCGGGTCTGGCGTGCGCTGCATGTGATCGGGCCGCGATATTCTGACTTTGCGAGCAATTTCGAAAATTGCGCGAGGTCGACCGAACCAGTTCCCGGATCACGGAAAATCTGAGTTGCACCAACTGGCGGAAACTCTGGGTTGGGCGATTTCCATATATCCTGCTCATCGACGAAATCAGTGTCGGTCAGATGGACGCAACCAATACGATCCCGATGTGCGTCGAGGTATTCGGCGACGGAGATAGCAGCGATGAACAGGTTAGCCGTATCGAGATCGATCATGACATGGTCGGGAAGCTGGGCGGCAAGCGACAGGACTTTCTCGCCCCCATACAGGCTCCAGAACTCGTTGCGGAGTACGAGCGTAACCCCGAGCTGACTGGCCCGTGCAGAAAGGCCCTCGAGCAACTCAATCGTGCGAGCGGTGAAGGTATCTTCTTTGCTGGCCAGATCGGGATGGTAGTGCGAGATGCGCCCGTAATACGCCGATGGGCTGATCGCAAAGTAGTCAGCCCCCAGGTCTGCAGCATGCGCAAGGGCTTCATTGGCGAAATGCCCGGTCGCCCCGAAATGAAAGTCCAGATTGTCGTTGCGCATGAACAGATTGGGATCGAAAGTGACTCCGGTCACACGATCGATTCCACTGGTTTTCAGTGCTGCAAGATAGTTGGCGGCGTTCCCGTACTTGGCGTCAATGCAGTAACGATTCATGGGGACGCCGCTGCGTCCGCCAAACTGCCAGACGGGTTCGTAGGGGATTTCAATGGCCGAGAAGCCAGCGACGGAGATAAGTTCGTAAAGCTCTTCCCAGAAGTACTTGCTCTCGTACCGGTTTCGATTGGGCTCCTGGTAGTGGCGATTTACCAGGTCGAGACTTATCGCGATGTCATTCGATTTCATCATTGTTTTCCGTTGTGTCGAACTTCGCATTCATCGGCTTAAGTGCTTCGCGTCCAGGCCTTGTCATTGCACGGCGACGTCGGATTTTCGAAGATGGCGAGCTTACGTCTAGTACGAAAATGTTTCCGAGAATGTCTCGTAGGGCTCAGGTATCGGGGCATCGAGCGTTTGACCGCCATCGATTCTGTAAGGGTTTGCCTCGATCAGAGCCGGGCCATCGGTAGGCGGCATGAATACCGGTTTGCCATCGTCGCCGACATACATCAGTTCAGAATTGAAACCCGCGTGATTGGCCTGTGCGGCCCACGGGATCCAGCCCATCCCGTAGGGCTCGCGCGTTACCTCGAAACAGCGAAAATGCCAGATCTTCCACTCGCCATCCTGCTTGATGAAATCGATGCCGTACTTGGCATAAACCTTGTGCATCCAGACGCGCTTTCCGTCGACGAGTACCTCCGGAACATGCATCCAGTCGGGCATATTGCTTGCGTGTTCGGGTTTGGTCAGACCAGACTCAAGACCCGTCATGATCCACATGCCCTTGGCCGTCTCGCCGTCGCCTGCGACCTCGATCACCGGATTTGAAAGGTAATGGAAGATCAGCTTGCCGGTCGGATTGGGCCGATTGCGGTGATATTCCATGATGCTATCGTAGGTAGTGAAGCGACCGAGGTTCGAGTACTCGGCGCTAATCCCCGGCGTGCCTTCCTTTGCCCACATCGGGATGATCTGTTCGTCTTCAAACGCGTTGTGCAGATACATGTAGCGTGAGAAAAGGTTCGCGACTTCTGCGCGATCCTCGTTGGCCTGCGCCTGCGCTTCAAGTGCAGCGATACGCTTATCGAGAGTGTGCGTACTTTCCCGTTCGTTTTGAGCGACCACGGGAGGCATGTGGAAAGCGAGTACGGACACCGAAGCCACGGCGATCAAAGTAGAAATTCGGTTCATAGTGTTTCTCCATCCAGGCGGTGGCTGTTTGAACGAATGGCGACAGTGGAGACAAACGCGCAAACGGCAATCAGCACTACATTTTGGGGAAGGGCAGCCGCTTCGTCGTTTGTGAAATGCACCAAGGCCGCGGCGCACTGATTTACCAGGAGGATGGCTGCAGCGATCGCCCAGATGTTTCGGCACCGGACGAAAAAGGGACAAACCAGCAGTACCATGGCGCAAGCTATCTCGCTCCAGCCAACGGCCCTTCCCAAGGCTTGGGGGAGGTGGACTGTCCATGCTCCATGACTGGCCAGCTCCGCGATCAGGGCAAAGGCTTTCATGTAGCCTACGAATCCGAAAAAGGCTGCCAGGAGCAGCGAGAAAACCCTCGCTACCCAGTTCGCAAGGGCGAACGATAAATCAATTCTGTCGTCCTGATTGCCGTTCGCCACGTGCACCTCCCTCAGATAGAACTAATATCATGGTTCTAAAAAAGTCAAGCCACGTTCATCCGAGCATTGACCCAGCGATTCAGCACTTGACCGCAGCCGAAAAATATACGAATAGTAATTCTAATTAGGGATTTGACCCTAGGCGAGAGGTTCGCGAGCCGTGCGCAAACAACCAGCTATCGCGCTGGAGGCGATGCGCCGCCGCCTTTCTCGCCGCTCCTTTGAAACCTTGGGTACCAGAATTGGTGGAGAGATGATTGTGACAGGCACTATCAAGCGTGGCGTAAGCCTCTACAGCTTTCAGAACGAGACCTTTCAGGGTAAAATGGACCTGGAAGATTGCATTCGTACCTGTTCAGAAATGGGTGCACGAGGCATCGAGATTATCGGCGAGCAGACATTCTGGGGATGGCCGGAGTATGGGGTTGAAGATGAGGCCATCGAGAACTGGCACAGATTGATAAAGCAGTATGACTGCGTCCCCGTCAGCCACGATTATATGCTCGACTACAAGCGCTACAAAGATCGACCGATGCCGTTCGAGGAGCAAGTTGCCAGCGTGCGCAAGGACATTGACTTTGGTGCGCGCCTTGGAATGCCGTACATCCGTTCGCTGGTGTCGATATCTCCCGATGTTCTCGTAGCTGCGGCGCCCTATGCCGAAGAAAAAGGCATTAAGTTGCTGACAGAGGTGCACGCACCGCTGCATTTCGATCATCCCTGGATCATTAGGATTGCCGAGGCATTCCAGAAGTCCGGGTCACCGGCTTTGGGTTTCCTCCCCGACATGGGGATGTTCTTGCACCATTATCCGCGCGTCTGGGCCGAAAAATTCAAGCGCCTAGGTGTGCCTGACAATATCGCCGATTATATCATCAAGGCGTACGACGATCGCGTCCTTTCGGAATACGTTATCCTCGAAGTTCAGGAGATGGGCGGCGTGGGGCCTGCCATCGCTATGGCCGAAGTCATGCGCCATAATGCCGCGTTCGAACCTAAACGCATGCTCGATTATATGGACATGATCCATAACATCCACGGCAAATTCTACGAGATGACCGAGGACTACATCGAACCATCCATCCCCTATGACGAGATTGTAAGCGTCCTGAAATCAGGTGGCTACGACGGCTACATCTGCTCCGAGTATGAGGGCAACCGCTGGATCGAAGACGCTGAAGAGCCGGATAGTGTCGAGCAGGTTCGCCGTCAGCAGGTCATGTTGTCGCGTTTGCTCGATGAGCCCGATGCACCGGCCCTGAAAGCAGCCTGAAGGAGATAGGGATATGATGGACAACAAGATGATCGTCGAGGGCAGCCTCGAGAATTATGACGAGGATGGAGCAACTAAAGGCTTCTGTTTCCTGGGCCGACTCCCGTATTATCGCGGCCTCGGATTATCCATGATTGAAGACATTCAGGTCGAAGTGGACGGAGAGGCTGCAAACCGTGCAGATGTGCGCTTTCAAGCTCATGGCAACACATATACGCTCGACGAGATGGAGTCGGTTTATGATGATCGATGGAATTTCGGCGAGAAGGCAAAGATCATCATCCTGAAGGATGGGGGGCTCTCGGATGGCAGCCACACCTTCACCTTCGCGGTTCGTATGCGCGTTTCCTATCTTCCTTTCGTACCCACGACGAAGGACACGAAGGAACTCGCATTAGCGGCGTAACAGGCAGTTCGACTGGCGCCTGAAATTGCGGAGCGATCCAGCCGGAGTTTTGACTTGTTGAAAGCGCCAGAGCAAAGGGAGAGAGACGTGCGACGCTTGCGAATGGGGATGGTCGGCGGTGGCCCGGGAGCCTTCATTGGTCCCATCCACCGCATTGCCGCTGAACTTGATCGAGAAATCGAGCTTGCTGCAGGTGCGTTCTCGTCTCAGGCGGAGAAATCGACAGAAGCGGGTGTGAGCTACCGGATTGATCCGGCTCGCGCCTATCCCGATGTCGAGACAATGCTGCGCGAAGAGGCAAGTCGGGAAGACGGTATCGATTTCGTCTCGGTGGTAAGTCCCAACCATCACCACTTCGCGGCTACGAGTGCTGCCATTTCGGCTGGCTTTCCCGTGATCAGCGACAAGCCGATGACAGCGACTTTGGAAGATGCCGCCAAGCTCGCGCAGCTGGTCGAGGCATCGGGACTGCCATATGGATTGACTTACACATATTCCGGATATCCGCTCGCGCGGGAAATGAGATCCCGCGTGGCATCAGGCGAACTCGGTGCCATCCGCAAGGTGGTTGTCGAGTATCCGCAGGGGTGGCTTTCGCAGCCAGCTGAGGGGAAGCAAGCCGAATGGCGGGTTGATCCTGATCGCGCTGGAGCCGGCGGCTGCATTGGTGACATAGGCGTTCACGCGTTTCATCTCGCGGAATTCGTGACAGGACTGAAAGTAACGCGGATCCTGGCCGATCTGGCCAGCGTGGTGCCAGGCCGCGCGCTCGATGACGATTGCACAGTCCTGCTGCGTTTCGAGAATGGCGCGCGTGGTGTTCTCCTGGCGAGCCAGATCGAGATTGGGGAACTCAATGGTATCCGGATTCGGCTTTATGGCGACAAGGCCGGGATGAGCTGGAAACAGGAAGAGCCAAACACCTTAACTATCCACCGACTTGACGGCAGGACCGAATTGATCCGCTCGGGCGATGCCCAGATCGGCGCGTCGGTTGCAGCCAGCATACGGACGCCGGGCGGGCACCCAGAAGGTTATCTTGAAGCTTTCGCTAACCTCTACCGGGATTTCGCTAAGCAAGTTCGCGGAGAGGACGGCTCGTTGCTGCCCGGGGCAGCCGACGGGCTGCGTGGAATGAAATTCATCGACACAGCGGTTCGCGCTAGCGCAGCCGAGGCCGGCTGGGTCGATCTGGAATGACGAGAGGATTTAGAAAATGAAGACGATCAAGGGTCCGGCTATTTTCCTGGCGCAGTTCGCTGGAGATGAGGCGCCGTTCAATTCGCTCGAATCCATATGCGCATGGGCTGCCGGTCATGGATACAAGGGCATTCAGTTACCCAGCTGGGATGAGCGCCTGTTCGACCTCGACAAGGCCGCGAAGAGTTCCGACTATTGCGATGAGGTGAAAGGGGTTGCTGCTGAGCATGGGCTCGAAATCACAGAGCTGTCGACTCACCTCCAGGGACAGCTGGTTGCTGTTCACCCCGCCTATGATGCGATGTTCGATTCCTTCGCGCCGCCCCAGGTGCACGGCAATCCACAAGCCCGCCAATCCTGGGCCGTAGAACAGGTCAAAAATGCCGCGAGCGCGAGCCATCACATGGGCATCGATCGTCATGCGACCTTTTCGGGCGCGCTCGCTTGGCCCTATGTCTATCCATGGCCTCAGCGGCCGGCAGGGCTGGTCGAGGATGCTTTCGATGAACTTGCGCGTCGCTGGCGCCCCATCCTGGACCACTTTGACGAGTGCGGGGTTGATGCGGCCTACGAGATACACCCAGGCGAAGACCTGCACGACGGTGTTACATTCGAGATGTTCCTCGAACGGCTTGACAACCATCCGCGCTGCAACATCCTCTATGATCCCAGCCACTTCGTGCTGCAGCAACTCGACTATCTTGACTACATCGATATCTACAAGGAGCGAATTCGCTGCTTCCACGTCAAGGATGCCGAATTCAACGCGACAGGACGCCAGGGCGTTTATGGCGGATACCAAGCCTGGATAGATCGAGCCGGTCGGTTCCGCTCGCTTGGCGATGGCCAGGTCGATTTCGGAGCAATCTTTTCAAAGATGGCGGCGAATGACTTCGATGGCTGGGCTGTTTTAGAGTGGGAATGCGCGCTCAAGCATCCCGAGCAAGGTGCTGCCGAAGGTGCTCCCTTCATCCGGGATCACATTATCAGGGTCACCGAGCGGGCGTTCGACGATTTTGCCGCAGGCGGAGCGGATCGCGAGCTCAATAAGCGAATAATGGGCATCCATTAATCCGATGTCCCGGACGCAAGACCAATTGAGGTTTGCTCGCGGCCCGCTCGTTATCCTGATCGGCTTTCTACCCGTCATGGCTATCGCAAGCATGACTACGTCGATGCCGGTCATGATCGATCATTTTGCGCGCGGGGGAAGTTGCAACTCGTTTCTGGTTCCGCTGGTCGTAACTGCACCGGCGTTAATGATTGCAATTCTTGCACCCTTTGCGGGCCAACTGATAGACCGCTTTGGGAGGCAAAGACCGCTGGTTGTAGCGTGCCTGATTTACGGGGTTGCGGGATGCGCGCCACTCGCCCTTGACAGTCTCGTCGCAGTGGTCGCCTCGCGACTGGTCCTCGGTGTCGCCGAGGCCGTGCTCATCACCGTATCCGCCACGCTCATCGCCGATTACTGGAACGAGGCGGGCCGGCGCTTTTGGCTCACCATCCAAGGCATCGCGGGACCATTCCTCTCGTCAGGGGTGATAGCCGCCTCGGGATATCTGAGCGAAGGATCTTGGAACGGCGTATTCCATCTCTATCTTCTCGCGTTCCCGCTAGCCCTTGGTTGCTGGTTTCTTTTGCCGGATCCGAAGCGTCCGGAGCAAGAAACCGGGCCAGCGCCTGACCGTGCCCCATATTCGTCATGGATAGGATTGGCTTTGCCCGTCCTTGCAGGGACGGCATTCGCGGCAGTGCTCTATTATGTCTGGATTGTCCAAGGCGGCTTGGCTTTTCGGGAAGTCGGAATCGAAGCAGCAGGACGCCAAGGCGAGATCTTCGCGCTCGCCCATCTTGCTGTAATCCTCGGGTCATTCCTGTTCTGGTTTACCAGCCGCCTGCTCTCGACTGGCAGTATGGTAGCCCTGATGCTGGCAACAATGGGTATCGGTCTTGTCCTGATCGGGATGGCCCGAGACGAGAACACGATTACTCTCGGATTGATCGTCCAGCAGACCGCGGCTGGAATGTGTGTGCCTACCCTGCTCATTTGGGCACAACGCGTCCTTCCCCACAACGTAAGGGGACGAGGTCTTGGAGCATGGTCGGCGTGTTTCTTTGCTGGTCAGTTCATCAGTCCATTGCTCTTCGCGTCAGCGAAACTGGTTGAGCCTGCAGT
>Ga0181564_10000560_pt1 | contig 33108 bp, 28 predicted proteins | sample 011ome_24_FD_134512 | JGI IMG/M metagenome (GOLD analysis project Ga0181564, IMG submission 134512) | Coastal salt marsh microbial communities from the Groves Creek Marsh, Skidaway Island, Georgia - 011513CT metaG (megahit assembly) | ecosystem: Environmental > Aquatic > Marine > Intertidal... | reverse complement strand
ATTAATTTTATTATTTCTATATAGAAAAAAGCCAGAAGTAAAAAAAAGAATTATTGAAAGCCAATTATTAAAAAAATTTCCAGTAGGCATCAAAGGCCATAAGTATATTATAAAAAAACCATACAAACAAATATTAACATTATCTACAGAAAATCTTTTATCAAAAATTTTTTTGAAAAATATTTTTATAAGTTCTATTAAACATAATATAAAAATTGTAAAAATTAATAAAAAACCAAATATACCAGTTTCAGCTAATAATTGTAAATAAGTATTATGAGGATGTGAAGTGCATGACCATTCATCATATTCAAACTCTTTTTTTGAACACAACTTTCTAAACATTTTAACCCCTTTGCCAAAAAACTTATTATCAAGAAACATTTTATACGCAGACATATAGTGGCTATGAGTGTCATGGGTAAAAAAAACTAATTGATTCTTACTTTTAGCATTTTGTAAATAAATATCTTTTTGTTCTTGAGTTGTGAAATTTTTTCCTCCATAAAAAGCATAAATTGTTTGGTCTAAAAATCTTGTTTTAGTTTTTTCATCAAAAGTTATGGCAGTCATGAGTGCAATAATTGATACAATTAATATGAAAATTTTTAATTTAAATTTTATTAGATCTGTTAATGTTATAAAAATAATACAAAAAAGTACGATAGAAAAAAAAGCAGCCCTTTCACCTGATAACAATACAAGCAAAACAGATAAAAGAATAAGCAGAGAAATTTTAAAGAAAAAATATTTTTTATTTTCGTATAATATTAAAAATGATGCCATAACCATTGGAAACATTTTAGAAACATAGCTACCCAATATCAATTCAGGTCCAAAAAAACCACTTAACCTATATTCATGAAAACGAGTTAGGCCTAAAGAATTATATCCAAAAATAAACTGTAAATATCCGTCAAAAACGACAATTATAAATGTAATAATCAAACAATAATAAAATTTATTTATTGATTTTGGATTTAATAGATAAAAACAATACGCAATACCAATGCTAAATAAAGCAAATCTAAAATAAAATAATGTAACTTTTAATGAAAATATGGGATCGTACGCAAAAAAAGACCTTGTAATAAGAAATAAATTAAAAACGATAAAAATAACAAAATACTTATTTTTGAATATAAAATATTTTTTTTTTATTATAATAGAAGCTGTAATAATTATTGCAATTATACTTACTGCAAAATCTGAAAGAAATGGACCTGTAACTAGTAGCACTGGCACGCTACAAATTAGAAAATATATATAATTATTAAAATATATCATTTTATTCACAATCTAAAATCTGAATCATCTTTTGGTAAAAAACCATTTATGTCTACAACAATATTCTTGTTAGTTTTTAAATATTTTTTATAATTTTTTTTAAGTGTGTCTTTGAATTTGTCATGAGTAACAGAAAAAATAATAGTATCATAATAATTTTTATCTAAACTTTTAAAAGACTTAAAAACCTTTATACCTATAATTTTATCTTCATTAATTACTTGATCCAAAATATCTACCTTTGCTTTCAATTTATGTAATTTACCTACTAATTCAATTGATTTACTATTTCTTATATCGGTAACATTTTCTTTAAAAGAACAGCCAACAAATAATATTCTCGATTTAGTAAAACTTATGTTCTTTTTTTTATACAATTTAATAATATTTTTTAAAATATAATTACTCATACCATCATTAATTTTTCTTCCTGCTAATATTACATTAGGTTTAAATCCAACACTTTTTGATTTATATGTTAAGTAATATGGATCAACACCAATACAGTGTCCTCCAACCATGCCTGGATAATATTTAGAAAAATTCCACTTTGTGCCTGCAGTTGCAAGTACTTCTCTTGTATCTATTTTAAGCAATTTAAATATTTTTGATAATTCATTAATTAGAGCTATATTTATATCTCTCTGTGTATTTTCTATAATTTTAGCTGCCTCTGCTGTTTTAATAGAATTTGATATATAAATTTTTTTACAAACACTTTTGTACAGATTTTTGATTTTTTTTATTGCATTTTGATTTGAACCTGAAATGACTTTAGTAATTTTATCAATAGTATGTTCTTTATCACCTGGATTTACTCTCTCTGGACAAAACCCACAATAAAAACCCTTAGCATTATTTTTAAAAGAGTTTTTATTAATATATTCAAGTTTTGATATTCTTTTGATTATTGGAACGCAAATATTTTCAGTCGTTCCAGGAAATACTGTGGACTCTAATATTACTACACTTTGATTTTTTATATTTTTTGCTATTAAAATTGTCGCTTTTTTTAGAAGTCTCAGATCAGGTTCTTTATTTTTCTTTATTGGAGTTGGTACGGCAATTATAAAAAAATCAGCATTTTTTAGGTAGGAAGAGTCGTTAGTAAAGAATATTTTTTTAGCCTTATTAAAAATTTTTTTTTCAACTTCATTGGTATCATCAATATTCTTCTTCAATTGATTAATTTTTTTAGAGTTAATATCATATCCTATTACATTATTTTTTTTTGAAAGAAGAAGTGCTAATGGCAATCCAACATATCCCATACCTATAACTACAATTTTCATAATTACCTACTTGATTATTTCCAAATATTTATTAATTACTCGTTTCTCATCAAATCTTTGAGTTGCTAAAAATCTGCTATTTTTTGACATTTTTTGTTTTCTTTTAAAAGATAGGTTTAAAAATTTGTGAATTTTATTTTTTAAACTTAATTCGTTACGTAAGCTAAATGTATATCCATTATAATTATTAAAAACTATACTTTTTGCACCAGAAATATTAGAAGAAATTAAAGGCCGACCCATTGAAGCAGATTCTAATAGAACCTTTGAAGCTCCTTCTCTATATGATGTTGAAACTACACACGTACTTTTTTTGATTATGGGTCTTACATCTTTACTAAATTTAAAATACTTAAAATTATATTTTTTTTTTAAAATTTCTAAAAATCCTCTAGTTACACCATTTTTTTTATTATCAGTACATTCACCAAGTGTATAAAATAAAACGTTTTCATTATTTTTAAAATGATTGGAAACCTTAATAAATTCCATTATTCCCTTGTTCCATAAAAATCTTCCCACAAAAAGAAAAATAGTTTTTTTTTTTGATAATTTTGAATACTTAAAATAATTAGTATCAACACCTGACCCCATAACTACAAAAGAATTAAAATTTTTTGAAATACCTTCATTTAAAAATATTTTTTTGTCCTCATAATTATGAAAAATAATTTTATTATTATCAGAAATTGCAATTTTATATAAGAAGATAGCAATCTTTTTTAATAATAAACTCCCTAAAAAAGAATTGCCCAATCCCGTTATCGTATTAACTACTTGAATATTCATAAAATTACAAATTATACTTCCAATAATTACTGGCTTAATATTAAAATTTAAAAATAGATCTGGTTTAAATTTTTTAATTATGGTCAATATTTTTATAAAGGCCACAATATCTTTTAAAAAATTTAATGAGTCATTTTCAAAATTTAAGTTTATAAATTTGCATCCAAGTTTTTTAAGATTTTTTACATTCTTATCTTTTTTAGCAATAACAAAAACTTTATGCTTATCGCTAATCAATCTTTTTATTAAACCTTTTCTAAAATTATAAACATTCCAAGAAGATTTTGAAAAAATAAAAATTACCATTCTAAAAAAATAGATCTATAGGGTTGCCAAGCAAAGCTGTTATCTGCAAATTCTAACCACACGAATAACATCAAGCCAAAATAAAATAAAATTAATATTTTAAATAAAAACCTATATTCTAAATTTACTAGAGAATAAAGTCTTACAAAAATTAAAGCCTCAATAAGTAAAAAAGGTATCAAGACCCTATCTGCAATAACATCTATATAACTTGACTCTTCTGCTAATTGCTTAAAAACGAGCATTAGAATGATTACAGATACTGTTGCTGTTACAAAGAAAAAATATAGAGGATATATTTTTTTATCTTTATTAAATTTTTTTATAAAAGTTAAAAATACTAAACATGGCACAATATGTGCTAAAAATTTTAAATATTTTAAAGGGGAATTTTTTACAATTTTATAATCTAAACCTATGGCTGAAGTAAAATTATCAAAATTATTAAAATATAAATAATAAAATAAAAATAAAAAACTTGTAGTAACGATAGTTATTAAAGATAATTTAGCAAATCTAATTTTTTCATAGCTTTTAAAAAAAAGTAAAAAAATAAAAATTATACTAGAAATATGAATAAACACTGAAAGAATAAAGAAAATATATTTTTTTACACTCATGTTTTCCGACCAATAGTAAATTGCGAAACATAAAAAACCTATAGATACTGATTGTCGGGTGTAACCCATACCCACAACGTAAATCATAGTTGGTATCAATAAAATGAAAACAAATAATCTTTCATTTGAGATTTTTAAAAACTTAAATATTCCAGTCAAAAAAACTAATGCACATAAAAAATTAAAAAATAAGTAGTTTAGATTAAGTATATGAACAAATTGAATAATATAATTAAGTCCTTTCATTTTAGAAAAACCCTCTAAAACATCTATATTTGCATCTTCAAACAAATTTAAGTAAGCTATATAATCACCACCTACATAATGTCTTCCAGAAATAAACAGCAGCATAAATAAAAACAGCAAAAAGAAAAAAAAATTTTTTGTATCTTTGCTTAATTTAATTTCACTTAGAGAAATAATAGAAAGATAGATATAAATTGATAAATAAGTAATCAATGTTTATTTATCCAATTTTGTAAAACTAGGATATTCCATAATTGATGATAATTAACATCATTTTTATTTTTTTTAAAATTTATCCATTTTAAAATTAGATATTCATTATTAAATAAATCATGTTTACGAAGATTTTTAATATCTAAAACTCTATCACCCCATTTAGATAAATAATTTTTTAAATAAAAACTCATTGGTATAGAAAAACCTTTTTTTACATTTGAAATATGATCTTCTGGTAAATAATAACCTAATAATTTTTTAAGTATAAATTTAGTTTTAAATTTATTTATCAAGAGATTTGATGGCAATTTAAAAATTCTCTCTATTATTTTATGATTAGCAAAAGGTGTTCTATTTTCTATACTATGACACATTGCAGCTCTATCCATTTTGCAAAGTATATCATCTGGAAAATATAATTTGAGATCTAAATACATTAAATCTTTAAACGTGTATTTATTTTTTTTTAAATATTTTTTAATATCTATAAAATTTGATAATTTTAAATATTTTGCATCATAGTATCCTTGACTAATAGAAATATCATAATACTCAGAAAAATTTCTAATATTTATAATAGATTTTAGTTTTCTTAATTTGGAATTCAAATTCCAGACATTAAATATATTTATCTTTAATACTTTATTTAATTGATATAATACAGGTATAGATAATTTTAATAATGTTTTAAAAAAAATATTTCTATTAAAAATTTTATGATATTGTTTAAAATATAAATACCGATTATAACCTCCTGATATTTCATCACCTCCATCTCCTGTTAATACTATCTTAATTTTTTTTTTTGCATATCTAGCTAAAAGGAAGCTTGGTATTTGACTGCTATCACCGAATGGCTCAGAATAATAATTATGCATGTTGTTAACATAAGATATAATATCTTTTTTTTTAACTTTATAGGTATTATGATTTGTTCCCAAATATTTTGAAATTTTTTTAGCGTTATCACTCTCATCAAAATTTTTTGAAGATGTTTTTAAAGTATATGTTTCAATTTTTTTTTTACTCATACTTTGAGCTATAGATGTAACCAGAGCTGAGTCTATTCCTCCAGATAAGAAACAGCCAACTTTAAAATCTTTACTCAACATATTTTTTATTTTTGATTGAAGTAATTTATTAACATCATCAATTGTATCTTTAGTTTCTTTAACGTTTCTATTATTTTTTGATTTATCAAATAATTGTTTTTTTAAATCGTAATACTTATACTTTGAAACTTTTAAACTTTCATCGACCTCAAGAATTGTTGATGGATCTAATTTAAAAACATTTTTATAAATAGATAAAGGACTTGGAATAAAACCATATTTTACAAAAATTTCTGCTGAAACTTTGTTTAATTCAAATTTTAATATTTCGTTTCTTTGAAAAGTTAATAAATCTGATGTAAAAAAAAAAGTTTTATTTTGAATTCCATAATACAAAGGCTTTTCTCCTATTCTATCTCTAGCAATGATTAATTTTTTTTCTTTTTTATCCCATAGAGATAAGGCAAACATTCCTTCACACATTCTTAGCATTTTTTTAATACCAAAAATTTCAATACCATTGACTAAAACTTCACTATCAGTAGAATTTTTCCAATAGAATTTTTTATTTATTTTTTTAAATTTTTTTTCTACTGTATTTCTAAGCTCTAAATAATTATATATTTCGCCATTATACACCATCACAAATCGTCCTGAAAATGAATGTGTTGGTTGATTTCCTTTTTTTGAAGCATCAACTATGGCTAGTCTCAAACTTGCTAGGCCCAAATTATTTTTCTTTTCTAGATATATATCATTAGAATCTGGGCCTCTATGATTAATTTTTTTTGACATAGATGCCATAAATTTTCTACTTACTTTTTTGTAATTAAAAATTCCGACTATCCCACACATATTTTTTTTAATATTCCTGATTTTTCTATTACTAGGTTCCATTCATAGTGAAGTAAATTAGCATGCTGAAATTTTGCTTTTTTTAAATCTTCAGCATTATGAATATCTTCATCATAAACGTTTTTAATTTTATATTTTTGTGAAATTTTATTCATGAAATAAGTTTTGTTGGAAACTATATTCATTTTAGACGCAGAATATTCTAAAAATTTTGTACTATATTGAGCATTATATGGAAATTCATCTGGTATGTAATTCAGTCCATAATTACACATCTTATAATATCTATGTATGTTGATGTATTTTTTTGGTCCTAAAAATTTAATTTTAGCAAAATTAGAAAATTTATCCTTATATGCTTCAGAAACATTTCCAATAACAAGTATTGAAAAACCTAATTTTAAATATTTAAAAAATATTTTATCTAATCCCTTTCGAGCTTCAATTGATCCAGTATATAAAAAATCATAGGTAAATTTTTTTGAACGTTTCTGAAAAAAATTTTTTAATACTCCTTGCGATCTAATTATATATGGAACTTTATCATTATAATTCATTTTATCTTTAATTAATTTTGAATTAAAAATTCTTAAGTTAGGTTTAAAATTAAAATATTTTTTAATGATGTCTTTTATTTCACAAAATGGAGGGGTTGATAAACTTGAATAGTCATGAATATAAATTTTGTTTTTTAGTTTCTTTTTTAAGAAAAACCCACAAAACATTATAATAACATGACACTTTTTTAATGAAAGTTCTTGATCTGAAATTATGACTTTAATATTATTTTTTATAAAATAATTTCTGTAGGCTATAATTTCTGGTAAATAAGATTTTTTATTAGATAAAATTCCAACTATCATTTTATAATAACCTGTTTTTAATATATCTTACAAGATACAGAGTCATGCATATATACTTTCTAATTATACCTACATCATAAATTTTACTACAATAACTGTAAGCTTTCATATACCTAATAAATTCTTTAAATTTTTTTGGAAATATTGGAAAATCTGTTTTGCAAATTGCATCTTTAATTATAAATAATTTTATATTTTTTTGAATTAAAATTTTAGAATGAATTAAATCCTCATAATAAGCTTTACCTTTAAATGGATAATAATCTCTCAAATATAAATTATTTTTATGATGCATCAAACAGCCACCAGGAACCCACTCAACTTCAATTGCTTCATTTTTTAAAAAAAAAAAATCTACTCCAAAATTAGTTCCTGATTTTGATACTTTTCCCATGATTTTATCGTTATTTGGAAAACCTAAAATTAAATTTTTTAAAAATTGAGACACTTTATTATTATTATTCAATTTATGAATTGGCAAATCATTATTAATATCAATAAAACATGGGCCTACAGAGAAATCTTTATTATTTTTTAAAAAATTAATCATTGCAGTAATAGATTGATTGCTAATGTAACAGTCAGCATCTAGCTGCATTACATAATCTGTTAATGCTAATTTAAAACCCTCAACTCTTTGGTTAACTTGACCGGGTGAATTTGTTTGAACTACTTCAACATTATTGTGTAAATATATATCATTATTAATTTTTTCAAAATTTTTCTTATAGATCACAACTAAGATTTTTTTGGGTCTAGAAATAGTTGAATTTAAATTTTTTATTACACTTAGTAATGACTCTTCACCTATAGTTGGAATAACAATTGTTAAATTTAAAATATTTTGCATCTAGTTTTTAAATTTACTAAGAAAAATTTTCCATTTATTCAATTTAGTATCTGAATATAAATAATAATTATTTTGAAAATTTTTATCAAAATTAAAATTTTTTAATGACTTAGAAAAAGAATGATTGTCATAAAAATATGATATTTTTTTTGGATATAATGGTGAAAGATTGATGCAATTATTGTCTACATAAGTCATATATGGTATTCGATTAAAGATTGCATAATATACAGCTGTAGTTGAATTTGATGCAATAAATAAATCAATTTTAGATAAAATATTTTTTATTGGGCCTTCATATAGAAATATTTTTTTTGAAGAAACATGATAATTATCACGACTAGCTGGATGTTTTTTAATATAAATTTTTCCTATATTATCAAATTGATCTACATTTTTATTTAAAATTGAAACTAATCTTCTTGAAGAGCTTTCAAAAAAATCTAGGGCAACAAATATGTTCATCTTATTATTCTTAGTTTTGGTAAATTTATGTTTAAAATTAATCATCCGTAAAGACTCCGTTTGTACGAGATTTTTAAAATTATGAAGTTTAGCTATATCGGCACTAGCATAACTATTTACTAAAAAATTCTTTGGTTTTAATTTTTTTTTATAAAAAGATGTAGGATATAAGTCGTAATACCTTAAATCCCAATATCTAATTTCATTATGAGGGACTGCAAAAAGATTTTTATGATTATATTTATTCCAAAAATAGTTAAGCATTTTTTCCCAGTTTTGGTTTTCGTAAATATATATTCCTAATCTATATTTTTTTTTTTTATTCAAAATATTATCTAAACATCTAAAATATAAAATATTTTTAATGCTTCTCAATCCAGTCATAAAGTTTATATAATCTGTTTTAAAAATTTTATAAATATTGATATTTTTATTTTTATAATGTTTTTTCATAAAAAAATTTAATTCACTTGTTTTTTTATAAAGTTGAAAATATTTTTTGAAAATAAATGATAAATCTTTGAGTGTTATAATATCTATCATATAATGATTATTTTTATTATCACTTAAACTATTAGTGTATGAAATAGCATTATTTAAAAATTTTGTTTCTTTTTGTCTGTAAAATAAATGATGCCAATCAATATTAAATGAAAAATTTTTTTTAAGTAAACCTGGGAGTTTTTGCCAATAGCCTGTTTTAAAATTTTTTTTTTTCAATTGTATAAAATCGATATGAGTAAAAATATCAAAAAAAGCAGTAGATGCATTTGTTCGTTTAGGTAATGAAAACCGTAAATGAAAAATTATTATATAAATAAAATATAAAATAAATTTAATAATATTTGGCACATAATTTAAAAGTTTATAATCTAAATTTTTTTTATTTTTATTTTTAGATATAAGTAAAATTTTTCTTTTTGAGCAATACTGATTGATAATATTAGCAAACAAAACATCTGATGAATAATTAAGAATTTTTATTTTTTTATTTTTTATAAAATCATCAAGAACTAATATTTTTAATAAAAAAATTGTATTTGAATTCCCGTAAGAAATTAATTCTCTAAATACAGAAAATTCCCAAAAATTAAAATTATCTATCTTGAAGTAGTTTTCTATTTTTATATTTTTATATTTGGTTTTTCCTATATTCGATAGCTCTTTTAACAATTTTTTTCGAAAGTAATTTTTTTTTTTTTCAAGGAGAGAAAATATTGAATAAATATTTTTTTTTTTATTTTCGTAATAACTACTAAGCAGGATAATAGTTGTTTTATTAGATCTAGATCTATCGTTTATAATATCTTGATAATCTTCTTTGTTATTTTCTAAGTCATCAAATATTGTGATAGTTTTCATAAATTTTTTTTTCTATTAATAATTTAAAAACTGATTTAAGTAATAACGATAATTAATATTTTTTGCATTACTAATAAAATTTTAAATTTATACTCATGCTTTTAACTATTACGCCGTTAAATCATTAATTGATTGACAGATATAATTTACCTGCCTGTTTGTTAAATTATAATGTATTGGTAAACTTAGACACGTTTCATAATAATTTTTCGCATTTGGTAATTGTTTTAGATCATATCCTTTTTTACTATAGAATGGATGGATAGGTATTGGAATATAATGCACCTGTGTTTGTATATTGTGTAATATAAGATCTCGCATAAATCTATTTCGACTTTTTTTTATTTTCTTAAAATTTATTTTAACTATGTAAAGATGCTTTGAGCTTTCTTTTCTTAAATCTTTCTGAAGTATTTCAATATTTTTATTTTTTTTAAGCTTTAAATCGTAAATTGCTGCTATTTGACTTCTTCTTTTTAAAAATAAATCAATTTTTTTCATCTGAGAAATAATTAAACTACTATGAATATCTGTTTGACGATAATGATATCCTAATGAATTCATCTCATAATACCAAAGATTTTTTTCCTTTTTATCATAGGCCTCTTTTAAATTTTGAAAATTTGAAAAACTCTGGTTAATACCATGAGTACGTAATGATAATAATTTTTGATAATATTTTTTTGAATTAGTTGTAATCATTCCACCTTCTCCTCCAGCAATAATTTTAACCGGATGAAAAGAAAAAACAGCCATATCTGAATAACAGCAAGAACCAATCTTTTTACCATTCTTGTATTTACCACCCAAAGCATGAGCGGCATCCTCAATTATTTTCAATTTGTTTTTTTTAGAAAATTTATATATTTCCACCATATTTGCTGGTGCACCCGCAAAATGTACAGGTACAATACATTTTATTTTATTTTTTTTTATATAAGAATTGTTCAAAACTTTTGGATCTAAACATACAGAGTCTGGGTCTATATCTGAAAAAAAAGGTTTCGAATTACAATAGAGTGCAGCATTAGAGGTCGCAACAAATGAAATTGGTGTTGTTAATAAGTTTTGTTTTTCGTTTATGCCACATACTTTTGCTGCTAAATGAAGTCCTGCTGTACAGCTTGAAACTGCCACCGCATATTTTGAGCCAACATAATTAGCAATAATCTTTTCAGAGTCTAATATTTTAGGACCTTGTGTTAACGAACCTTTTTTAACAACTTCTAAAATTGAACTTTCGTCTTGCTTGTCAGTAAAATGTTTCCCATAGTTAAAAAAAGCATTAAAGACATCATTTTTTTTTCTTTCTTTATAAAATTTTTTAATCTGATCATTTAAGTTAGAAACTCTAATATTATATTTTTTTTTCAAAAGCTTATTAGAAAGACTTAGTTCTGTATGTCTTTTTGTTGCAAGCTTAGATTTGGAGATTAAAGTTGGCTTTATTTGTTTAGACTCAAGTTTAAATATCTTGGAAACTTTTAATAAAAAGTCATATTTAGAAACTCGCTCATTACCAACAATATTTATAATTCCAGTTGCTTTTTTTCTTATTAATTTTTTTAGAACTTCAAGTAAACTTGTTATATAAATAGGTGTAAAATAATAATCTTTAAAAGCAAAAACTAATTTTTTATTTTCTAATCTGTTTATAGATTCTGTTGTAAAATTATTTTTATTGTCTTGAGAATATCCAAAAAAGTTCGTTCTAATTATAAGGGAGTTTTTATTATTTTTTAAAACTAATTCTTCTGCTTTTGATTTTTGTTTTCCATATTCATTCAAGGGGTTTTTTTGATGTTTCTCTGTTTTAAATCTTTCTTTGCCGGAAAAAAGATGATCTGAGGAAATTTGAACAAAGTAAATACCTTTGTCTTTGGATATTTTAGCCAATTTATCAACCAAGTTTACATTAATACTATAACTTGACTTAAGATTTGCAGCACACCAATCAATATTAGTTTTTGCACATGCGTTAACAATTATATCAGGTTTGATTTTATTTATTGAACTTAAAATATCACTATATTCATTTAAATTAGTTTTAATATATTTAAGATTTGGATGAAAAAATTTTATAGAATTATAGTTTACTATAATTTCAAAATATTTATTAAAATAATCAAGGAAATTTGTTCCAAATAGACCCGTGCCACCAAAAATTAAGACTTTCTTTTTCAAATTTCTAAAAAAGTTTTTTTATTATTTTGAATCCAGAATTTTAAGTCTTTGATTGTCATCCATTCTTTATTAGTGTCAGACGAATATTGAAAACCTTGTTTAACTATTTTCCCTTTTTTCACAATTTGTTTTGTTAATTTTGCTGAATTTGGAAAAATCTTATAATATGATTTATACTCATAAGTTAAGTTAGAGTCATCAGAACCAATCATTTGTTCGTGTATTTTCTCACCTGGTCTTATACCAATAATCTTAAATTTAGATTTTTCATTAATTGCTTTTGCAATTTCAGTTACTTTCATGGATGGTATTTTTTTAACATAAATTTCTCCACCACTCATATCCTGAAAAGCGAACCAAACTAAATCTATAGCTTCTTTCAAACTAATCATAAATCGTGTCATATTTATATCTGTTATTGGGATCTTATCGCTCTTAGATAGTTTTAAAAAAAAAGGAATAACTGAACCTCTTGAACCCATTACGTTTCCATAACGAACAACAGACAATTTCGTTGTTTGACCGATTTTCAAATAATTTCCAGAAACAAATAATTTATCAGCACAAAGCTTTGATGCTCCATATAAATTTATCGGACTACTTGCTTTGTCAGTCGATAAGGCAACAAGTTTTTTTACATTATTCGAAACTGCACAATTAAGAACATTCATAGATCCTATTACATTAGTTTTTATACATTCAAATGGGTTATCTTCTGCTGTAGGAACTATTTTTGTCGCTGCGGAATGGATTATGTAATCAACACCTTTTGTTGCCATATCCAGTCTTTGTACATCTCGAATATCTCCTATTACAAACTCTAATTTTGATTTATATTTTTTTAGTTTTTCAGCCATATTCCACTGTTTCATCTCGTCTCGAGAATATATTATAATTTTTTTTGGCTTATATTTGGCTAAAGTCGATTTTATAAATTGCTGTCCAAAAGATCCTGTTCCACCAGTAATAAATATAACTGATTGATTAAAAAAGCTCATTGTAGTTTCTTATAAATTAATTTCTTCAATATATCCATTATTTAAAGAAATAATTCTGTCACAATATCTAAGACTGTTTTTATCGTGTGAAATTAGAATTATGGTTTTTTGTTTCTTTAAATTTCCAATAACATCTAAAATCTTATTCTCAGTATGTTTGTCTAGAGAATTTGTAGCCTCATCCAGCAATAATATGGATGGATTTCTATATAAAGCTCTAGCAATTCCAATCCTTTGTCTTTGACCACCAGATAATCTAACACCATTTTCACCAACACTTGGATTGCTAGATTTGCTCAATTTATGATTTAACTCATTCAATTGCGCACTATTTAAAGCGTATTCCATCAATTTTTTATCTATTTTGTCTTGTTTAATACCAAAAGCAATGTTTTCCTCAATCGAAGCATCCATTATAAAAATTGATTGCGAAACATAACCTATTTTTTTTTGCCACTGATGAATATTTGATTGAATATTTGTATCGTTTGCTAAGATCTCTCCTTCAGTTGGTTTTAGCAATCCAAGTAAATTATCTACAAATGTAGTTTTTCCAGTTCCACTGCCACCGATAATTCCAAGCACTTCCCCATGTCTGATTTTTAAATTTATATTATTTAATATATTTTTATTAAAATTTGGATACCTGAAAAAAAATTTATCAAAAATTATATCTATTTTTTCTTTATTAAATTCACTGATTTGAGGTTTATCTTTTTTGTCTATAAAATTAGATTTTTTAAGAATTTCCAATTCTTCGAAAATTAAATTAAATGCAGGTTTATGGTATTTTCTATGTTGTAAATTTTGAACTATATTAACGACTGCAGGTAAAACTCTAATAAATGAAATAGAAAATAAAGCTATAGTAGGTACAATTTCACTTGGACTTTGATTTTGATATAAAAGAATTACTATAAATATCACAAAAGAAAAAATACCAATTAATTCTAAAAACATTCTGGGTAAGCTAGTAAGAATGGTATAATCTAATTCTAACTTATTTAATCTTACATATTGATCATTTAGCTCAATTCCAAATTCATCCTGTCTATCCAGAATCTGTACTTCTTTGATACCATGCATAGAAGAAATCAATAGTTTGTTTATATTATTTTGGTGTCCTATTTTCAGTTCTCCATTTCTACGCAATTTATTTTTAGTGTAAAAAAATAAAATTCCAGTTAATAAAAAAGAAAATATAGAGGTTACTATAGTCGAGTATGGTTCTATAAATATTAATAATAAAAAAATGGCGATTAGTAAAACTATTTCTACAATTAATTTAAAATAAGTTGATATATAAAATTTTGTATGACTTATATTGCTTTGAATATTAGTAATTAATCGAGCTGAATTATTATTAAGGTGAAATAAATAATCTATATTCAAATAATTCTTATATAACCTATCTATTAAACTAACTTGGACACTTAAATTAAATTGCGTTTGAAACCATAAAAATATTAATAAAAAAAAATTTTTAATAGTATAAATTGCTAAAGTGCACGCTAGACAAATATAAATAAACTCTTTTTGTGAAAAGTTTTTTGATAAATAAGATACTAAAGGATAATCTTTTACTGTATCGTAGTCTATTATAGCAGCTACAATTGGTAAAAAAGAAGAAATACCAATGATTTCAAGATTTGTGGCAATTAACACTCCAAATAATAAATAGACAGATTGAACCTTTTGTTTGCTATTAAAAAAAGACCATATAATTTTTAAAGATTTCATTTAAAAAAATTATTAATTTTTTTTAGTTTTTTTCAAAATTAGAAGCATTTTTTTAGCTAAATATTCACTATTAATATTCTGACTTTTAAGTAGTTCAATTTGACTACCATAATTTTCTGGAAATTTATCTGGTAATCCAATTCGATGAATCTTATTCACATCTCTGATTTTATGATTATTGCAAGACTCTAGAATAGAACTTCCAAATCCGCCAATTAAATTATTCTCCTCTATAGAAACTAGACACTTAACATCTTTCAAAATTTTAAATAAACTTTTTTCATCTAACGGTTTAATTGTGTGAAAATGTACTACTCCAATATCCAAATTATATTTCTTTTTTAAAATCATGGTGGCATCAATTGCTATCTGGGCCATCACTCCCGTAGTTGCAAATGTAGCTGTTTTGATTTTTTAATTATTCTTGCTTTACCAATATTTAATTTAGTATTTTTATTTGTTATTATCTTATCACCTCCTTTTCCCATTCTAATATAAATTGGATTTTTAAATTTCTGTGTTTCAAGTACTAGTTTTTCCATTTCTATTGCATCACAAGGAGACAATACCATCATATTTGGAATACATCTCATTATTGAAATATCATCTGTAGCTAAATGAGTTGGCCCAAGTGGAGCGTACACGTATCCAGCTCCATTAGCTAACAACCTTACGGGAAGATTATGCATAGCTAAATCAACTACAATTTGTTCGTAACATCTTCTTGTTAAAAATGTTCCTATATTATTGATGAAAGGTTTATAACCTTCAAGAGCTAAACCTGCTGCCATGCCTATAATACCTTGCTCAGTTACCCCTTCCATAAAAAATCTTTCAGGAAATTTTTGCTTCATATCTTCTAATATTCCAGGCCCTAAGTCAGAGCCTATAAAAACAATTTTTTTGTCTCTTTTGGCTAATTTAAATACCGATCTTAATGATGCTTGTCTCATTTTATATCTTTAATTTTGTAGTACTGAACGTACCATTCAATAAATTTTTTTATACCAAAATTTATTTTTGTTTTAGGTTTAAAATCAATCCAGCTTTTAATTTTTTTTGTCGAAGAATGAGTTTTAGGAACATCACCTAATTGTATTTTGGTAAATTTAATATTCGCTTTAATTTTAAGATTATTTTCAATAGCTTTAATAAAATTTATAACTTTTTGAGGATTATTGTTTCCTATATTTAATATTTGGTGTGGAACAAATTTTTTATTTTTCTTTTTGTTCAAATTCTTTCTACTTGGAATTTTTTTTATAACTCTCAAAATACCTTCAACAATATCGTCAATATAAGTAAAATCACGAACCATTTTTCCATAATTGAAAAGATTTACGGGAAGTTTATTTAAAATTTGATTCACAAAAATAAATAAAGCCATATCAGGTCTACCCCAAGGACCATAAACAGTGAAAAACCTTAAGCCAGTTGTAGGTATACTGAATAAACTACTATAACTATATGCCATAAGTTCATTTGTTTTTTTTGAGACTCCATAAATACTCAAAGGTTTATCTGTATTTTCTTTTTCATTAAAAGGAAATTTATTATTATCTCCATAAATACTAGAACTACTTGCATAAACAAGATGTTTAACTTTATTTTTCTTTGCTATTTCTAATATATTTAAAAAACCAGTTATATTTGAGTCAATATAATTTTGGGGATTTTTTATGGAATATCTTACACCAGCTTGAGCTGCTAAATTAATTATTATTTCTGGTTTAAATCTTTTTAACTTGTTTTCTAAAAGTTTTTTATTTTTAATATCTACTTTTATAAATTTAAATTTTTTAAATTCTTTTAATTTTTTTAATCTTTCTTTTTTTAGATTTACATCATAATAACTATTCATGTTATCAATACCCACAACTTCATGTCTAAGCTTAAGCAATCTTATACACAAACTCATTCCAATAAAACCTGACGAACCTGTAACTATTATTTTCATTATTGACTCTATTATTTAATTAAATTGTATGTTTTAATATGGCCTATATCAAAAAAACTCTCATTAATCTTAAAAGTAAATATTTTGCCTACTAATTTTGGTAAAATATCATGGCTAAAATCATATAAATTATTATTAGGATTAAATTCTTTAAAAAATTTTTTAGATAATACATATACAGCACAGTTAGCTAGATTTGATAAAGGTTTTTTTGGTTTCTCTACAAAACTTTTTACAATTTTATTCTTATCTATTTCAACTATTCCACAAGTTTTAGGGTTAGGTGAATTAAAAACCATCATTGTCATCAAACACTGCTTGGGTCTCGAATTGTGAGCATTTATCAAATTTGATATATTAAATTTTGAATAGTTGTCGGCATGTATCATTAACATGCTATCTTCTGAAAATTGTTTTACATTGTTAAAAAGAGATCCAGCTGTTCCTAAAAGTTTTTTTTCATTTAAAATTTTTATCTTATGAAAACTTTTATGTTTTCTAACATAAGAGTGTACCATTTCAGATTTATAATGAGTATTAATATAAATTTTTGATATATTTATTTTTTCCAATTTATTGAGCCAGAAGTCTAATAAAGGTTTTTTCTTTACTTTTATTAGGCACTTTGGAATATTTTGTGTATATGGCCTTAATCTTAAACCTTTACCTGCCGCAAGTAAGAATGCATTCATTAATTATTTCTCCAGCTCTCTAATTAAATCTTTTTTCTTAATGACTTTGTTTCCTACAGTTCCAACTTGAATTGCCGCTGCTAAAGAGCCTAAAAAACTACTTTCCCAAATTGAAGCACCTGTTGCAAGTGACATAGATGTGACAGCAAGCAAAGAATCTCCTGCACCTGCTGTATCCTTAGCAGACAAATTCATAGCTTCAATTTTATCCTCTTTTAAAGAATTTGTTTTATATCTTTTTTCAGGTCGTATAAAAATACCTTCACTACCTAATTTAATAATTAAGTTTTTAGCATTTGATTTTTTTTGCAAGTTGTTAGCAAGTATATGAAGTGCTTGTGAGTGATTATGTGTACAGATTCTTGCTTCTCGCTCTGTAGGAGTCATTAAGTCAACATTTTTAAATTTTGATATATCCCCAATTTGTGATGATGACTGACTATCTGCAGCTATAAAAATTTTATTTTTTTTACATAATTTAGTGATTTTTATAATGAGGTTATCTGTTAAACATCCATAATTAAAATCTGAAAATATTAATAAATTACATTTTGATAATATCTTTTTAATTTTAGAAAATATTTTCTTTTCTAGAGCTGAAGATATAGGATCTTGATGCAATTTACTTATTCTTAGTAAACTTTTTCCTCCACTTCTATATCTTTGTTTTAAAGTAGTAGGCCTTCTTTCATCTTCAAAAAAAAAACTTTCCACTCCCATCATTTTTAAATTTTGATTTGCATATGTTCCCAACTCATCTTTTCCAACTACAGAGATAAGTTTTACATTGGCTCCACAACCAGCTGCATGAGCAGCAACTATTCCTGCTCCACCCACAAATTTTTTAGAGTCAATTGGTGTTACAACAAGGGTAGGTTCCTCTTGAGACATTCCTAATGCATTACAAGAAATATATTCATCTATAATTAGATCTCCAATTACACAAACCTTTATTTTATTTAAACTGCTTACGGTGCTCAAAAGTTTTTTTCTAAAAATTTTGTGCCTCTTTAAATATGACTTTGAAAGATTGATTTGTTGATTACCTGAAGATTTAAATTCTTTGTTAATAAGATCTATGGAAGAAAATGTTGCCTCCCCTGATGAAAAAAGTAGACTACCACCTAATGTTTTTATTATTGCCGCTTCCTGATTAAAAGAAGTTTCGTGTTCTTTACCTTTTACAATAATGTCTGGCTTATATCTAAGAATTTCTTTTTTAAGACTATCTTTTATAATTATAGCTTTTGAAACCCATCCATTCGTTTTAATACCTTCAAGACGTAAATGCTCGTTAACATGCGCAGAATTACCAGCTAACTTGTCTGAAAGAACTCCTACCAATAATTCTGTTCCATACTCTCTCGCAAATCTTAGCAACCTTAAATGTCCGGGATGAAGAACATTGAAGACACCAGAAACAAATACTTTAATCTTTTTCTTCATATTTTTTTATTTGTATTTTTGCTTATATTTTTAGGACAGAACTGTAAATTATTTTTTATATCCCAAATTTCTTCAATTTTCTCTAATTCTTCATGATTACTTACTTTTAAATTTTCCAGAGCTCCAAAAAATATTTTTTTTGAACTAATAATTTTTTGAAGATATTCAATTCTTTTTTTTTTTTTAACTGGAAGTTGAAAAATACTATAAGCAACTATCCCATCTATTTTTTTTAAATCATTTATTGTCTGATCTAATACCATTGAACTACTTTCCATAGCATATTCTGTTGCACTCAAGAGATATTGAAAGTTTTTTTTATGACAAAAATCTCTGATAAACAAATTTTGAACGTTTTGTGGAACTCTTTCCCCCATAAATTCTCTGCTAAAAATGTAGCCTCTAAATATTTTTTTTTTCATTTTGGAAATTTAAAAGAAATTGCTTTTTTAGTTATGGGCTTCATTGTTATTGGTTGAAAAAATTCACCAATTTTTTTATCTCCATATGGTGAAAATAAACTTTTAAACCTGCAATTAAAAGACCATCTTGTTTCTTTTTCTCTATTTATTCTATTTCCATGTGGCATAGCTTGATCAAAGATTAAAACTTCACCATATTTAATATTTATCCATTCAACTTTTTTTTTAATTTTTTTGTACAATGTTTCGCTATTATCTAGTCTTTTTTTTGAGAAATTTTCTATAATTTTTTTTGTTTCTTTTGGAGGTAATAAATACATTGTTTTTGACTTATAGCAGTCTACCAGAGGTAACCAGACAACTGCTTCGTAGGGAGAGTCTCCAGACCAAGTATCAGCGTGGGTGGCTAAAAGAGAGCTATCATCCAGAGGAAATTGGATACTTAAATTAATTTTAATTTGCATTACTAGTTCGTTGCCAACTATATAGTCAAGATAAGGTCTAGATAATTTGTAGTAATGAGTTCGAAAAAGATTATCCGAATTAATTTCATTTATTACGAATAATCTGAAATTATTTAAATCTTTAACTTCTATAAATTTATGAATGTTGTTGAGTAAATAAATATCATCAATTTTTTTTTTTAAATTAATTTTTTTTTTAATAACTCTTACAATTTTATTTTTAATATATTCTAAAGAACTGATATTGTTAATATTTTTGATAATATATCCATTTTTATTAAAAGCGTTTGAAATATCTTGCTCTTCTTTAAATAAATAATTTGTCATGTCTAATTTTTAAAAAAAGTTTTTTTATTAAGAAACAAAGTCATTGCCGAATTAATTATATTGATCAATTGACTCATACATTTTTGCTATATCTTGTTTACTTAATTTAGATTTATGATGCCATTCTGGTTTACCTTCCGCATGGATCACACCTTTTCCTTTTATGGTATGACATATGATTGCAGAGGGTTTTTTAAAATTAAATGGTAATCTTTTAAAAATTTTTTTTAGTTTTTCAACATTATGACCATCAACTTCTTTACAAGCAAAACCAAAACTAGTTAATTTTTTTTTAAGTGGCTCCAAATCTAGCACATCTTTTGTATACCCATAAGATTGAATTTTATTATAGTCAATAATTAGAGTTAAGTTAGACAATTTATGCTTTGACGCTGTCATTGCAGCTTCCCAATTTGAACCCTCATTCATTTCCCCATCCCCTGTAACTACAATAACCTTATGTTTAGATTTTTTAATTTTTGCAGCTATGGACATACCAACTGCAATTGGTAATCCATGGCCAAGGGAACCCGTTGATGCTTCAACACCACTTATTTTATTAAATTCTGGGTGACCACCTAATATTGACTCAAATTTACAGAATTTACTTAGTTCTTTTTTTTTAATAAAACCTTTATCAATCAAGATGGAATATAATGCTAAACAACCGTGACCTTTACTTAAAATAAATCTGTCTCTTTTTTCCCATTCAGGTTTTTTACTATTAAATTTGAGCACATTATCAAAAAGGACTCTTAAAATCTCTACAAGCGACATTGAAGGCCCAATATGACCTCTATTTCCTCCCTCAAGACCCATGATAACTAATCTTCTCAATTTTTTTGATCTAATATCCATAATGAGACACTTGCTTTAAGATTTTTTGCGCTTTTTTAAGTTGTTGTATTTCTAAAATTTTATTTGTGTAATTTTTTTTAACAAACAATTTAAAATAATCAAACACCATCTTAAACCATAAAGAGGCAGTAAAACATACAATTTTTTTTTAAAATTTTTATAATTTTTACTGAAAAGATTAATTGTCTTATTTAAGAATCTAATTTTTAACTTTTTACTCACATTATTTCCTGGATGCCAAAAAAAATCACAAATTAATTTTATAGGATCATCCCAGCCAAAATATTCAAAATCTAGAAAATATAATCTATTATTTTGAGATATTGTATTATGTAGTCCAAAATCAGATGGACTTAAAATTCTATTTGAAATTGCAATATTATTTGTAAATTTATTTTTTAATCTTTTTTTTGCTTTTTTTGAATATTTTGTAAATAAGCTATGAAAATTCAAAAGTAAAAAATTATTTAATTCTTTATTATCAACTTTTAGTAAAATATGAAATTTTTTTTCTATTTGTTTACAAATTTCTTTCGGACTAAAACATGCCTCTTTAGCATTTGGAAATGATTTTATTTTTGTTTGTCTAGATAATAACAATAATTTATTAACAAAATCATAACATTGGTCGATTGATAATTTTGTTGCTTTCGTAATTTTTTTACCAGATTGAAATTCAAAAAATGAACAATTAAATTCGAAAAAAGCCTTAAAAATTTTTGGTATTGGAAAATTGTTTTTATTTAAATATTTTAAGCTTTCATTTTCTACTCTCATTCTTCGGCTGACAAGATTATCTTCAAAAGGATACATTTTCAAAATTAAACTTTTGTTTTTTTTAAGTTTTAACTTATAAACTTTACTATTAATACCGTTATGAACTTGATCTAAATCTAAAATATTATTTTTTTTCAAAAGGATTGATGATAATTTTTTTAAATGATTTATTGACCAATATCCATTTATTACTTGATCAATTTTAAACCAATTATTAATATTTATAATATCTTTATTATTGTTTTTACTTTTTGAAAACAAAATTTTCTTTGTTGTCGTTGGAAAGTTTTTGTCACAAAGAACCTCTGGTAAATCATCAATAAAAAAATTCAATTTTAATTTTTTTATTTGAGTAATTTTTTTTTTTCTAGTTGTAAAAAAAAAAATATTTTTTTTTTTAATACCAGTTATATCAGATCTAATTATTTTATTAGAGTCAATGAAATCCAAAGCTGCTTTTCTTAAGGAAATTTTTTTTTCATCGTAATGACCAAAGCGTGTTTTATGACTAATTATGAATATTTCATAATTTTTTAAATTACAGTGAATAATAAATTTTTTTAAACCATCAAAAATTTTTGCATTTGAAATAAATTCTCCATAAACTTTACCTTGAAGTCTTTGCCAAATTTTTAAACCATTTTTTTTTTTGAAGATTTCTTTTTTAATTAACTCTTTTTTTGCAGGATAATTATCTAAATTAAGTTTAAGTTTTTTTGCAACTTTGGAAAATAGTCCATCATAATTAACAATAGTATTGTCAAAATCAATTCCAATTCTTAAAGTCACTTAAGTTTAATTTTTTCCATTCTTTTAATATTAAAATAAACATCATCACTTAAAGAATTAGGCAAAAGCTTTTTTTCAAAAGCTAACTTCAAATCTCTTATAGCATCATCCACTCCAAACATTGGTGAAAAATCTAATTGTTTTTGAATTTTACTAGAAGAAATGTGGTATGATCTATTGTCATCTGTGGGTGTTGTTTTTAACTTAACATCCTCACCAATTATATTTTTGACTTTTGTTGCTATATTTTCAATTGATAAATTATCATACCCAACATTGTAAACTTCGCCTGTAATATCATCTTTTTTTGCCTCTAGCATCAAAATATATGAACGGACCATATCATCAATATGAATATTTGGTCTTAATTGCTTTCCACCAAAAATACTTATTTCTCTTTTATTGAATGCAAGATTAGTCAAAATATTAACAACTACATCAAGCCTTTGTCTCCTCGAGTATCCGCAAACAGTAGCTGGTCTGATAGTAACAGTAGTAAATTCCTCACTATTAAATGGCTTTAAAATTTTTTCACATTCAACTTTAAACTTTGAATAGTCCGTTAGTGGTTCTAAAGAAACATCTTCAGTAACATTTTTTTCAGACTTAAGTCCATAAACTGAAGATGACGAGGCATATATAAATCTCTTTATTTTTTCTTTTTTAGAAATTTGAACCAGAGGTTCAAAGGCATCCAAGTTAATTGACTGACCTAATTGTGGATTAAGTTCAAAACTTGGGTCATTTGAAATACAGGCTAAATGAATTACAGCATCGTGACCTGGTATTATTTCTTTAAGGATATTTATATTTCTAATATCACCAACAACAACTTTAAGATTTTTGTGTTCATCTAGAACTTCTTTTCCATAAATAAATAAATCCAATGCTGTGACAGAATAATTTTTCTCTAAAAGAGCAGGAACAAGTTTTGCTCCAACATATCCACCAGCACCTGTTATCAAAATTTTTTTCATATTTTAAAAAGGACCTTTGAACGATTTATCAGGTACGTCATCATTTAGATTATTTTTTTTAATGTATTTTTTATCATTATCTAGCATTTTTAATACCTTATTAACTATACTAATATAATTGCAATAAAAATCTTTTGCGAGAGCTCTTGTGCTTGGACATGGAACTTCAACATTTCCAATTCTAGCAATTTTTTTAACATCTTTAGTTTTTAAATTATCAGTTACTACTGATATTATTTCAGCACTTACTCCAAATGATTTCCAACTATTGTCTACTACTAAAACTCTTTTAGTTTTTTTTACTGATTTTATAATTATATTTTTATCTAAAGGGCGTATTGTCCTCAAGTCGATAACTTCACTAGATATGTTAAATTTTTCTTTCAATATCTTAGAAGCTTTCAAGCATTCAAATATACCGAAGGAATATGAGATCAAACTTATATCATTCCCTTTTCTAGCAACTCTTCCTGATCCAATCTTAACTTTATAATAAGCCTTTGGTACTTGCTGCTTTATACTATGAAGCCATCTGTGCTCGATAAAAATTATTGGATTGTTATCTTCAATACTAGATATTAATAAACCTTTTGCATCTTTTGGTGAAAAAGGCATTACAACCTTTAAGCCTGGAATATGTGCAAAAAGACTCTCAAGACTTTGTGAATGTTGAGGTCCTTGACCCCAACCTTTTCCAACTATCATTCTAATAACTAATGGAACATTTTGCTTTCCAGCTGTCATGTAATTCCATTTTGCAGCCTGGTTAATAATTTGCTCCATTGAAAGAAGGGCAAATTCAATTCTTTGATGGGTAATAATTGGTCTAAATCCATTTAAAGCAGCTCCTACCGCAACACCCATCATTCCATTCTCAGCTAAAGGCATATCAAAAACTCTATGATTTCCAAATTTTTTTTGAAGTCCAATCGTTGTTCCAAATATTCCTTTTGGGTCAGGAACACCTAATCCAAATATGAAAACATTTTTATATTTTTTCATACATTGTTCTGTAGCTTCATTAATAGCCATAGCAAAATCTATATTTCTATCCATAAAGATGTTCTTTTAAATACTTTGAGGTTGGAAATCTTGCTTTTTTTGCATGATTAAAAGATTTTTCTAATTCTAAATTAATTTTTCTAATAATTTTTTTTTTTTCTAAAAAAAAATTTTTATTTTTTTTCATTAAATACTTTTCAATTAATTTAATTGGATCTTTTCGAAGCCACTTATCTATTTCATTTTTATTTCTATATTTTAAATTATCATCATTATTCGGACCGCAATGTTCAATAAATCTATAAGTTTCAAATTCTAAAAAAAAAGGTTTGTTGTTTTTTTTAATATAGTTTATTCCATTTTTTGTTTTTTTAATAACCTCCATAACAGAACTTCCATCTCCATGCTTTCCTTGCAAACCATGTGATTTTGCTAAATTTAATACACTTCTATTTTTAAACTGACGAACATTCATTGGGGAATACACAGAATAAAAATTATTTTCACAAACAAATAAAATATTTAAATTTTTTAATGAGGCAAAATCTAAACTTTCATGAAAAACACCTTCTTCAGTTGAACCATCACCTAAAAAAATACAAGTAATATTAGAATTTTTTTTCATTTTATTAGCAAAAGCTACCCCTACTCCAATAGGAATTGTGCTACCAACGATTGGTACAGCTGGATAGAACCCAGTTGCAAGATCAGCTAAATGCATCGAACCACCTTTTCCCATAACACATCCATCCTCTTTTCCGTAAAGTTCGGAAAGCATTTGTTTTAAATTACCACCTTTAGCTAAGTAATGTGCGTGGGCACGGTGTGCACTTAAGACAATATCATTATCTTTTAATTGAGAACAAACACCAGTTGCAACAGCTTCTTGTCCTATAGATAAGTGTACTGGACATCTCATTTCCTGTTCTTCATAAAAAGATGCGATTCTTTGCTCAATCATTCTAATTCTTATCATTTTTGAATAAATTTTATTTAATTTATCGTTCATTCTATTTAAAAAAATTATTCACAGTCTGTGAAATTTTAATGATATCAGACTCTTTTAAATATTGGTGTATAGGCAAAGTAAGAATTTTTTTTGATTGTTGCTCTGTTTTTATGAAATCTCCCTCTTTGTGCCCTATTTTTTTAGCAGACGGTTGTAAATGAATAGGTATTGGGTAATGAATGGCTGTTTCTATTTTATTTTTAATTAAATACTTTTTTAACTGATCTCTTTTAGGAGTTTGAACAACAAAAGTATGATATGTATTAAATTCATCTTTTCGCTCTTTTGGGATAAATATTTTTTTAGTTAAAAATTTTTTATATAATGCGGCATTTCTTCTTCTTATTTTAATTAATCTATTTACTTTTTTCAGTCTATAATTCAAAACTACAGCTTGTATTGCGTCCAATCTAGAGACAAAACCAAACTCATCAATCACATTTCTATCTTTAGTTCCATGATTTCTCAAGATTCTTGCTCTTTCATATATTGATTTATTATTAGTTACCATGAATCCGCCATCACCAACAGAATTTAAATTTTTTAGAGGATGTGTTGAAAAACAACCTACATCTCCAAAGGTTCCTGCATGCCGATTGGATAATTTAGATCCAAATGCTTGTGCTGAGTCTTCAATAACTTTTAAATTGTACTTTTTTGCAATTTTTAAAATTTCTTTCATTCTACAGACTCTGCCAGTCAAATGTACAGGCATTATAACTTTTGTTTTTTTTGTAATATTTTTTTCTATTTGACTGGGATCGATATTTTGATCGTCTAATATATCTACAAATTTTGGCTTTAATCCTAAATGAGTAACCACTGCTGTAGAGGCTATAAATGAATTAGGCGGGGTAATAACTTCATCATTTTTTTTTAATCCCAAACAATGTAATGCAAGAGTTAATGCATCCGTACCACTATTTAAAGAGATCACATATTTAACATTTAGAAATTTAGCTATATTTTTTTCTAACGTAAGGACTTGATCTCCTCCAACATAAATTCCTTTGCTTAAGTTTTTATCTAATAATCTTAGTAGATCTTTTCTTTCATCTTTCCATTGTTTAGATAGATCTACATAATTAATAAAACTATCCTTCATAAAATTTTCTCACAGTATAAATTATATAATCTAATTGTTTTTTACTCAGATGTTGATCGCATGGGAAAGATATTATTTTTTTTACATGTGCATCAGTAGTGGGAAAGCTATTTTTTTTAAACTTAAATTGTGAAAAAGGTTTCTGTTTGTAGGCTGGTATAGGATAATGAATTTTAGCTTCAATGCCTTTTTTTATACAGTATTTTAACAAAGCATCTCTATTAGATGCAAAGAGTATATATAAATGATACACAATTCTTATGTTTTTTTTTCTTTCTGGGATGGTAATTCCTTTGATTTTTCTTAAGCCAGCGTCCAAATAAGAAGCATTTTTTATTCTTTGATCTGAAATTTTTTTTGCTTTTGGTAATATCCAATTACCAACAACAGCTTGAAACGTATCTAATCTAGAATTATATCCAAAGATATCCATGTGATCCCTGTCTTTAAGACCATGGTTTCTGAGCAGACATAACTTATTAAAAGTCTTTTTATCACTTGTGGTAATGACACCACCATCAGACCAAACATTAATATTTTTGAGTGGATGAAGTGAAAATGCCCCTGAAAAACCCCAAGTACCAGCATTTTTTTTATTATATGATCCAAGGATAGATTGGCACGCATCTTCAATAACTTTGATTTTATATTTTTTTGCAATTTGAGTAATTTTTTTCATATCTGGCATATACCCAGTAAAATGAACAGGAACTATTGCTTTTGTATTTTTTGTAATTTTTTCCTCAATTTTATTTGCGTCAATACAAAATGTATCATCACAATCTACAAAAACTATTTTCGCACCAAGCTCATTAATTGCACCAACTGTTGCAACAAAGGTATTAGCTGCCGTAATAACTTCATCGCCCGGTTTAATATTTGCTGCCTTTAATGATAATTTTAAAGCATCTGTTCCAGAATTAACTCCTACAGCATATTTAGATCCAATTAATTTTGCAAATTTAGTTTCAAAAACCCTTAATTCTTTTCCAAGAGTAAAGTCTCCTGTGCCAACAAATAATTTTAGTTTTTTCCATAAACTTGGGCAATTTGAAAATTGCTGCTTTAAATAAGAATATCTTACTTTCATTTTAATTTTATTTTTTTATGATTTATTAGGTCAATACAGGTTAATAATAAATATTGATGTGCATTTTCAATAATATTATATACATTGCTATCGACCCACACATTTATATCACCCATTTTTTTTAATGGATTATTTTTTTTGAATCCTGAAAGAGTAATTATTTTTGAAAAACCTTTTTTTTTTGCAGCCTTGACACCATTTAGAATATTTTTTGACTGTCCACTTGAAGAAATAATTATTAAAATGTCACCTTTATCACCATAAAAATCAATAGATTTTTCTACCCATTTTTCATATCCATAATCATTAGAAAAACAAGTAATCAAACTGTGTTCATTTAAGTTCAAACATCTAATATTTGTATTTTTAGTTAAATCAACACTAAAGTGACTCGATATTGCAGAGCTTCCTCCGTTACCAAATATCATAACTTTATTTTTTTTAGATATTTTTTTTAGTATTTTTGAAATTTTTAAAATATTCTGAGTTTGTTTTTGATCTCCAATAATATCTTTAAAAGATTTAAAATATTTATCTAAAAAAAGTTTACTCATTTAATAATAAAACCAAAGTAATTCTCTTTGTCCCTTCTTAAGAGTAGATGCAAAATGTATGCCTTTAGTGTCCATTATTACTAAATCTCCTTTTTTTTGAATTCCATAAAAAATTTTATCTTCATAATTATTTTTAAAATTTTCTGAAATTTGATGAGGTTTTTGTATATCACTTTTTAGACCATGATTCACTCTTGCTGAACTTAAATAATTGCAATTTAAAGAATGATCTGTTGATGATCCCTCGAGATAAGCAAATGGGCCATTTTCTTGGCTAATATCGTTAAGAGCGACGAAGGCCTTTAGACTGTGATAATATGTGTCAAAATGTAATCCACTTGCAATGTTATCTTTGTTAGAAACTGAGCCTGGAACTTTGCTGTTCTTAAAAGAACCATCGTGAGACAAACTAAAAATCAAAAGTGCATTTTTTGCTAATTTAAATTGCTGAATTAAGGATAACGATAAAAGAAAAAAATTCTGACTAATCTTTTGAAGATAATCTACTGATTGATTAATATTTTTTAATTTTATTGAGCCAGACATTCTCTCTATTGAAATTTTTTTTTCTTTTATCTCAAGATTTTCAATATAATCATCACTTTTATATTTTGATAAATAATTGTTCGGTATAGAATTGAGTTGATCATAACAATTTTTTTTTATCTCTTCGACTTCATTGATAGAAAAATAACCATCAAATACATAATAACCTTTTGTTTTAAGGCCATTTAAAGCTTTACCTAAATTATTTTTTTTCCCAAAAATTAGAATTAAAACAGTAAGTCTTAATTTCCACAGCCATTCATTTGCAAAAAAACTAGCAAATACAAATTTACTTTTGAAAAAGATTATAAGTTTACTAAGCATATTCTTAAAATTTAATCATTCGGCTTTAGCCAACCACATCGATTACATCCTTCAACTAATCCTTCTTTTCTTATAATATTTCTAAATTCCTTAAATCTTTCACCTTTAAAGATTTTTTCATAACCTTGTCTAATATTTCCCATTGGAATTGCCATGCAAGGAAAAACATTGCCATCTGTATTTATATGAACACTTTGCCAAGGTGCTTTACATGGTTTAAATGATTTTCTATCTAAATCTTTTTTATTCATTGAGTCTATATTAAACTCTTCAGCTGGATCTATGAGAGAAGTAGCTGAAGGATGTAAAAAACCCCACCTTTTATTTTTTATATTATATTCTTTTACTTTTTTAAGTTCAGATACTATTGCATCAAAATCTTTATAAACGTGCGCATTATGCTTTGAAAAAATATCCTCTTTTTTAAACATTATATCTGCATGTTGAATTGGGTGACCTTTAAGAAATTGAAATGCATGTGTATCGCAATTTAAATCTTCAAGACAATAAAGATGAATATCAAATAAATCTTTAGCATTTTCATCTAAAATAGTTGTTTTGCTATCGAGTGTACAGTTGTGACCCAATTCTCTTTTTTTTTTTTGGAAATAAGCCATCATTTTTTCTGCATGACCCCATTTTTGATCCCAATTTTTTTCTTTTAAATTAGCAATTTTTCTAATTGAATTGTTTCTATTATCAATTGAAATTGATAAGACTTTAAAATTTTCAAATTGAAGCATGAAATCAATTAATTCTTCGGTCAAGAGTATCCCGTTAGTAATAATATTAACCTCAAACTTTTCACAAGCTCTTTGAAAAATTTCCTTAAATCCCTTAAAAACTACCGGCTCACCGCCAGTAAGAGTAATTCTAGAGTCATCTGGCAAACTATCAATAACTGCCAGCCATTCATCTTTAGTCATCGCGTCACTTTTCTTTTTTCTTTCCTGAAAACAAAAATTACAAGCTAAATTGCATAAATTAGTTAAAATAAAACAGTATCTTTTAGGAAAGTCATCATTTTCAAACGCTTTGTTTGCATATCTTACCAAATCCTCATGATATTTTTGTCTATCAATTGGGTTGTTATCCATTTTACTCATAAATAAATTTTTTCCATATATTTTCAATTAATAGCATATCCTTTAAAATATCACTCCCTTCATTATACTTAATTTTTTTTAATTGTAGATCTTTTATAAAGCTTTTGGCTTGTAGGTCAAAACACCAAGTTTTATTACTTCTATATATTATATTTTTCTTACCAGCATCAACCCTATGGAATAAAAAATTTGTAGGTTCTCCAGGAATATGTTGAGGTGGAAAATTAATTTTTAGATAGCCCTTTTCATAAAAAATCTGCAAATAGTCATCCCAACCTTCTTTTGTAAAGAAACCTGTTGTTAAAAGAACAGGTATTGATTTCTTATAATTTAGTATAACCGATGAAATATATTTGTCATTTAAATTTGCTGATTTTACGGTCAATTGGTCTCCAAGAAAAAATCTTATCATATTAATATTATGAGAGTATAAATTTAGGTATTTTTCATAATCTTTAAAATATTTTTTTTTCATCCATGAAGGAGCTGAGGGCCATGATGGTTCTGACTTAGTATTCTTTTCATTCGTCTCAATATAATTTGGTTTTTTTGGATACCCACTGCCAGATAAACGGTGAGATTTAACCATTATGACTCTGCCTAAATCTTTAGTAATTTTTTGGTTATGAAATAAATCTTTTGCTTTCCAAACAACAGGATCAAAAATTTTATTATAACCTATTTTGTATAAAACTTTTTTAGCAGTTGAAAGATTTACCAATTTTTTAGCTTGCATATAAGTAGATGCCATCGGCTTTTCAGTGAATACATTTATATTTCTTTTTATACAATCATACGCTATTGGAGCTGTCATATTTCTTTTTGTTACAATAATAACTCCATCAAGTTGCTTTTCTTTTTTAAGAAGTTCTTGATGAGTTTTATAAGCTTTTTTAAATTTATATTTTTTTTTTATTAAACTTCTAAGCTTATCTCTATCTTCAGCTAGAGCAACAAACTCACAATTTTTTATTTTACTAAAAGACTCTAAATGACCAATCTGTCCATTGAATCCAGCTCCTACAAATCCTAACTTAATTTTTTTCATCTTTCATTTTTTAAATTTATGTTACTTTGCAACTTTAAGAAGCTTGAATTTTAATAAAATTTTAATTGATTTATTTATTAAAAAAATATTTTCTTTAAGTATATTTGATAACTCAATTACGTCATTTTTTCCATCTGCATAAGATAAAATATTGGACAAAATCTTATAATCTTTAGTTAATGCTGATCCTCCTAAACTACTTTTCAAATTTCTTTTACTGAATTGAGGCTCACATTTATTTGATGCTATATATTTTTTATTCAATTCTAATATTTCAATCGCAGTTTTAATTGCTTCGTAACCTCCTAATAGACCTTTTGGGCTAATAAAAGACAGATTATCTTTTGAAGTATGGTATTCCTTATATTCCCCGTGTTTGGTTCTCATCATTGAACAAAAGGGAAGGTCTACACCTGGGCTTGAGTATTGACGCTCATCGCTTCCTCGATCATTCAAAAAACTATATTTTTTATATTTGATTTTTAAAGTTTCATAAGCCTTTAAAGCAGCTCTATCGGAAAGAGTATTTTTAAGTTTTGACTCTAAATATGAAAATGATTTATTATCACCAACACAAGTTATGTTAAACCCTGCTTTTACTTCTTTTTTTAATTTTTTTAAATTCTTACTTATATAAGCTATCGATCCAATAGTTTCAGGGATAAAAACTATTCTGTATGTGTAATAATTGTTTTTCAAATTATTAATCCACTCTGCCAATGCTGTTGTTACAATTGGTCCTGATATCTCATTATTTGCTAAAGATGGATGACATACATAAGTTGAAATAAAAATCTCTTTTTTTGACTTTCCTTTGATGATTAATTCACCATAATTCATGTAACCCTTGAATAATTTACTATCAATCAAAATTCTCAGAGGTTTTTTTTCTTTTTTTAATCTTAATTTTTGCTTATGGCTTACACAAAAACCCCATCGTCTCTCATAATATGAAGTAACATAAGGTATTGCTGTGGGAAATTTTGGAAGAGAGTATAAATGTTTTTTTAATTTTGCATAAGTAATAGTTTTATTTATAGGAGTTGAATAACCCAAAACATGTAAATTATTTTCTTTAAAATCAATTATTTTTTTACCCTTAGAATTCATGATGTAGGCTTTTTTTATCAACCATTCGTCAGGTATTTTCCAATCGAACACTTTGGTTCCAGATTTAATTTGGAAAATTTTAAGTTTTGGTAATATATTTTTAATATAAAATAGTGAGTATCTTGTTCCTTCACCAGTTATACTTCTGCAAATTGGAAAAAGGTCGTTTGCCCATTTCCATAACTTTTTTTCAATTAGTATATTTTTTTTCATTAAATTAAAAAATGCTATGAATGTTTTGTAAGTTTACCTGCTAATCTACTTATTTTTTTATCTTCTTTATAAATTTCTTTTAAAATTTTAGATGCTTCCTTTGGTGAATGGTCAAAAGCTAAACGGAGTATATCCATCCAATTTTTATTATTTTTACCTCTAGTTTT
>Ga0181564_10000557_pt1 | contig 33191 bp, 26 predicted proteins | sample 011ome_24_FD_134512 | JGI IMG/M metagenome (GOLD analysis project Ga0181564, IMG submission 134512) | Coastal salt marsh microbial communities from the Groves Creek Marsh, Skidaway Island, Georgia - 011513CT metaG (megahit assembly) | ecosystem: Environmental > Aquatic > Marine > Intertidal... | reverse complement strand
TTTCCTTGAAAAAAAAGAAATTCCAAATGAGTTTAAATAAAAAAAGACACTCAGTTTTTTAAGTGTCTTTCTTCTTTTGGTTAGATAGTATCGCTACGCTAGTAGCTAATAAATGGCATTTGACACCAATAGTTTTCTTCCTCCACCTCCTTCAAGATGAATTGTGCTAAATCTGCTCGGCTAATTTTGGAGAAGAACCTCAACGAGTTGAATATTCCATCACCAAAAAGAGAAAAAAAGCCAATCACTTACCTTGGAAATGGTGAAGTTTGCCAAAAAATACGAAGCTAACTAGTTCTGTTTTTTGAAAAAATTGGAATTTTCTTTTGACTAGAATTACCGTATCTTTGAATCCTAAAACAACCGATTGGAAAAAGGATTAGTCATAAAATCAACTGGTAGCTGGTACTCAGTAAAACTGGAAAACGGAAAGATTGTTTCTTGTCGTATAAAAGGAAAGTTTCGTCTTCAGGGCATCCAAACAACCAATCCGGTAACAGTAGGAGACATTGTAATAATTGAACTGCAGGAAGACGATAACGGAATGATAGTGGAAATCGAACCACGAAAAAATTACATCATTAGAAAGTCGGTGAATTTATCCAAAAAAGCACACATCATCGCCTCCAATATTGATTTGGCATTTTTAGTTGTGACGGTAAACTATCCCAAAACCTACCTCAATTTTATCGATCGTTTTTTAGTGACAGCTGAAGCCTATCACATACCAACAGTATTGATTTTTAACAAAATTGATTTGCTTTCTACCACAGAGTTGGCTGAATTAGAAACGATGGTAGAGGTATATTCCAAAATTGGATATCGGTGCATTAAAACATCGGTAGAAAAAAACATAAAAATTGACGAAGTAAAGTCAGAAATGACAAACAAAACCTCCGTGTTTTCTGGTAACTCTGGGGTGGGAAAATCCTCTCTCATTAATTTAATTGATCATTCATTAAATATCAAAACAAGTGATATTTCTGACACGCATAACCAAGGGAAACACACCACCACCTTTGCCGAAATGCATGAACTAAAATTTGGCGGCCACATTATTGATACTCCGGGAATAAAAGGATTAGGAATTATCGACATCGAGAAAGAAGAAATTCATCATTATTTCCCCGAAATGAGAGAAAGAATGAATGACTGCAAATTCCACAATTGTGTGCACGTAAACGAACCAAAGTGTGCAATAAAAATGGCTGTAGAGGAAGGAGAAATTGCCGAGTTTAGGTACGAAAACTACCTAAATCTATTTCACGGAGATGATACGAGCGGATTTAGAGAAAGTTTGTATGCACCGAAATAATTGAGCCATGAGAGTCGTCATTCAAAGAGTAACTGAAGCCTCTGTCTCAATTGAGTCAGAAGTTCATGCGGCTATTAATCGTGGCCTATTGGTTTTTGTTGGAATTGAAAGTAACGATACTCAAGAAGATATCGATTGGCTTGTAAAAAAGACTCTGACTTTGAGGGTTTTCAACGATAAACAAGGAAAAATGAACCTATCGCTCAATGAAGTGCATGGAGAAATTTTAATTGTCAGTCAGTTCACTTTATTTGCTTCATGTAAAAAAGGCACCAGACCCTCTTTCGTTCGTTCTGCCAATCCCCAGAAGGCAATTCCTCTGTACGAAAATTTCATAAAATCTCTTCGAGCCCAAGCAAGTACCCAAGTAAAAACTGGAGTTTTTGGTTCAGACATGAAAGTAAAATTGACGAATGACGGACCTGTAACGATACTACTCGATTCCAAAAACAAAGAATAACTCCTATTTTTTTCCTTGTGAATTAGGTGATGTAACCTAGTGTTTACTTCATATTTCGGAACTAAAATCTACCAATGAGAAGGAACTTAAAAAAATAGATTCCAATGGAACCAACCAGCGAGACTCAAATACACATAAAAAGCATACAAAAACACGCTCAGTTTCATCCCTCGCTGGTAATATAAAAACATGGAAACGAAATTAATTGCTATAAAATACAACCAAGTTTCGTGAACAAAATTCACCATTAACCAAGTTCCGGTTAGGCTAAAAACAGAGGTAAAAGAATCTAAGTATGGGAGTTTCGATTTTGTTTTATTATTTAATAACCTCCCTATTGCATAGGTCGCAACGGCAGTAAGAACAAGAATTACAACATGAGTGGTGAGAGAAAAACTATTTTCGTTAAACCTTCCCCAATTGAACCACCCGTAAACAGCAGTGAGAACATAAAAAACTTGCAATAAAGACTCTGCAAGAATTTTCTTCTGAAAACACAAATAAGCATAAATGAGGGCACCCAAAAGAGCAAATACGAAACAATATCGCACTTCTTGGATGTACAGAATTGTGTAGGTCAGTCCTAAACTGATGGCAAGAATTTCTAGGGCAAGAAATAGTTTCTGTTGAGTCGGAGTTTTGGGAATTTGGTTGGAGTCAATCGTGTCCAAAATTACTTTTTTTCGTAGGTCACGTAAGAGAATGAATACTCATGTTTTTCATCTTTTGGATGAAATATTTCGCTCGTTTTTTTCCAGATAGATTTGTCGTATTCGGGAAAGAATACATCAGCATCAAACTCATGATGCACGTAAGTTATGTACAATTTATCAAGCAAATCATTCTGAAGTGCAGTTTGGTAAATTTGCCCTCCCCCAATCACAAAAGCCTCTTTCTCTCCATTTTTGCGAGCTATCTCTATTCCCTCTTCTACAGAACCCACTACAACACACTCCTCTGCACTAAAATCTGGGTTGCGTGTAACAATCACATTCGGCCTATCTGGTAATGGGCGGTATTTCGCTGGAATAGAATCAAAATTTTTTCTCCCCATAATAACATAATGCCCTTTAGTTGTCTCAGAAAAATAATGCATGTCATCTCGCAAGTGCCAGATTAAATCATTGTCTTTTCCGATTGCTTCATTCGCTGCTTTCGCAACAATTAAGGATACTTTCATGGTCAAAAAAAATAGGTTTTGTCAAAGTTACAGAAATAACTGATAAATAGTTTCTCTCTAAAATTTTATTCTTCCTCTCAACTCGATAGAAACTACGAGAATTTTCCAGTAAAACTCCTTACAAAATGCGTATATTTGCCTCCAAATTTAAACCAAGCCTAATAAAGTTGACAATGAGCTTAGAATTATCTGAACAAGAAATCTTTCGAAGAGAAACAAGAAAAAAAATTATTGCACAAGGAATCGATCCGTATCCCGCTGCCCTATTTCCGGTTAACACTCTTTCCTCTGAAGTAAAAGAAAATTACGAAGAAGGAAAACGAGTAATTGTGGCGGGAAGATTAATGACCAAAAACATTATGGGTAAGGCATCTTTTTCCTCTATCCAAGATTCTGCAGGAAGGGTTCAAGCTTACTTTAACAGAGATGTGATGTGTCCTGATGAGGATAAATCTTGGTACAACGATGTATACAAAAAACTACTAGACATTGGTGATTTCATAGGAATTGAAGGTACCCTTTTTACTACTCAAGTTGGAGAAAAATCGATCAACGTAGAAAAAATGACTTTATTGAGCAAGTCATTAAAACCGCTTCCGATGCCCAAAACGGATAGCGAAGGAAAAGTACATGATGCCTTTACGAACCCAGAACTACGGTATAGACAGAGATATGTGGATTTGGTGGTGAATCCGCAAGTGAAAGAAGTTTTTGTGAAAAGAACAAAAATGTTCAACGCAATGAGAAACTTTTTTAACGAGGCAGGATACTTTGAGGTTGAAACTCCAGTTTTACAGTCCATAGCAGGAGGTGCAGCCGCTCGTCCTTTCATTACCCATCACAATAGCCTTGATATTCCGTTGTACATGAGAATTGCCAATGAATTGTACCTCAAAAGGTTAATTGTAGGAGGCTTTGACGGAGTATATGAGTTTAGTAAAAACTTCAGAAACGAGGGAATGGACCGTACTCACAACCCCGAGTTTACGGCAATGGAAATCTATGTAGCTTACAAAGACTATAATTGGATGATGGATTTTACCGAAAAATTATTGGAAAAAGTAGCTACAGAAGTGAACGGAACCACTCGAGCTACTTTTGGAGAACACAACATTGATTTTAAAGCTCCATACAAACGTGTCACCATGAGGCAGTCGATTATCGATTTTACTGGCTTCGACATCAAAGGAAAGTCTGAAGACGAATTGCGCACAGCGGCAAGAGAAATGGGCATAGAAGTAGATGAGACGATGGGGAAGGGAAAATTGATTGATGAAATTTTTGGCGAAAAATGCGAAGGAAATTATATCCAACCGACTTTTATTACCGATTACCCAAAAGAAATGTCTCCCTTGTGCAAAGTGCATCGCGAAGACCCAGAATTGACAGAAAGATTTGAATTAATGGTGTGTGGAAAAGAAATTGCCAATGCCTACAGCGAGCTAAATGACCCAATAGACCAAAGAGAAAGATTTGAAGAACAACTAAAACTTGCGGCTCGTGGAGATGATGAAGCAGGTGAATTTATTGACCATGATTTTTTGAGAGCTCTAGAATATGGAATGCCTCCAACTTCTGGTTTGGGAATCGGTATGGATCGACTTATCATGTTTTTAACTAACAACCAGTCTATCCAAGAAGTGTTATTTTTCCCTCAGATGCGACCAGAAACAAAGAAAAAGAAACTGGAACTTGCCGAAAACGAAAAAGCTATTTACGACATTATTAAAGAAAAAAAATCGATGGACCTGGGCGATTTAAAAGCTGCTACTGACCTCAGCAACAAGCAATGGGACAAAGGAATGAAATCCTTGACAAAATTAGGCCTAGTAAAAGTGACCAAAACAGAGGGAACACTTATCGTAGATTATACAGAAAATTAATGGAAGAACAACACGAACACACAGACCTTCAAAACGAGGACTTGAGAGACATGATGACTCACATTCTTCAAACCTCATGGGGAATCATTGAAGTAAAAGAAGAACACGACCCCGTAGAGTATGACTGGTATGTTTCTACGATTATAAAAATTTTCGAAAAAGGGAAACATACGATTGATGTTGGGAACTTTTTAATGGAACAAGAAACCAAAATAAAAGAAGCGAGTGGCGACCGAGATAAAAATCACGATATCGCCAACAAACTAAGTTTTGTGTACCACAAACTAAACACCAAAGATTGGAGTAAAGAGGAGTAATTCTCTCTTGCTAAAAAGAACATTAGGTAAAAAGGGAAATGTGGCACTTCCCTTTTTTTTGTTCACAAAAATTGGAGCCCACAGAATGAGAGAAAAAGAATCTATCCGATACCTAAGGACTCATGAAAATCTTTCCTATTTTTATCAGTACAAAAACAAAAAAACAATGAAATTAATCCAATTACTCTGTCTATCAACTTTCTTATTTTTTACAAGTAATTCATTTTCTCAAACCAGTTCAGAACTCAAAACAGCATTACACGGATTCAAATTCCGAAGCATTGGTCCAGCCTTTATGTCAGGTAGAATTGCAGATTTGGCCATAGACCCAACCAATGAAAACATCTGGTATGCAGCAGTGGGATCTGGGGGAGTATGGAAAACAACCAATGCGGGTACAACTTGGTTTCCTTTGACAGAGAAACAACCTTTTTACTCGACCGGATGTATCACTTTAGACCCCCAAAACAATTCTTCCATTTGGCTGGGAACTGGAGAAAATGTAGGCGGAAGGCATGTTGGAATTGGAAAAGGTATTTATCACAGTGTTGACGGTGGAAAAACTTGGACTGAAAAAGGACTGAAACAGTCTGAACATATTTCCAAAATAATTGTTCACCCCACTAATTCGAATATTGTGTGGGTAGCTGCTCAAGGTCCATTGTGGAGCAAAGGAGGCGAACGAGGATTGTTTAAAACAACTGACGGTGGAAAAACATGGAAAAATACGCTTGAAATAAACGAGTGGACGGGAGTTACAGACATTGTTATTGACCCCACAAATCCAAACATCCTCTATGCAGCAACTTGGCAAAGGCATCGTAATGTGGCTGTATACATGGGAGGAGGACCCGGAACTTCCCTATTCAAAAGTATAGATGGCGGTGAAAGTTGGATAAAAATTGATAACGGAATACCCAAATCCAACAAAGGAAAAATCGGCCTGGCTATTTCTCCGATAAAACCAAACGTGTTGTATGCGGCCGTGGAATTAGAACTAAGAAAAGGAGCTGTATATAGGTCAGAAAATAGTGGCGGCAGCTGGACTAAAATGTCTGAAACAGTTTCGGGTGGAACCGGACCGCATTATTACCAAGAATTGGTTGCCTCTCCTCATGAGTTTGACAAAATTTTCTTGATGAACGTAAGGATGCTTATTTCAGAAAATGGAGGTAAAACCTTCTACACTATGTCTGAAAAGTCTAAACATTCCGATAATCATGCACTTGCCTTTAAAAAAAACGATCCCAATTATTTATTAGTGGGAACAGATGGAGGTATTTATGAATCTTTTGACAACACAAAAAACTGGAAATTTGTAGGGAATTTGCCAATTACACAATTCTACAAACTTGCACTTGATGACACCCAACCATTTTACAACATTTATGGAGGAACCCAAGACAACAACACCCAAATGGGGCCTTCCAGAACCTTTAAATCAGAAGGAATCTCCAACTCAGATTGGGAAGTAGTGTTGGGAGGTGATGGTCACCAACCTGCTACCGAACCCGAAAACCCCAACATTGCCTACGCTCAATGGCAACAAGGAAACCTCAATAGATTGGACCGAACAAACGGAGAAAGAGTGTACATTCAACCTCATGCCAAAGCTGGTGAACCAACACTCCGATTTAATTGGGATGCCCCAATTCTAGTGAGTCAGCATGATCCCAAAAGAATCTATTTTGCCTCACAAAAAGTTCACCGATCTGACAATCGTGGTGATAGCTGGAAAAGTATATCGAGTGATCTCACAAAAAATCAAGAAAGATTAGCTCTTCCTGTCATGGGAAAAGTCCAAAGTTATAACAACGCTTGGGATGTTTATGCTATGTCAACTTACAATACAATTACCTCCTTGGCCGAATCAAAAACAAATGAGAATGTGCTGTATGCTGGTACCGATGATGGGCTCATTCAAACAACTAAAAATGGAGGAAAATCTTGGTCAAAAATAAGTGTAGACAACCTCTCTGGTGTACCTTCCACTGCTTTTGTAAATGATATAAAAGTTGATTTATTTGACGAAAACATCGCTTACGTGGCCCTGGACAATCATAAATTTGGAGATTACGCCCCCTATTTATACAAAACAAGCGATGGCGGTAAAACTTGGTCAAAAATTACTGTAGGAATACCAGATAACACAATGATTTGGCGAATAGTCCAAGATCATAAAAATAAAAACATTCTCTTTATTGGTACTGAATATGGAGTGTATCTTACTCTGGATCAAGGAAAATCGTGGAACAAATTTTCCAACGGATTGCCAACGATTCCTGTAAGAGATTTGGCCATCCAACAAAGAGAGAGTGACTTGGTTCTAGCTACATTTGGTAGAGGAATGTACATCTTAGACGATTACAGTGCTTTGAGAAAAATATCGGAAGAAACCTTAAAAGAAGAAGCAATTCTCTTTGAACCAAGAAAAGCCCTGCTTTACCATCAAGTTTCGAGTAACTCTTGGTCATCGGGCGGACAAACGTACCGAGCGGATAATCCTCCCTACGGAGCAGTAATTACTTATTACATAAAGAAAGGTTTTATCTCTAAAGCTTCTTTACGAAAAAAAGCAGAGCTATCTGACAAACTGGACTACTCCCTGATAGAAAAACTATCAGAGGCTGGCTACACAACTCCTGAGAGCATTGTAAATGAAAAAGTAAAAAAGCTCGAAAAGGCAACAAACATCGAAAAAGAAAAGCTCGAAGAGGTGATAGAAATTTTGAAAAAATCGAAAGGAACACCCAATCAATTTCCTGGTTGGACTGCCCTGGATGATGAGCTAACCGAACAAAAACCAAATATTCTGCTAGAAATAAAAAACCGAAAAGGCCAAACGGTAGCCCAAGTACAAGGAGAGTATAAAAAAGGACTGAATACGCTAGTTTGGGATTTAACCTCGAAAAAAGCCATTTCGACAAAAGTAAATACTGGAAAGAACTATCAAGATATCACGAGCAATGTTCCTGCAGGAAATTATTCGCTCACGTTATATAAAAATGAATCAGGAATACTCACTAAACTAGGGCAAACCCAAAATTTGGTGGTAGAGCAAATTAGAAAAGGAACACTGACGAATCCTTTGGCAAAGGAGCATGCAGCCTATTTCGATAAACTTGCTGAACTTACCAAAGCTATCTCAATCTCTACCCACGAATTTGGCAAAGCTAACGCCAAGCTGAAAACCTATCAAAAAAACCTTACTTATGTAACCCAAGAAAGAGAAAAATTAACGAAAAAAGTATATGAATTAATTGAACAAATGAATGAACTGCAGCTAGATCTTTATGGGAGCGAAGCCAAGAAAAAAATAGGAGAAAAAACTAACCCTAGTCTCGAGAGTTACTTGTGGAGAGCAAGAGGGTCCAATAATTCTTATGGCCCAACCCAGCTGCACATGGAAAATTACGACATTGCCTACACTCTATTTGGTAAAATAGCTCCTAAACTCTCTTTCTACATAGAAGAAATAGAAAAATTGGGACCTCTCTTTGAAAAAAATGGAGCGCCACTCATTCTTGAGTAAAGAATCAGGAACAAAAAAAACCAAGAATAAATCGAAATCTCAAGAAAAAATTGTTTTTTTTACATTGAATATAACCAAAAAAATCATGAAACAAACCCTCTTAACAATCGCCACATTACTCATTATGTTTTCTTGTGGCACAGAAACTACTACCGAAAAATGTGAGAAAGGATGTAACAAAGAAAATTGCGAACATACCCGTGAATCTCATCAAGAGTGCGCAGCAGATTGCCAAAAAGAATGCTGTTCAGAAAGCAAAGAAAAACCTTTTGGTATAGGTGACACTAATCCTGCATTAGAAGTAAAACTAAAAGATATTTCTGGAAGAGAAATGCACATAGAAGAAATTGGAAAAAAGAATGGTGCCTTACTTATTTTTTCTTGTAATACTTGCCCTTTCGTGGTAGGAAATGGTGATAAATCAGAAGGGTGGGAAAATAGATACAATGACATCCAGCAATTGGCAGACAAACTAGACATTGGTTTTGCGTTGATCAATTCCAATGAGGCAAAGCGAGAGAACGAAGATTCTTTTGAAGAAATGGAAAAACACGCAAAAGAAATGAACTACAAGGAAATCACCTATCTCTTGGATAAAAAACATAAAGTAGCGGATCTCTTAAATGCTTTGACCACTCCACATGTATTTTTATTTGACAACCAAAATAAGCTTGTATACACAGGAGCAATTGACGATAATGTAGACAAAAAATCAGAAGTAAAGGAACATTGGCTCTCCAATGCAATGAACGCACTTGCAGAAGGAACAGAAATTACTACGAAAAAGACTAAAAACATAGGCTGCTCCATAAAAAGAGTAAAAAAATAGTACTTTCCTCTTTTTTACTTTTAAAAATCTCGAATTTTTTTCGAGATTTTTTTGTATATTACAATTATGACTGCATCCCGAACTATATTTAGTTTACTAGGAATAGGATTTCTCCTTGTTGGTTCTTTCGCTAAAATAAATCATTGGAAGTATGCTTCTGAACTGATTTTAGTAGGATTTGTGTGCTTTTTTATTTTTAGTTTAACCTACTTCATCAATCAAAGGCAAAAGAAAAAAAAATAAACTAATACCGAGCGTTTAACTAATTCATTTCGTACTTTTAATTACTTAAAAATTACGAATGACAACAGAAATAATCTCCATTGGAGACGAATTACTCATAGGCCAAACCATCAATACCAATGCCTCATGGATGGGACAAGAATTGGCCAAAATTGGAATCAAAAACAACCGTACGACAACTATTTCGGATACGGAGGAAGAAATAAAAATTGCCCTTACACGTGCGGAAGAATACGCAGATTTGATTTTGATAACAGGAGGACTTGGCCCTACCAAAGATGATATTACTAAGAAAGTTTTGTGCGACTATTTTGAAACAGAATTAGTTCTGAACGAAGAAGTGTTATTGGACATACAAGAATACTTCAAACTTAGAAACAAACCTTTTCTGGAATCCAACAACCAGCAGGCAATGCTTCCTGAGAAATGTAAAGTTTTGCGTAACAAAATGGGGACAGCCTCAGGCATGTGGTTTGAACGAAACGGGAAAGTTTTTGTCTCTATGCCGGGAGTACCTTACGAAATGAAACATTTAATGGAAACCGGAGTATTTCCAGAGGTTAGAAAAAAATTTGATCTACAAGAATTGGCTCACAGAACAATCCTTACTCACGGAATTGGCGAATCATTCCTTGCCGAAATTATTCTAGATTGGGAAAACCGACTACGAGCGGTTAACCTAGAAATGGCCTATCTTCCTTCTCCTGGTTTGGTAAAATTAAGAGTAACCAGTAACCAAGGCGATTTCAAATTAGTCAATACTTTTTGTGATGAATTGTATTCCATTATTCCCGAATACATTTTTGGAGAAGGAACCATCACTATGCAAGAAACGCTGGCCAACTTGCTCCTTGAGCGAAATGCTACCCTCTCCTTAGCTGAGAGTTGTACAGGAGGTTATGCCTCGCATTTATTAACTAAGATACCCGGAAGTTCCTCGTTCTACGAAGGAAGTATTGTTTGCTATTCCTATGACATCAAAGAAAAAGAATTAGGAGTTCCAAAATCAACACTTCTGGATAAAGGTGCGGTGAGCAAAGAAGTAGTAGAACTACTAAGCGAATCAATAAAGAACAAGTATAATACTGATTATTCTATCGCAATTTCTGGAATAGCTGGACCCTCTGGAGGCACAGAAGACAAACCAGTGGGAACCGTCTGGATATCTGCCCGAAGTATCCAACAAGTTGTTTCACGAAGATATAATTTCGGAAATAACAGAGAGAGAAACATTTCGCAATCAGCACTTGCTGGTTTTAATTTATTGAGACAATTAATTTTATCTGAACAAAGTAATCCTTAAAAATAGCATAGCCAATCTCTCCAAATGCTTGAGAACTGACATTGAAAAATTTACCCTATGAGCCATTCATTCCAACAATTATTTGACGAACAGCAGACCCATTTTCATCAGAAAATTAAGACGAGTTCGATAAAAAAGCGTTTAAAAAAGCTCCAAGCACTTAAAACATGGATTAAACAAAATGAACAAGAAATTTGTGAGGAGATTCATAAAGACTTTGGGAAAGGCGAAGAAGAAGTACTCTTAACAGAGATCAAGCCTATTATTGATGAAATAAGGCAACACACATTACATTTATCGGAATGGGCAGAAACAAAAAAAGTTTCTTCGAGTGTAGCTTTTTGGGGAACACGTTCCTACATTCAATTCGAGCCAAAGGGAGTTACCTTACTCATTGCTCCTTGGAATTATCCTTTTAATCTGTGTATAGGTCCACTAATTTCTGCCATTGGCGCGGGATGTACGGCAATTATAAAACCCAGCGAACATACTCCAAACACCTCCAACCTTATTGATAGAATGATTTCGGAACTATTCGATAGCAGAGAAGTAAAAGTTGTACAAGGAAATGTCGCAGTATCGACAGAATTATTGGCTCTTCCATTCGATCATATATTTTTTACCGGGAGTCCTGCGGTGGGTAAAATAGTGATGCAAGCCGCGGCTAAAAACTTAACATCAGTGACTCTAGAGTTGGGCGGAAGAAACCCTACCATCGTAGATGAAACGGCAAATATAAAGGATGCTGCCCAAAAAATTGTTTGGGGAAAATTTATAAATTCAGGACAAACGTGCATCGCACCAAACTATGTTCTTGTTCACGAAACTCAATCTGACTCTCTAAAAAAAGCACTCATAAATCAACTAAATGTTCAGTTTCCTCCAGAGAGCGAATCCCTTACCAAAATAGTAAATTCTCATCATTTCAATAGACTTTCGCATTTGCTAGAAGTCACAATAAAAGAAGGCGGTATAATCCTTTATGGTGGAAAAACTGTAAAAGAAAATAATTTCATCTCTCCTACACTCATTGAAGGAATTTCAGAAAACTCGTCCTTATTTCAGGAAGAAATATTTGGCCCTATCTTACCCATTATAACCTACACCAGCTTGGATCAAGCACTTACCCTTATTCGAACCACAGAAAAGCCATTGGCTCTCTACCTCTTTAGCCAAAGCAAGAAAAACAAACGAATCGTACTTTCTCAATCGAGCGCTGGCACTACCGCGATCAATGAAACCACTATACAATTTGCACAACCTCATTTGCCCTTTGGTGGTGTCAATAACAGCGGTATCGGAAAGGCACATGGCAACTTTGGATTTTTAGAATTTAGCAATCAACGGTCGGTGTTGCACCAGAGAGTTGGGTTTACCACATTAAAAACAATTCTTCCGCCCTACTCCAACCTCAAACGAAAACTAATTCGGTTTATCACATTTTGGGTGTAATGCAAACTTGAAAAAAAAACAAGGAAACAGAAAAAAAGTCGTACATTTGCATGCAATTACAGAAAAACAAATGACTATGTCTCATTCTAAAATTGTGCAAGAAGGTCTAACTTACGATGACGTTCTTTTGATTCCAGCTTATTCAAACGTATTGCCTAACGCAGTTACTTTAGAAAGCAAAATCACTAAAAATATTTCAATTAAAACACCTATCCTATCCGCTGCGATGGATACGGTAACTGAATCTGAGTTAGCAATCGCTATTGCACAGCAAGGAGGAATGGGAATTATCCATAAAAATATGTCGGCCGAATCTCAAGCCAAAGAGGTACGAAAAGTGAAAAGAAGCGAAAGCGGAATGATTACAGATCCCGTCACTCTTACCTCTGACGCGACAGTGGGAGATGCACTAAACCTGATGTCTGAATTCAAGATTGGAGGAATTCCCATCGTGGATAATGAGGGGCTGCTGAAAGGAATCGTAACAAACAGAGATTTGCGTTTCGAGAAAAATAATGCCAAAAAAATTACCGAAGTAATGACTGGCGACAAATTGGTTACTGCCGTAAACGAAATTTCATTGGTGGAAGCTGAAAAAATTCTTCAGCAACATAAAATCGAGAAATTACTCATTGTAGACGAGTCGAACAAGTTGACAGGGCTAATAACCTACCGAGACATCATTAAGGTAAAAAAACACCCTAATTCTTGCAAAGATGAACAAGGAAGACTTAGAGTGGGAGCAGCTGTAGGAGTAACACATGACACCCTTGAGCGAGTATCGGCACTTGTTGCTGCGGGTGTAGACGCCATTGTAATTGACACAGCACATGGTCACTCTCAAGGAGTGATTGACAAATTGAAATTAGTCAAAAAAGAATTTCCAAAATTGGAGGTTATAGTAGGAAATATTGCAACGGCAGAAGCCGCAAGAATGCTTGCTGATGCAGGTGCTGATGCAGTAAAAGTTGGAATTGGACCTGGTTCAATTTGTACAACAAGAATAATTGCAGGAGTTGGCGTACCTCAACTTTCGGCAATTATGAATGTAGCCGAAGAATTAAAAGGTTCAGGAATTCCAGTGATTGCTGATGGAGGAATAAGGTTTACAGGTGATATTGTGAAAGCCATTGCATCAGGAGCTAGCTCTGTCATGTTAGGATCCATGTTTGCGGGAGTGGCAGAATCGCCAGGAGAAACAGTTATCTACCAAGGAAGAAAATTCAAAACCTACCGAGGAATGGGGTCACTAGAAGCAATGAAAAAAGGATCAAAAGATCGATATTTTCAGGATAGTGAAAATGACGACAAAAAACTAGTGCCTGAGGGAATTTCGGGAAGAGTTCCATTTAAAGGATACCTGAGTGAAGTAATGCATCAACTTATCGGTGGATTAAGATCTGGAATGGGCTATTGCGGAGCTAAAGATATAGAAGCGCTAAAAGAAGCAAAATTTATTAAAATCACTTCAGCAAGTATTCAGGAAAGTCATCCACATGACGTAACCATTACAAGAGAAGCACCCAATTACAGTTTAAAATAGGTTTTCGAACTTCCTTTCTGTTTTTATAAAAAAAAGGGTAAATTAGCCTTTCGATTTATTAAACCAATTAAAGAAATGAAGAAAATACTGATAGCAACCTTATCTCTCTTACTATGTAGCACACTATTGGCGCAAAACAATCCCGTTTTGCTCAATATTGCAGGAGAAGAGATTAGAAAAGATGAATTCTTATACAATTACACCAAAAACAACTCGGATGTAAAGTATGACAAGGCCTCCCTGGATGCTTATACGGACATGTTTGTAAAATTCAAACTAAAAGTAGCTGACGCAAAATCTGAAGGATTGGATACGATACCTAGACTTCAAAATGAACTAAAAGGATACGTTGAAAAATCGGCCGAAAAGTACTTAACTGATCCTAGTGCAACAGATGAACTAATCAAAGAAGCCTACGAAAGAAAAAAAATCGAGATAAACGCTAGCCACATTCTTATAATGGAAGGAAATGCTTATGAAAAAGCATTGGAAGCAAGAAAGGAAATAATGAATGGAGCAGATTTTGAAACAGTTGCTTTAAAATACTCACAAGATCCGTCTGTACAAGAAAACAAAGGAGAATTAGGCTATTTTACTGCTTTTCAAATGGTCTATCCTTTCGAAGATGCGGCATACAATACACCTGTAGGCGAAGTATCTATGCCTGTAAAAACCAGATTTGGGTATCACCTAATCAAGGTAAACGACAAAAGGCCAAACCCAGGAAAAGTTCAAGTAGCTCACATCTACACAAAAGTTCCTGCAGATGCTGACGCGCAAATAAAAGCCAATGCAGAGGCAAAAATCAAAGACATTTACCAAGAATTACTCTCAGGAAAAAGAGACTTTGCAACTTTAGCGAAAGAATATTCTGACGATAATACCTCAGCAAACAAAGGAGGAGAATTGCCCGTTTTTGGAACAGGAAGAATGGTTCCTGAATTCGAAAAAGTATCTTTTTCTTTAGCCAAAAATGGAGATATCTCTGAACCTTTTAGAACGTCATACGGATGGCACATTGTAAAGAAAATTAAATCGGAGCCAATTGGAAGTTTCGAGGAAATGAAAAGTGAAATACTCTCAAATATTAAGCGAGGAGATAGGAGCGGTAAAACAAAAGAACACTTTGTTAATAAACTAAAGAAAGAGTACCAATACAAAGACAAATCATCTAAATGGATAAAAAATAGCTTCAGCGAAGAGGTTATAGGAAGACTCAAAGCAGACGACAGTGAAGTTGCTTTCAAATTCAAAAAGGTTCCGGGATTTCTTAAGCCTTCCACTAAAGTTCGAGTAGCTGAATTTAGAAATTATCTTTCTTCTCACCTACCTGCCAACCAATTAGACGTAGAATCAAACTATAAGGAGTTTACAAATGAATATTTCTACTCCTATGAAAAATCTCAATTATTCACCAAATACCCTGAATACAAGTCTTTGGTAAAAGAATTTGAGGATGGAATTTTGTTGTTCGAAATATCCGACCAAAAAGTTTGGACTAAATCAAGCAAAGACACTCTGGGTCTTGAAAAATTCTTTGAATCCACGCAAAACAATTATCAGTGGAAAAAAAGAGTAGACGTAGAAATTTATTCTTCTGCAAAAAAAGATATTATTCAAGAAACTTACGCTCTAGCGAAGGATTCTGGTCTATCATCTCAAGAAATATTAATGAGTGGCAACCAGGCTTCTCAATTAGATCTTACGGCAAAAGAGGGGAAAATAGAAATTGATGGAAATGAATTACTCTCTCAGTTTCCAATTGTGGAAGGGCTATCGGAATTGAAACTTATTGATGGGAAATTCGTATTCTTGAAAATTAAGGAAATATTACCCCCACAGAATAAAGAATTAAAAGAAGTAAGAGGAAAGGTAATCTCGGAGTTCCAAAAGCATTTGGAAAGTGAATGGCTACAATCATTGTCAGAAAAATATAACGTAACAATCAACAAAGAAGAAATATATAAACTAAAACCAATCAAAAAATGATAAAATCAAATAAAATCACCTCACTCTTATTTGCCGCTGCTATTCTATTTGGAGCTACTTCTTGTAATAAATACGAAGATGGACCTAGCTTGTCATTAAGAACAAAAAAAGCCCGATTAGTAAATACATGGGAATTAACAGAAGCTGTTGATGGTAGTACAGATATTACAGATTTTTCGAAAGGAATTACCCTAACTATAGAAAAAGATGATAGCTTTAGTTACGGTGGTGAAACTCCACAAGGAGCAAAAGCCGAAGGAAAAGGAACGTGGGAATTCAGTGATGACAAAACGGTGCTTATCCTAACCATAGACGGACAAGTGATTCCAGACAAATGGACTATTACTCGATTAAAAAATGACGAATTGTGGTTGAAGAAAACTCAATCCAGCGGAACCGAAGCAATTCAAAAATTTAAGGGATTAGATTAACTATCTATTCCGAATAAAAAAAGAGCTACCTATTTAGGTAGCTCTTTTTTATTGCTCTATATTTTCTTTTAAAACCTAAATCCTGCAGTTACCATAAAGTTATTTACAAAACGATCAGTGATAATAGGCTCAACCAACTCCGGGTCGTACAAGTAAGATTCTTCTCTCCAAGTTGTTCTCAAAAAAGTAAAATCTACAGAGAAATTCTCGTTCTTGTACCCTACTCCTCCAGAATAATTTGTTCTGGAGTGATCCAAGATTTCAACCTCCTCTTTGATTGGAGAACCAAAAAAAGTATAACCTCCTCTCACTGTCCAATGATTCGTCATTCTAAATTCTGCTCCAACCTTTAAGATGTTTGCAGTTTGATAAATGTCTTTTATTGTTGAGTTTTCGGAGTTAAAATCATACGGTGCTATCGCACCTGCCGCTCCATTAAACGAGGCATTAGAATAATCTACTAACTCGTATTCAAACGAGATTAGACCTCGCTTCTTGTACAAAAATGCTGCGCTGGCAATTAATCTTCCTGGAGTTCTCAGTCGGTAGTCATAGATTCCTTCTGGAGATTCAGCTCTTTCATTGAAATTATTATCTATAAAATTAGACACAAATTGCGTGTTATACGAATCACTCATTGTGTACCAAGTAGGAGTATGAACTGCTAATCCCAATCGCACCTGAGGGGTGGGAACAAAGATAGCTCCTAGTTTTATATTAAATCCATTACCAGTGGTCGTAAGATTCTCTTCGAATGTATAATTCTCGGTATCCAAAATAGAATCTGGATTAGCGAATGTTTCTGTAAACGTTCTAGTTGAATTATAACGAATTCGGGGAAAACCAAAACTTCCTCCTACGTATAATTTTCCATCATAATTCCCACTAAAAGTAATATCCGTTTGATATTGCGCTCCTCTCGTGGTAACTGAATTTAATTGGTTAATAGAGGAGTTTGACGTATCATACCACGGAGCATAAGTGTTCGAAATAGAGTCGTACGAAATAAGGTATGCATCATATGCCTGTCCTTCATAAAAATCAGACACTTCTGATAATGGAGTTCCGTTTGCATTCAAAAAATTTGTGTAGGAAAGCAACATCGAGTTATCATTTACTCCTTCTGATCTAGTTCTTCCGTGAAAATCGTTTGTTCTGTTTGAACTAATTCCCACCTGAAAATACCTCCACATACTAGCTTTGTTAAAATCGATTGGGACTACAAAAACAGCTCCGATATTCGGAATATTAAAATTTGCTTTGTTGCTTGAGCTGAAAGTATTGTTGTATTCCGACTCGGCTCCAGCGTATGTTACATTGCTTGTAAAGCTAAAATCTGACCTGCTGTATCGTCCCATCCCTGCCGGGTTTAGTCCTATCGCAGACATATCAGCGCCCAAGGCGCCCATTGCACCACCCAAGCCAGTGAACCTGGCGGTACCGCTATAGTTCAAAAAACTATATCTCAGGGCATCTGTTTCATTTTGAGCATAGACCAAAGAGGCAATAGAAATCCCAAAAAGTGTTATGAATAAACTTTTCATGTTGTTTGATTTAAATGAATTGAACTTTTCTACCTTCTACCTCCTCTTGAGGAACCAGAAGAACTTGTACTACTTCCTCTTGAACTTCTTGAAGGAGAACTACTTCTACTTGGAGTATAACTTCGTGAAGGAGCGCTTCTACTTGGAGTATAGCTACGATTTGGCGCTGTTCTGTTTGGCGTGTAACTTCTTGACCTTGAAGGTGAAGTTCTATTAGGTTGATAGGTCCTTGAAGGAGTCACTGATCTAGGCGAAGGAGTATATTTTCTCGTTGGCGAAGTTGCTCTCGACCTGTTAGATGAAGAAGGAGAAGTTCGTCTTGGAGTACTTGATCCCACCGTAGCTCTTGACGGAGAGCCAATTGCTACCCTATTTGGCGTAGTGGAAGGTCTTTCGCTTCTCGCTGGAGTAGATCTTGTAGGTGTACTCCTAGAGTTTCTGACTCCCGAAGGAACAGTTCTTCCCGAATTAGGAGAAGTTGGTCTTGCTATTCTAGTCTGAGTGGGATTTGTTCTTGGAGTAGAGTTTGATACAGCCGATGCTCTATTCTCTACTTGTCTATCTTCTCCTCTTGTACTTGTTGCTCTTCTTGGGGCATTATCCATACCTACAGAATTACTTCTTGCCTGATTGTTAGTTCTTTCGGCAACTCCTTGATTTCTTCCTGTGTTGGAAGTTCTCAATGAAAATCCTTGAGATTGAGGCCCAGTGTATGCAGTCACATTGTTCTCAACACTTTTACCTGAAGAATTATAAACTCTTGCTCCAGCTCTTCTATCGCCATAAACCGAAGATACGCGAGAACCGGTACCTCTACTTCCCCTGTGTCCGTAGGTTACACCTCTCGAATTTGTCTCAAATCCTCCACCATTTGCAGCTAACACTCCTTGAGTAAATCCTTGATTGTAAGCCCAATTATTGTTCCAACCGTTGTAACCCCATCCGTTGTAACCCCATCCATTATTCCAATATGGATTATAATAATTCCAACCTCCCCATGTATACGGGTTGCCCCATCTATTATATCTGTATAGATTTCCCCAACCAATGTTGTAACCTACACCCCATCCGTTCCATGAGTTCCAGCCTACATTCCATCCTGGGTTTACCCAGGTGTTCCAAAAAGGATCATTCCAACCGTTATTAACGTTGTTGAATCGGTTGAATCTATTTGAATAGTGGTAATTACCTCCATAATAATTGTTGGTGATATAGGTATTTCCTTCTGACGAATCAACTTTAGAGTTATAAGAAGGATCATAATATTCGTCCTGTTCAATCCAAGTAGCTGGGTCCTCCCCTTTCACATACTCGGTGGAGCTAGACTGTGACGAAGAAGAAGTCATAACTTGTCGTGTGTTATCAGAATAGACATCATCAAAATCGTCAAATCCTTCTTGAGCAAAGGATTGGATGTTTAAGAAAACGAGGGGCGAAAGTAATAGATAGATAGATTTCATAAGTCACTTAGTTTTATAAGGTGTGTACCTTTCTTTATAAATCACCTCTAAATTACGATAATTTATCTAAATTTGGAGGCGGTATTTACCATCAAAAATACAAATACTGTGCCACAATAATTATTATGAGTAAGAAATTAACTACAAGAAGTGAAAACTATTCTGAATGGTACAACGAGCTGGTTGTGAAAGCAGATTTAGCTGAAAATTCAGGTGTACGAGGATGTATGGTAATTAAGCCATACGGCTATGCAATTTGGGAAAAAATGAAAGACGAGCTGGATCGACAATTTAAAGAAACGGGGCATCAAAACGCCTATTTTCCGATATTCGTTCCGAAACACATGTTTGAAGCTGAAGAAAAAAATGCAGAAGGATTTGCGAAAGAAGCAGCAATTGTGACTCATTACCGGTTGAAAAACGACCCAGACAAACCGGGAAAGTTGATGGTCGATCCTCAAGCGAAATTGGAAGAAGAGCTCATAGTAAGACCCACTTCAGAGGCCATAATTTGGAGTACTTATAAAAAATGGATTCAGTCTTACCGGGATTTACCTATTATGATAAATCAATGGGCAAATGTTGTAAGATGGGAAATGAGGACAAGACTATTTTTGAGAACCGCAGAGTTTTTATGGCAAGAAGGTCACACGGCACACGCTACTAAACAAGAGGCGATAGCAGAGACTGAACAAATGCTTCATGTTTACGCAAAGTTTGCTGAAGAACATATGGCCGTACCTGTATTAAGAGGAAGAAAAACAGACAGCGAACGTTTTGCAGGAGCAGAAGATACTCTGTGTATCGAGGCACTGATGCAAGACGGAAAAGCGTTACAAGCTGGCACTTCGCATTTTTTAGGACAAAATTTTGCTGACGCATTTGATGTTAAATTTGTAAATAAAGAAGGAAAACAAGAATTAGTTTGGGGTACTTCTTGGGGAGTTTCCACAAGATTGATGGGTGCTTTAATTATGGCTCACTCAGATGATGCTGGATTGGTTTTGCCTCCTAAGTTAGCTCCCATTCAAGTTGTGATTGTTCCTATATACAGAAACGAAGAATCCCTAAATTTAGTTATGGAGTCTGCTAATAAAATTGCAGACGAACTTAAGTCAAAAGGTATTTCTGTAAAAGTAGATGACGATGACAATCGAAAGCCTGGATGGAAATTTGCAGAATACGAACTAAAAGGAGTTCCACTCCGAATAGCTATCGGTCTTAGAGATGTTGAAAATAACGTAGTTGAATTAGCAAGAAGAGATACGCAATCAAAATCAAGTGTCTCTCAAGAGGGATTGGGCGACCACATTTCTCAGTTGCTGGATGAAATTCAAGAGAATATTTATGCAAAAGCTTTGACTTACAGAAATGAACACATAACAAAAGTTGAAACTTACGCTGAATTCAAACAAGTTTTGGAGGAAAAAGGTGGGTTTGTCTCCGCACATTGGGACGGAACTCCAGAGACTGAACAAAAAATAAAAGAAGAAACCAAAGCCACTATCCGTTGTATCTTATTGAATAACGAAGAAGAAGAAGGTTCTTGCATTATTAGTGGAAATCCATCTAAAGAAAGGGTTATATTTGCGAAAGCTTATTAATACAACTATCATGGCAAATACCGAACTCGACCAAATAGCACTTACGCTATGCACTAAATCTACATTAAAGCAAGATATCTTTAAAAACACCTTAGAGCAATTTCAAGAAATGAAAAAAGTCGCTTCTAATGTCGTAGAAAATATCAAGGCAAAAGTATGTGCTAAAGATGACAGAATAATTATTGAGTATACTGAAAAGAGCAAATACGAATTTCACATTACTTTGGCAGGTGATATATTGGTCTTTAATTTACATTCCAATGTCTTTAAATTTGATGAAAATCACTCTATTTGGAGAACGAACTATTTAAAAGAAGATGAGAATCGTGGGTACACAGGAATCATTAATATATATAACTTTCTTGCTGATTCTTTTCGGTTCAACCGAATAAATGATTCAGGGTACCTCGTAGGTCGTGTATTTATCAATGCAGAAAATCATTTTATAACCGAAGGAAAGAGAAAAATGAGTTTCCTTTACACCGAGTTTGACAAATTAATTTTTGACACTCAGCACATGGAAGATATTATTGAAAACATCATGATTCATGTACTTGATTTCGATCTTTACGTACCTCTTTATGAGAGTGTTAGCGAAGTATCTATACATCAAATAAAAACCACTGGAGACACCATTCAACTAAAGACAGGGAAACGAATGGGATTCCAGTTTGGGACAGATTCAGAAATAATTTAAAAAAAAGTTGATTTTTTTTTTGAATTTAAAAAATTGTTCTAAATTTGCGTTCCCAAAATAACAAATGGGAAGACCTTTTGGCCCGTTCGTCTATCGGCTAGGACTCAGGATTTTCATTCCTGCAAGAGGGGTTCGATTCCCCTACGGGCTACTATAGTTTAATACTAAATATAAATTAACACATTATGGCTAACCACAAGTCAACAAAAAAAAGAATTAGATCCACAGAAGTGAGAAGACTTAGAAATAAGTACTACCACAAGTCCGCCAGAACTGCGATCAAGAAATTGAGAGGAATGGAAGACAAAAAAGAAGCGGCTTCATTCTTGCCTGTTGTAACAAGTATTCTTGACAAATTAGTTAAGAGAAACATTATCCATAAAAACAAAGCGGCTAACCTTAAGTCTAGCCTAAGTTTGAAAGTGAACAAATTATAAATTGTATACTTCTTTTTAAAAAAACCATTTCAATAGATGAAATGGTTTTTTTTTGCTCTAAACTTTACTAAATTATTGAATCTCTTGTATCTTTAACCCTTGTAAAAACAAAGACTTTTATCTTCCATGAAAATATCATACAACTGGCTTAACGACTACTTAAACTTAACAATCTCGCCCGAACAAACCTCAGAAATACTGACCGATATTGGACTTGAAGTAGAAAAAACTGAAATCGTGGAATCTATTAGAGGTGGATTGAAGGGATTAGTAATTGGAGAGGTACTAGAAGTTGAAAAACACCCAGGTGCGGATAAACTCAATAAGACCAGAGTAAATATTGGAGAGGAAATCTTGAATATTGTGTGTGGCGCACCTAATGTGAAACAAGGACAAAAAGTAGTTGTGGCAACAGTCGGAACAGTTTTGTACACTGAAAATGGGGAGTCTTTTAAAATCAAAAAATCAAAAATACGTGGGGAGGAATCTGCCGGAATGATCTGTGCAGAAGACGAAATTGGTATTGGAAAAAGTCACGAAGGAATTATGGTACTTGATTCAAGCGCCAAAATAGGTCTGCCCGCTGCAGAGTATTTCGACTTGAAAAACGACACAGTTTTTGATATTGGACTTACCCCAAACAGAGCAGATGCCATGAGCCATTTTGGTGTAGCAAGGGATTTGATGGTAGCGTTGAAACATAAGAAAATTTTACCAAAAGAAGCACAGTGTTGCTCACCATCGGTAAGCTCATGGAAGGTTGACAATACCAACCTCACCATCACGATTGACATAAAAAATCCTGAAGCTTGCCCAAGATATGCCGGTGTTACTCTATCTGGCTTGACAGTGAAGGATTCGCCTGAATGGTTACAAAAAAGATTGGAGGCCATTGGATTGGCACCGATTAATAATATTGTGGACGCTACCAACTTTGTATTACATGAATTAGGACAACCCCTACACGCATTTGACGCTGACAAAATAAAAGGAAAGCAAATTATAGTAAAGCATACTTCGGATAAGCAAAAATTTATCACTTTGGATGAATCCGCAAGAGAATTACATTCGGAGGATTTAATGATTTGTAATATCGAAGAACCTATGTGTATTGCCGGAGTATTTGGTGGATTAGAATCTGGAGTAAATGAATCTACTACCTCTATTTTCTTAGAAAGTGCGTATTTTAACCCTGTATCTGTGAGAAAAACTGCCAAACGACAAGGGTTAAACACAGATGCCTCATTCCGATTTGAAAGAGGAATAGATCCCGAGACTGTTGTGTATGCCTTACAAAGGGCAGCTTTACTAATCAAGGAAATAGCGGGCGGAACTATCTCTTCAGAAATTCAAGAATTCTATCCGGTTCAAATACAAAACCATCGTGTTTCGTTTAATTATGACAATTGTGTTCGACTTATTGGAACTAACATCTCAGAAAAAATAATAGATTCAATCTTAGAGGATTTACAAATTAAACAACTCTCTAAAACTGGTAAAGACCTAGAACTAGAGGTGCCTGCATTCAGAAACGATGTATTGAGAGAGTCTGATATTACTGAGGAAATTTTAAGAATTTTCGGTTTTAATAATGTTCCAGTACCCGCTAAACTTAATACCTCTATTACCCACAAAGATAAAACTGACTCGAGAGCTTTACTTAATCTTGTAGCCGACAGACTAAGTGACAATGGTTTTGCCGAAATTATGTCGAATTCACTTTCAAAATCGGCTTACTTAGAAACATTTGAGTCAAAAAAAATAAACTCGAAATTTGCCGTTACTATGCTCAATCCCCTGAGCAGTGAACTGAACACAATGAGACAATCTCTCCTTTTTAATGGAATGGAGGCCATAATTTACAACATCAACAGAAAAAATGGAAACCTAAAATTGTTTGAATTTGGAAAGACCTATTTCAAATTTGACTCTGGGTACGAAGAAAACCAAGTACTAAGTTTGTTTGTAACAGGAAATGAGCACTCGGAGAATTGGGATAAAGAAGAAAAGCAAGTGGATTTCTTTTCAATTAAAAAAGAAGTAATAAACACCCTGAGTAGACTTGGAATATTGAAAAATCAGCTCATCCAGGCCACTAAGAACGAATTATTGGCAGAAGGTTTAGCAATTTCTATCAACAAAAAGCCAGTAGCTGACTTTGGACGAGTGAGCAAGAAAGTATATGCTCATTTTGGCATTAAACAACCCGTTTATTATGCTGAGATAAACTGGGACAGTGTTCTTCAATTAATGGTGATGAACAAAACCAAGTATAAAGAGTTGGCTAAATTTCCTTCTTCACGAAGAGACTTATCGCTGTTGCTCGACAAGGAAATAAAATTTGAACAGATCCAAGAAATTGCCTCGAGAGCAGACAGAAAAATTCTGAAAGAAATAGGATTGTTTGATATCTATGAGGGAAAAAACTTACCTGAAGGAAAAAAATCCTACGCAGTAAGCTTTTTGTTCCAAGACGAAAACAAGACATTAGTAGATAATCAAATTGAGAAAATAATGACCAAAATACAAGGGGAATTAGAATCCAAACTTGGAGCTTCGCTGAGATAGTAAGTTTTAGCGTTTTGTTAGTAGAAAAAGTCAACATCTTTATTTTAAAAAACTGTCAATTTTGTGCTTGGATACTATCGGTTAAGTAACAAGCGTAACTTATTACGACCTTACAGATAACTCTGTAGAAGATCTGAAAAATTCCTAACTTTAAACAAACACGTATAAAATGAAACTTCCTTACGCACACAATCTAAAGGCTATTGCTGAATTAATCGACAGTAAATTCATTGGAAATCCGGATTTTTTAGTAACTGGAATAAATGAAATTCATCAAGTAGAATCAGGAGACTTAGTATTTGTGGATAACGAAAAATACTATAACAAAGCACTTAATTCTGCTGCTACAACAATTCTAATCAACAAAGAAGTAGAATGCCCAGAGGGAAAAGCTCTTATTATTTCAGAGAATCCTTTTAGAGATTTTAACAGGTTGACTAAGCATTTTAGCCCAGTGGAAATGTGGAGCGGAAAGAACCAAGAAATTGATGATTCTGCCCTGATTTTTCCAAACGTAACTATAGGAAATAACGTGAAAGTTGGGAAAAACTCCATTCTATACCCGGGAGTGGTTATTTACAGCAATACAACCATTGGCGACCATGTAATTATTCATGCTAACACAGTAATTGGTGCAGATGCTTTTTATTTTCAAACAAAAGAAGACAAACACAATAAGCTACATTCTTGTGGATCCGTTGTAATTGAAAATGACGTAGAAATTGGAGCAAGTTGTAGTATTGACAGAGGAGTAAGTGGCGTAACAAAAATTGGGGAAGGAACAAAAATTGATGGGCAAGTACATATTGGACACGATACCATAGTGGGCAAACATTGTCGATTTGCTGCACAAGTTGGGATTGCGGGTTGTGTGACTATTGAAGATAATGTAACGCTTTGGGGACAGGTGGGCGTACCGGCAAATTTAACTCTTAAAAAGAATTCAACAGCTCTTGGTCAAGCTGGAATAATGAAGGACACCGAGGAAGGAAAAACCTACCTAGGCAGTCCTGCAAAAGAAGCGCGAGATGAGTTCAAAGAAATGGCTTTGATTAAGAAACTACCAGAAATTTTGGGCCTTAAATAAATTCTCTTAGCGCAGAAAAATCTTCCCTGATTGCACTAAAAACTTGTTCACCCAGTTATTTATTGACCGAACACTCTCACTTACTTTCTCCCAATTACTAAACGATTCACGCTAGAATTACGGGGAGTGATAGTGCAAAAAAAACGCAAACCTCAAACTCCTAGCTAGTTGTGTAACTTAAACCTATCAATTCGCTCGTACCAGTCTACTTTCATTTCGAACGAAACTTGTTGTTTTGTAATTCTCTCTTCTTGATTATTTAAGATTTCGATGACCTTTAGCCATAAATTTGGTTTGCTCTGCCAAAACACCTTATCAATAGAGAGTAAAGTCATCAATAAATCTCCTTCATAAAATTTAGCCTTTACTAAGACATTCTCGTTCAAAATGTGAATAGATTGAACTATTACTTGTTCTACTTGAACTTTTTCATCATTGGAAAGGAGGAAGTCGATAAGAGTAGCTGAATTCATGATCTACAAATAAAGGTGTGAGTAAATTGGAAGGACTAAAATAAAAGAGGAACTCTACAGCCCACCACCATTTTTCGTTGCGTCATCATTGTCCCAGACCTTAGGACAATCTGGCTTGGTAAGCCAAGTAAAACAAATAGAAAAAATAACTGGGCGATACCGAGAATTGAATGCACCAAAAGTAGACCTTCCTCCCTCCCATTGCCAAGCATTAAGAAGCGGTATTTCCACAGAAGGAATCGCATACCACATTTCACTAATTCTCACTCCTATTCCAAATTTGTAATGAATTTGAGCTCTCAATCTGGATGGATCCTCTTGGTAGGTCTCCTCAAAGCCTGTATTATCCTCTGACTCCAACTTTTGCGAAAACACATACTCTACATTTGCTCCTAAGGTATTCTGAAAAAAAATATTTTTGTTTATCGCTATCACATTATTCGCGTTAAACTGACCTCCCAAAGAATGGCTTTGGTAGGATTGGCTGTAAGCCGTGGTGTCGAACAACGAGAAATTCTCTCTTACCAAATCATAACTTTGACCAGCTCTTAATTGCTTGTAAAACACTCCATAATCAATGTAACTGATAGGCTTTTTGGTACTTAGCAATTTATATCTTCCTGCCTCCAAATACAAACCCAACTGCGATTGTTGTTCCAAATTGATCGCTGTAAGAACTTCTGGCTGAAAAGTATTGGTGGTAAGAACGGGGTCGTAATCGAAAAAATTTAATTTTGGTGTCGCAGTAGCTCCCACTCCAAAATACCACCCAGTGTTATTCAATGGTTTTATAAATGCTCCCATTTTTTGGGTTCGTTGTTTGCCTCCATATCTTTTGTATTGAGCGTAGGTAGATCCAATTCCTACAAACATCACATAGAGAATAAGGGTCACATAAGTTTTCATAATTGAGGCGTTTAATGGATTTATTTAGAATAAGCTCTTTTTATTGCCACTAAATGAGCAAAAAATACAATGGGCACAATAAAACAAGCTAGCCAGCTGAACGGAAAATAAAGGATAGCCACATTGGGTTGTTCTAGAGCTTGTGTTTGCAGTGGTGAAGGAACAGACAACAATGCATTGACTACAATGGCTTCAAGTAGTCCTAAAGACATGATATTCCAAATCAATACAAATGAATCGCTCAGCCAATCTTTTACAAAGTAACCCAATATTATAAAAGGCGCTGACAGGCCTGCAAAAATATCGAAGTTTACTCCCTCAAAAGTCATGAGAAAAGGAATAACCTGGTACGTTGCTAGACTGTACAACCCAATTTCGACTGGAATTCTAACTATGTGAACTAAGTAAAGTGTTTTTAGGTCGAGGGAATCAATAAACCTTTTTCCTTTTTTTGAAAAAAATAAAACCACAACAAACAGAATAGCTGGCAACAGAAGGAGTACAAACCGTGGAGGAAAAGAAAAAGTATCTTCATAAAACATGGAGTAACTGAGCACGCCTTGAAGAATCAGCCAAGACAGCGAGAGAAGCAGAGCTTTCTTCGAACGGTTCGATGACATCCAGAGAATAATCACGGTAAATATCGTGCAAAGAATAAACAACACTGATAAAAATACAGGTAAGTCTCTCATGGATACTAATTATTAGTAAAAACTATCTCTTTTTTTATTCCAAAAATAAACCAAAATAAATCCTGCTATTGCCCCACCCAAATGAGCAAAATGGGCGATGTTATCCCATTCGAATCGGTTCACCCCTAAAAATAATTCCACCAACATATAGAACGGAATAAAAAACTTGGCTTTGATTGGAATGGGCAAAAATATGAGCATCAACTCTGTATTGGGAAACAAATAAGCAAAAGCTGCCAACAATCCCATGATTGCGCCAGAAGCTCCTACCATTCCAATATTATTGTAGTATTCTGCTTCAATTCCGGGTATGAGGTAGCTAGGATATTGTGCCGAAAAATCCAAGACAGAAACAATACTTTTTATTTGTTCAATTTCAGAGTCGGAATAGGCAGCTAGTGCGGAGGAATAGTTGTAATAATTGAATAACAACTGAAGCAATAAAGCTCCAGCCGCTGAGACAAAATAAACAATTAAAAACTTTTTGCCACCCCAAACTTTTTCTAGTGTTGAGCCAAACATACCTAAAGCAAACATGTTAAAAAGTAAATGGGCAAAACTCCCGTGCATAAAAATGTGAGTCACCAACTGATGCGGCATAAAATACTCGCTCCCAATATTGTGCAGGGCAAGTAGTTCGCGATATTCTGGGAATACCTGAATCCCCAGAAACATAAGCACATTTATTATCAATAAATTTTTTACAACCTCAGGAAGGTTTCGTAGTAAATTACTAATCATTTAAAATAGTTTATCTAGTTCGTCTGTAGTGAATGTAAGGTAAGTTTTTTTTCCATTAATTGCATATTCTGGCTGATCACAAGCAAACAATTCGTCTATCAAATTATTCATTTCTAGCTCCGTTAGTTGTTTTCCTTTCTTTATGGACATATTAAAAGCCATTGCACGCACCAAACTTTCTTGGATATTAAGGTTTAATTTATCTTGGTTGTTTTTTACTTGTTCCAATATTTGCTCGAAAGAACGCTGATAATCGGTGTCTTTTATACCAGAAGGAACTCCATTTATGGAAATAGTGTTTTTGCCAAATTCCACAATATCAAATCCCATTAACTGCACTTCCTCCCAAATTTCTTTTAAAAGAGCAAAGTTACTGGCTGAGAACTCTAGCTGAACTGGAAACAATTCTTTTTGGGAAGCAATCGAGTGATTTTGAATAGAAAACGAAAACTTCTCGTAGAGTATTCTTTCGTGAGCCTTTTGTTGATCGATGAGTATAAATCCAGATTTGATTTGCGAATAAATATATCGATTATGAACTTGGAATATTTTTTTATCCAAATCAATAGGCAATAACTCATTAGAATCTTGTTCTTTCTGGGCAGGAATAGTCTCTCTTTGTTGGGAGTAAAATTGCTGAAGGGCATCAATTTGTCGGGCAGAAGGAGTGTCGTTTCTATCACTTCCTTTGCTCGATTCCGATTTTCTTGAGACTTCTTTTTCAAAAGGATTAAATTGGGGATTCACCTTTATCTCAGGGACCTTAACTTCCATTCCCTTCTGAAAAGGTTCCACATTAAAACTAGTTTCCTGATCAAAATCCAACGAAGGAGCAACTTGGTACTTCCCTATCGATTGCTTAACGGCCGAATTCAAAATGGCATAAATAGCTTTTTCATCTTCAAATTTTATTTCTGTTTTGGTTGGATGAATGTTGATATCGATGCTAGCTGGATCCATGTCCATGTAGATAAAATAAGAAGGAAAACTCTTAGTAGGAATAAGATCCTGATAAGCTTGCATCACAGCGTAATTGAGATAACTATTCTTGATGTATCTTTTATTCACAAAAAAGAACTGCTCTCCTCTTGTTTTCTTGGCAAATTCGGGTTTACCAATAAATCCTATCAAATTAGTAATGGAGGTTTTTTCATCAATTGGTACGAGAGATTGATTGAATTTTTTTCCGAATACATTTACAATTCGTTGTCTCAAAGTTCCTTGTGGCAAATTAAAAATTTCGGAGCCATTGTGAGTCATTTTGAAAGATACTTCTGGGTGAGTGAGCGCCACTCTCTGAAATTCGTCAATGATATGTCGAGTCTCCACTTGATTTGATTTCAAGAAATTTCTTCTTGCCGGAATATTAAAGAACAAATTCTTGATAGCAAGAGAGGTTCCGTTGGGTGTCTGAACAGGTTCTTGGGTTAGAATTTTACTTCCTTCGATGTCTATCTTGACACCCACCTCTTGGTCGTGAAGCTTTGTTTTCATTTCCACCTGAGCCACTGCCGCAATGGACGCCATTGCCTCGCCTCTAAATCCTTTTGTTCGAATACTAAACAAATCATTCGTTTCTTTAATTTTGGAGGTGGCATGTCTCTCAAAACACATTCTAGCATCCGTTTCTCCCATTCCGCAACCATCATCAATTACCTGAATCAAGGTCTTACCGGCATCTTTAATAATTAATTGAACGTGAGTTGCTCCAGAATCTATTGAGTTTTCTAGTAATTCTTTCACAGCAGAAGCGGGCCTTTGCACCACTTCTCCTGCAGCAATTTGGTTGGCTACTGCATCTGGCAGAAGTTTTATGAGGTTTGACATAGGTAATTTTTACTGATCCAAAAATACAAGTAAATCAACGGTTTGACAAGATAAAACCACTCAGATTATTGACAAGTTTTACACGGTTTTGGATTGCTCTTTATATTGGGCTTCGAGTCATTTTTCTTTCAGAAAAACCCTCATCTTGCAAATAATACTTAACCGAACCCTGAGGAATTTGTTCTGTTTTTCACAGAATAAATACTCTCGAAGGGTGGTTTGATAAAAGAAGAAAAACTGACTGAAAGAGCAGCTTTACCTCACTTCTTTCTCGACAAATGAAATATTGTGTTGTTCTAACTCTCTTAAAATGGGTTCGTAATATTCTCTAGAAATCGGGAGGTCCACCCCTGTAGATTGAATAGTACCGTCTAATATCAATTTACAACAAATGCCAACAGGCAATCCTACAGTATTACTCATGGCTGTGTACGTTTGATCTTCACCAATGGATACCATACTTGAGTGTATTTCTTTTGTCTCTCCCGTTTTAGTTTTGTACACCAGTTTGTGCCACATCACAATCATATCTTTATCTTCAGGCTCTAGCGTCCATTTCTCTTCCAGAATTTTTTGCAAAATTTGAGCTGGTGTTGCGTTTTTTAAGCCCACTTTTGTTTCTTCAAATATCCCAAGCCACACTAGCTTTTCCCATAATGTGTCGTCTTGTTCAATTTTTAAATAATGCCTCAATTTTAGTTCAACGGAATCCGAAGGACTATACGCCAAAAATGAATTGATAAAGTCTCTGTAAGTCATTTCTTCAGTGTTTTCCATCGTGTAACTATCATCTGTAGCTCCTATTTGTACAAACACGTCCCAAGCTCTTGAAAAACCAACTCGTCTTAGCGTTCCTCTGTAGATAGTATTTATCTTCTCCAAGCCGTAAACAGACTGATATTTGAGTGAATCTCTGTTGGCGATACCTTCAAATTTTCCAAAACCATCGATATCAATAAATTCTGTTCGTCTAAATAATTTGTTGTAAGGAATATATTTGAACTGATTTTCTTCAATAAATTTTGCACATCCACCTTGGCCCGCTATTACTACATTCCTTGGATTCCAAGTAAACTTATAATTCCACGGGTTATTGTCGCTCTCGGGCGCAACTAAGCCCCCGGTAAAAGACTCAAAATTGAGTATTTCTCCGCCATTGTCTTTTATTTCATTGATAAGTTTCATCGCACTCATGTGGTCTATTCCAGGATCCACACCTAGTTCATTCATTATCAACACACCGGCTTCTTTTGCTGCCGAATCCAGTGCTTTCACTTCTGGAGAAATATAGGACGGAGTTACAACATTCTTTTTTTGTCGAATTGCCTCTTCTATTACGTGAATATGCATGCTCGCAGGTAACATTGAAACAACTAAATCTGCCTGCTCCACTTCCCTGATCACCTGAGATTTATCGAATACATCAAATTCAATGGCTTCTGCTAGAGGATGACTTGCAATTTTGTTTTTTGCTATTGACAGATCTCTGTCACAAACTCTGAGAAACCAGTTGTTTTCTTCTGCTTGTTGAACTAAATATCTGATTAAACTTGAGGAGGAGCGTCCTGCTCCCAAAATTGCAATTTTTTTCATAAAGGTATTAACGTTTTTTTCGAAATTAAGGTTTTCACAAATAGTATGCAACCTGTTAAATTTTATTGTTATCAACAACTAATAAATTTCCTTAGTGACCCCACAATTTTTATAGATTTCCTAGTAACTTTACGGGAATGAAAACCTCAACACACATACATTATCAACAGCGAATGAAGGCGCTGATTGAACTTAAAAACTTACAAAAAAAGAAGCTGAAGAAAATTCTATTAGGACGAATTGTTAGTTTCCTTATAATTCTTTGCCTTATTACCCTAGCTCTATCCACAAACCAGAGTAATTTCCTCTTTGGAGTGATTCCTTTTTTGCTCATTTTTGGATTTTTAGTCCAAAAAAACCGAAAAGAGAATGAGAAACTGTTATTAATTGAAAAAAAAATTGAAACAAACCAAGAAGAAGTTCAAGCTCTAGACGGAAATTATAGTTCATTCCAAAACGGGAAGGAATTTGTAAATTCTTCCCATGAATTCACGCATGATTTAGATATTTTCGGAGAAAAATCCTTGTTCCAAACAATTAATAGAACTAGTTCCTCGGCCTCTGCCTCGAAGCTTGCCAAGATACTTTCTCAGCCATTTACCAGTGAAAAAAGGATTCTCAATCGACAGCGTGCTATTCAAGAGTTAAAAGAGAAACCAATATGGAGGGAGGAGTTCAGAGCTAAAGGGAAATTGTATTTCACCGAGAAAAAATCAATCGACCTACTTACTTCTTGGAAGAATCAAGAAATAGCTCTTTTTGAAAACGAAACTATTTGGAGGATTCTTTTTGTTTTTATTCCCGTTGTAATGACCTTGTCTATCATTTTGGCTTATTACGCGATGATTCCCTGGTTGTTTGAGTTGTTGCTAGCTCTAATTCCACTAGGTATTACAGGGCGACATCTAAAAATAATCAATACCCAACATGTAAAAATCTCAACCTTTTTACCTCTTCTGAACCAACACACTCTCTTGGTGGCAGAAATAGAAAACGAAATTTTTTCTTCGGAAATTTTACTTGATATTCAGTCAACACTTTTTTCTGATAATTCTGCTGCATCGCAAAAAATTGCGGAACTTGCA
>Ga0181564_10000555_pt1 | contig 33205 bp, 29 predicted proteins | sample 011ome_24_FD_134512 | JGI IMG/M metagenome (GOLD analysis project Ga0181564, IMG submission 134512) | Coastal salt marsh microbial communities from the Groves Creek Marsh, Skidaway Island, Georgia - 011513CT metaG (megahit assembly) | ecosystem: Environmental > Aquatic > Marine > Intertidal... | reverse complement strand
CGGTGGTTGTCGTGATCAGATTGAAGCAAAGAACAATGATCAATTCGTTGGCAATTCCCGCTTGGCCGACTACCTGGCCGGACTACAGGAACATTATGACCCCGCGGAGCGTGAGGGTGCTAGGCGTGAAGACGCCGCCAAAAGTGCCAAATTTAGTGGGATTGACGCCCGATTTACCTTCGCCCATAATAGTTCGACTAGGGGGGCGGAATGTCGCGCAGATAACTGCGGTTGGCAAGGTCAAATCTTGTAGCGGCCGGCCCTCCCATCCTCCGGCGCGCTACAAGTTGGCGGTCATTACGCCGAATTCGTAACCCCGTTCGAAAATTCCGGATGAACCGCTTTTTTGGAATGGATCGTGATCATGTTTCCTTCGCTGTCCTGTATGGTTCCGATTTCGCAAACGGGAGTATCGATTTTGTCGACACAGATGGTGATTCCACTCTCTCTTAGATGGCTCATCATCACGTCGAAATCATCGACCTTCAAAGCGATGGAGGGTCCGTTGTCTCGGGGCTGCCAATTAGGGTCGATGTCTGTGATAGCGAGCGTGCCCGATCGCATCTCGTACTCTACCCATGAGGCCCCTTTTTCCAGCTCGTAGACGGTTGGACTGAGGCCTAGCTTCTTCTCGTAAAAGTCGCGAGCTCGCAGCATGTTGGTAACAGGATATCCGATGAAGGCGATGTCGGTAACTTTCATAGAAACCAACAATAGTTGATGGTATAGGACAAGAGCAGTCCTAGGCTAGGGAAAGTCTCTAAGGTTCGGCTGTCGGAATGACCAACGATCCTGATTTGGCGTCATTGTCTGACCGGGAATCCTCTCGTCCAGAGATGATCGTCTCTGCTTGGATTGTGTAGCCGAATTCCGGGGCCAGTTGGGCGCTATCAAGATAAATTGTGTGGGCGGTTGTCTCGTTCTCGAGAAGACTGCCGAGGTAGACTTTTTGCGGGAAACCGCCGTTCTGGATGATTTCCACCGACACGCTATTGAGTCGTTCGGTCCCTCGGTTTTCTACGGTTACGAGAAGCGGGATGGCGGATTCGGTTGCCTGCGAGTAGTCTAGATAGAAATCGCCGACCGCAGCGTCATAAATGTTGGGTTCGTCGCGTTTTAAAACTCGATCTATGTTTAGGGTTCCATTTCCGGTTTCAACATCAATACCGGGAGCACCACCATCGTCTGCATATTGTAGAAGTAGATCTGAGGCTTGCTGTGGGTCGAGGCTGGGATTGAGGGAAAGAGTCGCCGCAATACTGCCAGATACATAGGGGGCGGCTGCTGATGTTCCGGAAAAACTGATCCATTCTTCATCGCCCCAGGCAGCGAAGACCCCCACACCCGGAGCCGCAATATCTACCGATGGACTGTAGTTGGAAAACTCAGCCCGCTGGCTATCCGCATCGATGGCACCGACCCCGATCACTCCTTGAAACTGGGCAGGGTAGGGAACCGCGTTGGCCCCGTCATTACCGGCTGAGGCGACCAGGGCAACTCCCTTTGACAGGGCATAGGCGACCGCGTCGTCGAGAACACGAGTGTATCCGTAGCTTCCAAGGCTCATGCTGATAACGGATGCTCCCGAATCGACTGCTTCGATGATGCCCTCGGCTAAAGTAAAGCTATCGCCAAGACCATCAGAATCCATGACTTGAATACTGATCAAGTCCGCGGCAGGCGCGATTCCGAGGCCATCTTCTCCAATCAGGAGTGATGCGATGGCTGTGCCATGGCCGTTGTACTCAGAATCGGGATTTTCAGTGGACTCAACTAACGTCTTTCGCTCGATGCTTTTATCCCCTAGAATAAAATGCTCGGCTACGCCGGTGTCGAGGATTGCGATCTTGACGCCCTGGCCCCAGTCCTCGTGGTCCTTGGGGACCCCTAGCCATTCGAGAGCTTCGTTTTCGAATGGTACAGCCGCTCTTCCACTTGGGGAAGGTTGTGGGTTGGTGGGTACGGCGACGATGTAGTTGTAGTCAAAGGATGCATCGCTTCCGGCTAGGTCTCGGATTCGATTGGCCGCTTCTTCGTTGTCAACGCTGAGGCGAAGAGAATTGAGGAGGTCGTTTCTATCAATAATTCGGATACCATTGTTTTCGGCGGAAGCTAGAAAATCCCGATAGGATTGTGGATCTGCAAAAGACACTAGAAGCTCACCCTGTTTTGCCAATCCATCGGGCGGCGAGAATTCCGGCATCGTTCCAGCGCCTTCGTTTTCAAATGGATGCGACTCTGCAAGTTCAACAGAGTCAGGCAGCGGGGTTCGGCCCTTGTTCTCTGTCTGAGAGGTATTCTCTGGATCTTCGGTCTGAAAGTCACCGTCGTACACATACCTAACTCCGAAATAGGCGAGGGCCAAAAGGGCTACCAGTAGTGCAAGACGGTTCCTCATCAATTGAGCTTTTAAAAAGTGGCTATCGGGTTAAGGGGTGAACCCGTTCCCCCTTCGACTGCGAGCGGAGCGAAGGTAATAAGAAAGTCCCATCGCTTGAGCTCTTTCGCTTTCTGGCTGAGCGCTTCAAGATCGAGGTTATCTAGCATGTGAACCCCCATGGAGTGTAGCATTAGAAGATGAATAGGACTGTTCACGCCTGGTATTCCTGAAGGTGATACTTCACTGCCACCATCGCTTCCCAGAACGGAGATGTCGCGTTCCCTCAGCCAGCGAGCGGAGGTAGCATGCAGTCCGGCCTGGGTACCGTTCCAGGGGCCAACGGCTTCACGCCTCGCCCAGCGCCCGGTGTAGATGAGGACGACATCGCCACTGGCGATCTTGACCCCCGCTTTTTTTTCCCAAGCGTCTAAGTCGCTCGGATAAATCGCGGTTCCAGGTTCTAGGTAGTCGACTCCTTTCAGAGCGGGACCGTCTATAAGGATGCCACGAGTAAAGACGCCGTTCTTCAAATTGTGTACGTCGAGTTTCTTTGCGCCTTCTGGAGTCACCACTTTGGCGGAGATCCCGTTGTAGAGAGTTTGTTCGTGAACGTAGTGACAGAGTGAATCGATGTGGGAGTGGGCGAATCCATGGTAGGAAACAGAGAAATTGTCCGAGCACCACTGGGCATGCAAATTCTGACCATCGGAGAGCATCTTGTGCTGGAACGGATTCGGGTTGTCGGCGGCAAGCTCTGTTTCGGCGTCTCGAGAGAGGGATACGGATATTCCGAGTTGAACTAGTTTGGCGGCCTCTTTGCGTTTTTGAGGCGTTATAAGATTGATGGCTCCCAATTGGTCGTCAGCGCCCCAGCGGCCCCAATTGGACAATTCCTCTACCATGGCGAGGATGTCGGTTTGAGTGAGCTGATCTTCGTTTTGCGCTTGTAGGCAACTATTAGATACGAGATGAAGCGCTAGGAGAGAAGAGATGAGGTATCGGATTTTCATGTTATGTAAAGAGGGTGTGGAATGGTTGTTTTTAAAATGATGAGGAAAAAGTGCGGCCCTTGTGGAATAAGGCTAGTTCCGCCATGCTTCTTCGCGTCGAGTCATGAGCTCCGGATAGTGTTCGTCGATGTCGCCAACTTCCTTTTTCAGAGCGAGAAGTCTCTGTTTGAGCTCTGCGGCAACTTCAGCGTAAACAGGGTCTCCGTAAACGTTTTGCTGTTCATAGGGATCTTTCTCCAGATCGTAGAGTTCCAGTCTGGCAGGTGTGGGCTTGGCCTTGGAAATATCCCATGAGGAAATCATATGCATGTTGGCCTCGGTCACAACTTCGGTTTCATTGGCGGCTATGGCATTGAGGGTAGGGTGAAGTGGAAGACCGTAATAGAATATAAGTTTGTAGCGTTCGGTTCTAAGGGCGTAGTGAGCTGGAGTGTCGTGGTGAGCGCGATGCATCCAGTATCGGTAGTAGGTATCACGCTTCCAGTTTCGGGGAGTTTTGCCGGCTAGGTTTCTGCGAAAAGACCGCCCTTGCATTTCCGACGGCGCTTTGACGCCAGCGAAGTCAAGTAGAGTAGGGGCGAAGTCCGTGTTGTTAATAATGTCTTTGTTGATGCTGTTGGCGCTAATTTCCTTTGGGTAGCGGAGGATGAACGGCATGCGCATGGATTCTTCGAATGCCCAGCGCTTGTCGACGCGATCATGCTCGCCGAGCATCATACCTTGATCACCGGTATATACAACAAGGGTGTCCTCAGCCAGCCCAGCCTGATCTAAGTAATCGAGGATGCGACCGACGTTTTCGTCAATGCCGGCAACGCATCGCAAGTAGTCTTTTAAATAGCGTTGATAGGCGGCACGGGTTTGAGCTTTCTCGTCCATTCCGGATATGTCAAGGGGGCCATTAGGCCAAATTTTAGACTGCATCCGAGTGACGCGATTCCGTATTTGGTTTGTGGGGCCAACGGTACTTCCGTAGGTGCGAGATCCATCGGAGCGATCGGAATTGTCCTCGAAAAGGGAATGAGGCTCTGGTATATCCGTGTCTGTATACAGGTCCTTAAAGCGAGGCGCGTACTCCCATAAACCGTGGGGCGCCTTGAAATGGCACATGAGGAAGAAGGGCTTGTCGTCTGTTCTTTTTTCCCGGAGCCACTTCAGGGTCTCGTTGCCTATGACATCGCTGGAGTGGCCCTCGTGTACTTCTCCTCCCTGGTTAGCGTCTTTCCATGGTTTACCTTTTTCTTTGAGCAGAGGGTCAAAATAGAGACCCTGGCCCGGAAGCACTTTGTAGTAGTCGAAGCCGACCGGTTCCGAATGTAGGTGCCATTTGCCTACAATCGCGGTCTCGTAACCCGCTTTTTGCATTTCGACGGCTAGGTTGGGTTGATGGTCTCGATTCCAAGTATCGGCGAGTGTAAGGACTCCATTTTTGTGACTGTATTGTCCACTCAGTATGGTAGCGCGGCTGGGTGTGCAGATGGAATTCGTACAGAAGACGTTCTTAAGAAGAATGCCTTCGTCGGCCAGCCGGTCAATATTTGCGGTGGGGGCAACTTCTTTCAGGTGGCTGCCGTAGCTGCCAATCGCTTGCCAGGTATGGTCGTCCGACATTATGAAAACGATGTTAGGTTTGGATGCGGCGCGCTGCGAGAGACAGGCAAGGCCAGCGATGCACGCGCTAATCTTTAAGAAGAGCCATAAGGTGTTCATTGGAATGCGAGATTTCTTCATCTAATTGTTATCCAGATATTCGGTGTGGATGTGAATAGACATTCATGGTGGGGTTTCGTAAGAAACCAACTAAAGTGATTCCGCATTCGCGAGCTACTGAAATCGCCAGTGATGAAGGCGCGGATACAGCGGCTACGATAGGGATTCGGGCCGCCAAGGCCTTTTGAATGATTTCGAAAGAAACACGACCGCTGACCATGAGGATATGGTTTTCGAGTGGCCAGATGTCATTGAGGAGTGCGAAACCAATCGCCTTGTCGAGGGCATTGTGGCGTCCTACATCTTCTCGTAGGCAAACTAAGTTTCCCGTTTTGTCGAAAAGTCCAGACGAGTGGAGTCCTCCGGTCTTTTCAAAGACAACTTGGCTTTCTCGCAATCGATCGGGAAGGGAAAGCAGAATTGAACGCTCAATCTGACAGTCGCTCTGGATATCTGGATACGAGTTTCTAATAGATTCGAGGGACGTTTTTCCACAGACACCACAACTGGCTGATATCGCTCCATAGCGGCGGGACTCGATTTCGTCGAGATTCAGTCGCGTGCTAAGTCGCACCCGAATAGTGTTCTCCGGATGCGAGGCCATGCGACATCGATCGATCTCCTTGAAATCTGACTTTGAATGAGTAAATCCTTCGGTGGTCATAAAGCCGGCAGCAAGCTCCTCGTCGTTACCAGGAGTCCGCATTGTTACCACGAATGGACGATTGCCGATCCGAATTTCCAAGGGTTCTTCCACAACCACGTTGTCATTGAGTAATGTGGCCCCTCCATCAACGTGAAGGCGAGCAACCGCGCTTTTCGCGATTCCAGGTGTATTCAAATTATGGTTCACGATTGAGATGTATTAGTAGGTCTCACTCTTTGCTGCTTTCAACTATTCTTTAACGGTGTAAATTGCGGCTCTTCCTTGAAGCCCGGTCAGTCCTAATCCAGAAAGAGCGATGACCTCAGCCGGTCCGATTCGAGTGGATTCGGTTGTTCCGTCCAATAGCTTGAGGTTCCATTCTTCACCGTGCTTCGTTTGTAGAATCCAAAATCGGACGTTCGACTGTGGGGCGATTCGGATTTTGTATCCTATTTCCTCGGGCGTGATGGTAATGGCGGGAGAAGCGGGCTTTTCTCCTTTCATCCAAGAAGATGGAGGAACCAGTGCGGGTGATTGGTAGACGGTTCGCTTGAGGAGCTTCTGAACGCCTTTCTGATTGTTTATCAAGCTGTCTGCGCTCCAGTGGGAATGTCCAGGGGCTCCTTTGCTAGCGGAACGAATGATGGAGATTTGCTTCTGCATTTCGGAAGCGGGCCGTTGGTCACCCACGCGGTCGGTAGCGATGCCAGGCCAAAGATGGCGTTTCTTTTTGTTCTCGCTGATCCACCAGTCCAGAAGCTTGGGAAAGCTCTGACCTTTTGAGTCGATGCTCCAATAAAGTTGAGGCATCATGTAATCCACCCAGCCTTTGCGTAGCCATTTACGGGAATCGGCATACAGCAGTCCATAGGCATCCAGTCCGGCTTCGGTTCCTTTGGGAATTCCGGGTCGCCAAATGCCGAAAGGGCTTACGCCAAACTTCACCCATGGCTTAGCTTTCTTGATGTGGGAATGCAGTTCCTTGATGAATCCGTCCACATTTGCGCGGCGCCATGGGTCGCGATCTCCCCGACCAAAACGTTCGAACGTATCGGAATCCGGAAAGGGGTGCGGCTTCTGGTTGGTCGGATACGGATAGGGGTAGAAATAGTCGTCAATGTGAACGCCGTCGATGTCGTATCGCTGAACAACGTCTAGCATAACTCTTATGGTGTAATCGCGCACCTCCGGATTTCCCGGATCAAGCCAAAGGTAGTCCCCGTAACGCTTTATCCAGTCTTTTCTCGTATGAGAAATGTGCGTGTCGGTTACCTGATTCTTGTAGTTGGTTTGCGCTCGGAATGGATTGAACCAGGCGTGAAGTTCAAGACCCCGTTTGTGAGACTCCTCAACTGCGAACGTCAGGGGGTCGTATCCGGGATCCAATCCCATTTTTCCAGAGAGGTAGGGCGACCAGGGTTCGAAGTCAGACTGATACAAGGCATCCGCGGCGGGACGCACTTGGAGGATGATCGCGTTTAGCCCACTACTCTTAGCGGTATCCAATAACTTGATCAGTTCTTCTTGCTGTTTTTCCTTTTCTAAGCCTGCCTTGGATGGCCAGTCGATGTTGTATACGGTGGCTACCCATGCTGCTCGAAACTCCCGCTCGATTTTAGGTAGCTTAACTGCTGCCCCTACTGAACTAGCGGGGTAAAATAGAACTAAGAGGCTAGTGAAGACTAGCCACTGAGGAATAAACTTGAGCCAGGGACTAGGCATCGGCAGCAAGGAGATAGGCGTCTTGCTTCGGGTTTCCCAACGCGCCCTCAGGAATGAAATCCACCACTTTGAAACCAGTTTCGGGAGCGAGAGAATCGGTAACGAATTTCTCTGGATGAAAGGCTGCGCAATGATTGGAACCTACGGATTCACCCCCTTTGATAACCAACTTGCCGTTACGAAACGCTGCCTTTTCTGATTGAGAGAGGTGGTTTAAATAGTGTTCTCCATGAACCGTGACCAGTAAATGGCCGCCAGGCTTGAGAAGGCGACGCATTTCAGTCATCCAAGGTGCCTGGAGCTCTTGTGTCAAATGCGTGAATACGGAAAAGGCGTAGATGAAGTCAAAGGACGCGGTGCGGTATCGCGTATGGGGCGACAGGCGATTGGTGCCGAACATGGCGAAGTTCAAATTGGCATCACACCAGGCGATGCCGGGTCTACTGATATCCGTACCATGCAAGTGGACATTTTCATAGTGACCCAAATGCCGAAGGACTCTCCCGCAGCCGCAGCCAAAGTCCAAAACAGATTCTAAGGAACCAAACTCAATCCCTCGCTTATTCAGTACAGAAACAATTGTTTCCACTCCCAGTTTTCCTCCGTTTATAAACCATTTAAGGTCAGCGTTACCGGCGACAGCGTGCCTTAATTCAGCACCTGGAATCGGCAAGCCGTTATCGTCGACCAGCTTGGCCCCTTTTTTGGAAACCTTTACGCCGAGTCGATCCTGGATTCGTTTCCAGATAGGAGTATTCGTTGGTTTGTGTGAACTCACGGAGATTGATTGTCGAAGCCGTGTAGAAAGGGCATCGGAATGAAACTCACTAAGCGGAAATTGAAATCGGTTAGCAAGGGAGAATCGCAAAGGGGAACCGGCTAGTTTTTGTCGGCGACATAGATCAGGTAGGCAGCGCGCTTTGCGGAAACATGTGACTTTGCCGGAACTGACGTCATTTCGAAACCCGCTTGTTTGAGGCGCTTTTCGAATCCCTTATCCGGCCCGGCGGACCACACGACTGCGCGTCCTCCAGGTCGAAGGGCTCGATATAGCCCTAATAAACCTGCTGGGGAATAGAGAGATTCATTTCCAGGCGAGACCATGGCGACGGGACCGTTGTCGACGTCCAGGATGATCGCATCGTACTTTTCAGGAGCAGCATCTCGAATCGTCTGGATCACATCTTGAGCGATCGCTTTAACCCTGGCGTCTTTGAGCAAGTAGCCGTTGAGATTGGAAAGGTAGTTGCGGTTCCAATCGATGACATCGGGTAAGAGTTCCACGAGATCTATCTGGGAATCTTTTCGAATGGTGGTTAAAACCCGTTGAAGGGTGAATCCCAGTCCCAGTCCACCTACGAGAACGCGTTCACTCGACTCCATTTTAAGTCGCGCAAGACCGAGCTCTCCCAGCAGTTTCTCGGAGGCGTTCAGACGAGAGTGCATGAGTTCTTTGCCATCAAAGCTGATAGAATAGTCACCGTCTTGCTCAAACAGAGACAACGTCCCGCCATCAACGGTTTTGGTATCTGCTAGTTTGATTCTTGGTTTCACTCGCGCGCATCTTCCGAGGCAATGTTGAGCGAGGGCAACGTTTTTCAATCTAAGATGGTTGAACTAGGAGAGTTGAGCGGTAGACCCAACCGCATTACGGATAACTTACTCATAGCCTCGCCCGATTTACTTAGGAGCTTCAATCATCTAAACTGAGCAATCGGAAAGACTCCATTGGGAGGGATCGACCGTGTTGACTCGATGGAGTTAACAAAATTTACCTACTAAGAAAAAACGATTACAAAATTTATCCTCGTGGTTGGGGCGATTGCCTCGATGGGGCTTTCAAGCGCCTTGGCCGTGCCGCATGCGAACAGGGGGCTTTTCGAGGCGGGTTCGGAGGGCAACTACCGAGCAAATCCATGATGAGTTCGATTGGGTTATTTCCAATTACGCTTTGGGCAAATCCACGGATGGAATCTGGTTCGGAACCTTCTGTATCGAGAAAATTCCGCACTCTCGCCGAAGAGGTAACCAACTATGCTGATGACTACACGGGTTCTGCGGTGAAGGTGATGAATTTGACTAGCAACGATGGTCAAAAATTCCATCAGGCCAGTTGGTTTACACAGGCGTTCCCGATTCCGGGACGACTTTGTCTTTGCTGGCACTGGGACTATCTGGTCTTACCGCCGCTCGTCGCCGTTTTAGTCGGACCTAATTTCCATCTCTTACTACAGTGTTCATTTAGGGCCGGCCGGTTGAGGTCGGCCCTTTTCTGTCTCGTGTTCAAACGACAGTTTTTTTGGGTATTAGTGCTTCACAGCCGCCGTTTAGGCGCGATCCGTGGAGGTTAGTAGAACACCGAAAAATCAGTTCTGACGGTATTCCTGCATGAGGTTCAGAATGGATTCTCTCAGGCTGAAGAGGGCTTTTCGAATGTCGACCTGCCAGGATTCCTTTTCTTCTTGGAGGGAACTTGCCGCTTCCAAAGTGGAAATGGTCATATGGATGAGATGCAAGGCACGCTTTAAGGTGGCGACTACGAAGCCTGGTTCAGGATCAACGCCTTCGGCAACTTCCTCAAGGGCTCCGATGAGTTTGCTGACCGTGAGTTGAGAATGCCACAGGAGTTGGTTCCACGGATTGCTGCTTTCTTCGTTCAGCAGTTTTCGCGATTCCGTCTCGAAGAAGATCCGGGAAGTGACATCCATCATCTCGGAAATGAGAGGGTGGTTGGGCAGATACTCATCGGGTGAGGGTTTTTCTTCATTGAGCAAACCGTCCTCGTCCCAAAGCTCATCCTCTTCGTCTGGATAATCAATGCTTTCGATTTCCCAGCCCATTGCTTCGGCGACCAGCTCTTCGCATTTTGGGTCGTCCCCATACTTTTCGAAGAGCTCCATCAGCATATCGCTACGGGCGTCCGACTTTTGCAAATACGCCTCCCACTGGAATTCATTCATTTCTCCTGATGAAGGGAGCGGGTCATCTTCGGGTTCTATGGCGTTTGCCAAGTTGTCCATGAAGTCGAACATCGCCTGCTGATTCCTGAGCCGTTGCTCGATTTCCTCGTTTTCGGACAAGCTCCACTGTGGAAGCGTAACGGTCCACTTGTAGTCTGTTGTCTCAATGAGGACCCGCCCATTTCGCTCGCTGAACCACTCCAAGTAGAGGCAATTGCCAATGACGTAGGGAATTTTCCCGTCGACAAATTCGCCGATTGCGGTTTCCGGATCGATCGGAATTTTAACTTTCTTGGATGCCGTTATATCCCCGACCACCCCTTCTTGGCAGATGTCCAATCCGGTGAAATTGCCCTCCTCTGGTTCGGGGTTTTCGAATACAAGCTTTGCTCCGGCCAGGTCACGGTAGCAATTTCCTTTGAGCTTCAGCTCGACCGGTTGGTTTAAGCCTTTTAGCCAAATGAGACCAGATACGGTGCCTGGAATACGGTTTTGTATTTCTCCTTTTATGACGTGCTGATCGAGCCTCCATGCCATTAATTCGAGGTTGGGCCGTAAGTTTTCCGTGTCAACTACACGGTTTGCCTCAATATGAAGGAAGGATACTTTCTAATTTTTTTGATAACCGAGAGGCCTCCTTTGTCTCTGCTAGAGAAACTGGTCGAAGACCATTGCTTCCATTCGTCGAAACCCTATTGTTTTTACCACAATGAGTGAGTGTCTAAAGCTTCTAAAGGAACTCGTGGCTATACCCAGCGTGAATCCGGTATACGGGGGACCGGGCGAGTCTCATGTCGAGCGTTTCGTGAGCGACTTTCTCAGAAGCCATGGCATCGAGTTTCAAGTGCAGGAAGTGCTGCCAGGGCGGAACAATCTAGTGGCTCGAATTGGTCCGGCCGATCGGCCGGCGGTACTGGTCGAGGCCCATATGGACACGGTTGGGGTTGCGGGCTGGTTCGAGGGAAGTCCTTATGATTTGACGGAAAAGGAAGGCAAGTATTTCGGCCGAGGAGCGTGCGACACGAAAGCGAGTCTAGCGGTATTTATGCTATTGGCTCAACGGCTAGCCGAGACCGACACTCCTTTGAACCATGCGTTAGTTTTTGCCGCGACCGCGGATGAGGAGTCTCAGCAATTGGGGGCGTTCAAGCTAGCTGAGCTGGTCGAGGAACTTAACATCGTGGCAGCTATCACGGGCGAGCCGACGCGAAGCGAACTCATTACCAAGCACAAAGGAGCCTGCCGTTACACCATCCAGTCTCGAGGGAAAGCGGCTCATGGCTCTACCCCGGAACTTGGAGAAAATGCGATCTATAAGATAGCGCGAATTGTTGAGAAGCTAGATCGGTACGCGGAATTGCTTTCCCAGGAGGAAGGTAGGACGTTCATTGAAAAAGGGAGCTTGAACGTTGGTAAAGTGACCGGAGGAATCGGATTTAATATCGTTCCTGACAGCTGCATCATTGATGTGGACCGGAGACTCGGAATTGGAGAGAGCATGGAGGAGGCCCGGGAGGCGATAGAAACAATCGTCAAGACAGAAACAGAAACCGAAGTCTCGACCTTTCTGGAGCGACCAGCTCTGAATACCGAGAATTATAATTGGTTCCCGCAAGCTTTAGCTAACGGAGCGGATAGAGCGGGAATTCAAACTGCCTTCAAGGAAGTTGCGTTTATGACGAATGGCGTAGCTTATGCGGCTGCGGGGATTCCGACCGTTGTGTTTGGTCCAGGAGATATCGAGCAAGCGCATAAGGCTGACGAGTTCATAGAGGATGGGGAGATGGAGCGGTCCTTGTCTATTCTTGAGAAATTCTTCTTGTCATAGAATCGGCGATACGGCCTAGGAAGGTCAGGGATTTAGCTGAGCTCAAATTTTCTGAGAAAACGATTCTGTACCCTTAACCCGATGGAGCGATTGGTCGATTGTTATATCTGAGCGATAGGGTGTCGCTCAATTGAGAAATTGGGATTTCGATGGTCTTTGGCGTCATAGGGTTACTAGCAGCAGGTTTAGGAGTGCTTTTTTTGTATCTCAAGGAATGGGTGCGAAACCTCGGCTGCAGGTAAAGGTTTTGGATGTCGTGGATGGGAAGTCTGTGAAAGTGCAGACCAAAGACGAGGTTCAAGTCGTGAGGCTGGGAGGAATCGGCTATCCTACGGGGGATGAGCGGTCGATCGTGGATGGGCGCAAGTTGATCAGCGACCTGACACAGGGACGAACGTTCGAGATGGAAGTGCTGAACGAACGCGAGGGTGAGGTCTATGTCAACTTGAGGTCTCTAGGGGGTGAATCTTTGAACGAGCTCATGTTAAGTCTTGGTTTCGCGAGGTATTCGGCGGCGGGAGTGGGATTTCGCCAGAATTTGATAGCAGCCGAAAGCAAGGCCCGGGCCAATCGAAAAGGGATCTGGAACTCAAACCGGGAGTTATTCCGAAACGCGGCGAATTCGCATAGTGCAGTTGAGAAGACTGTTGAAAAGGACCAGGCATTTGCGAGATAGGTTGTGGCCGGCAATCTCTGCGAGTGGTTGACACTCGGACCAGAAAGGAGTGATCATAGGTTCCGAAATTCCTTTTAGTAGCTATGGAACCCAAGCCAAATCCCGGTTGCTGCACGCCAACCAAGCCATCAATCGCCGGAGAGCATGTATCTTTAAATCAGTGTGCGGAAAAGTCCGAGTCGAAGCGGTCACCTCAGTATGGGAGCCGCGAAGGGATGGTCCTGATTGACACAGGTTCCTTTCTGATGGGTACCGACAGTGATGAGGCCTGGGAGGCGGATGGAGAAAAGAAGGTGACCGAAGTCTATTTGGAACCTTATTGGATTTCACGCTGCTGCGTGACGAATCGCGAGTTTGGAGAGTTTGTAGATGATAGCGGTTATGTGTCGGAAGCGGAACAGTTTGGCTGGTCGTATGTATTTCATATTCTCCTACAGAAGTCGGTTCTGAAGCGCCTCAAGCCACAAAACGTGCAAGGGCTCGAATGGTGGTACGGAGTAGAGGGAGCCTACTGGAGAAAGCCTGAAGGTCCTGGATCAAACGTTAAAAAGAGGATGGACTACCCGGCGGTTCACATCAGTTGGGCAGATGCCGCTGCTTACTGCCAATGGAAGGGGCATCGTCTTCCAACGGAAGCGGAATGGGAGAAAGCGGCGCGGGGAGGTTTAGAACAGAAAATGTATGCCTGGGGTGATGAGCTCCATCCCGAAGGAAAGCATCGCTGCAATATTTGGCAGGGGAATTTTCCTCTAACGAATACCGCTGAAGACGGTCACGTGGGGCCAGCTCCGGCGAAGTCGTTTCGCGCCAATGGATTTGGAATGTACAATGTGGCGGGAAATGTATGGGAGTGGTGCAACGACTGGTTTTCTCCGAGCTGGCGCTTGATTCATACGGGGCCGAATCCCCAAGGTCCGGATACGGGGGACCGGAAAGTGATGAAGGGCGGCTCCTATCTTTGCCACGACAGCTACTGCAACCGTTATCGGGTTGCTGCTCGTACTTCCAACACCCCAGATTCCTCAACGGGAAACCTAGGGTTCAGAACCGCAATGGATGCGTAAGTTTTGGGGACGGACTAGTCCTCGAAACTGCGACGACCGATACGGAGAGGGCCGCGGTTTCCTTTACGCTTCCTTGGAGGGCGGCTCCAGGTATCCGGGGCAAACTTGTCGTCACCGGCCTTAGGCTTCTCTGAAGACTCGGAATTTGTATTCTCGGAAGATTCGGGAATAGAATCCGATTCTCTGGCGTCGCTGGAGTCTTCGGATTCGCTGCTGCTTGGAAAATCTGACTTTGGCCTTTCTTGGGGAACATGCTTGGGAAGGCTTTTTTCCTCCTGGTCGAGAGTGCTCTTCATCTTCTTGAGCTGATCCTCGAATTGCTTGAGTTCGTTCTGCTTGCTTTGCAGTTCCTCAATGTCCTCCTGGAAATTCTGCTTTGCCTGCTCAAACTGGCGGAATTCCTCTTTGAACGTTGCTTGATCAACTTGAAGTTTAAGCTGCTCCTCTTTTACTTTATTCTGCAGCTCTCGCAGAGAAACTTCCGCATCCTTTTTGTTGACTTCGATTTCCCGCTGACGCTTTGAGAACTCATCGTCAAAGGTCTTTTGGCTTTCTTCGAGTTTGTCAGATTTTTCCTGGAGTTTAAAACGCTCAACTTCAATCAAACGCTTTTCTTCCGCCAGCGCCTCCATGTCGAGGTTGGATGCTCTCTTTTCGATTTCCTCTTTGAGGGTTTCGATTTCCTTCTCACGTTGATCGAGGATGAATTCCTTCTCGGCGACGATCTCTTTCTGCTGTTGCAGGGAATCGTTCATCGAACGAATTTCTTCCTTATGCTCTTCGGTACTGGCAGAGGCTACTTTGGCCTGGGCGAGATCACGATTTAGATCTGTAATTTGCGCTTCCAGATCAAGTCTCGTCGCGTTCCACTCTAGTTGGGCCGCATCGAGCTTCTTCTGGAGCTCGGCGGTACCCGAGTCTGACGCGATTCCCTTTTCTTCGAGCTCGAACTGACGCTCTTCCAGGTCAGCCAGGAGGACTTCCGCGTCTGCCTTTTGCTTAGCGATTCGTGATTCGCGTTCTTTCAGCTTCTTTTCGCGTTCCTCTAGTTCCGCTATCCGCTCTACCGTTTCGGCGGATTAACCACCCAGTTCGTCACTGCGCTTTTTAAACTCGAAGAGGAGGTTCTCTGCTTTCGTGCGGGCCTCCGTGAGCTCTTTGCTGGTAGTCTCCAACTCGGAGATGCGAGCAACCGCTTCTTCCAGATCACCCTTCAGCTGATTGGAGGCTTCCTCTGTCGCAACCTTGGTCGGATCGTTCTTTTTGAAGAGGGAAGAGAGGGCCTGCTCTACTTCGACCATATCCTCCCACGTGACCTCGTCTTCCGATGTGGTCTCGTGATTGAAAAACCGGTTCGTCTCTTCGAAAACTTTTTTTAAGTTGCTGGGCTCGTCAATAATGTCTGTAACGCCGGCGCGGATACAATCGATTACGTCCTCAAGCTCATGGTCTTCAGAGAGAAGAAAGACCGGCAGTTTGGGCTGGGCTTCTTTTAGGCGACTGACAAAACTCAAGTTCTTCTGGTTGCCCGGAATCTCACGATCAGTAATCACAAGATCGTACGACTCCTTGCTAGCGGCTTCCACCGCGCTCTTCTCGCTCGAGTGCGTGCTAATCCGATAATCGGTTCCGGAGAGGAGAAACGACAACGCTTTTGCGTCCTCGGTGTCGCTTCTTACGATGAGAATTTTTTCGTTCAAAACTTGCCTTGATTAAGTGAATTGTTGCCGGCGTTGTTTCGCCAGTGTTTTACACGTCAAGAATCTCACCCCGCTGAATTCTGCCAGTCTTGATTTACACTAATTATACAGGTTCGAAAAAGCTCGAAAATCAGCGCTCGGAACGGTCTGAAAACAGATCACAATGAAGTCGGTATTCGTCCCTGCCACGAACAACTGATCGAAATGATGAATTCGATAAAGGGTACCGATTCTAAAATGGTCGATTGAATGGAGCCGCAATTTCTGGCGAATTGCGGTTATGATACCGTGTTCCGCTCGATCTGGGTTTTCTGAAAGAACTCGCTCAGAACGTTCATCCGCTCGCGTTTTCGTTGGATTTGCTTTAGTTCTTCTAGGGAGAACTGATGCTCGTGGGAGGCCATGATCCGCCTCATTTTCTGGAGGGCAATATTCTGAAGTTGCCTGACGCGTTCACGAGTGATCCCAAAGATGCTTCCCACCTCCTCTAAGGTCAGCGGAGAATCGCGCTCTATACCGAAGCGCAGTCTTATGATCTCCGACTCTCGATGCTCGAGCCTTTCGAACATTTCGGAAAGCTCGCTACGAGCCGACTTTTCATTGAGTTGCTCGAAGGGGGAGCGGGCGCTTTCGTCTCCGACCAAGTCGCCAAACTCAGTACCTTGGCTGTCTTCGCTGACGGGCGCATTTAGTGAAGCGGGACGGGTGCTAACTGATTTAAAATGGGCGATCTTATTGACGGGAATTTCCAAGTAGTAGGAGAGCTCTTCGTCAGTGGGCTCACGACCGAGTTCCTCGGTGAGAGCCAGGGTGGCCTTGCGAATACGGCTGATCTTGTCGATTAGGTGTGCTGGAAGACGGATCGTTTTGCTCTGGTTCGCAAGCGCCCGTTTGATGCCCTGTTTGATCCACCAAGATGCATAGGTGCTTAGTTTGCCGCCTTTTTCTGGATCGAATCTTTCAACCGCCTTTATCAGGCCGATGTTGCCTTCACTGATCAGGTCCATAACGGGCAGACCATAGTTTTTATAGTCGTGTGCGATTTTCACTACGAGACGAAGATTGGATCGGATCATGAGATCACGGGCGAGAAGATCTCCTCTCTTAATCCTCTTAGAGAGTTCGACTTCCTCTTCTCTCGAAAGCAGCGGTGTGTTGCCGATTTGCCGCAAATAGGGTTCGATCCCCCCTCTTGGAGAACTCGATTCCGAGGGAACGAACGCTTCTCTTTCTGCACTGGTTTCCTGCGGGCTTCGCGATGGGAAAAACCTTTTAGTCTGCCGTTTCAATTTAGCAGTTCGAAGGCCTGTGGATCCAGTGGTACTCATTGAGATATGCTCAGAAACCCATCGACCGCTCAATGTTGTGGAACGGTGCCGTCGATCATCATCCTAAGTTTAGGTTAAGGTAACGCTTGTTTGAAGACGCCTTGGCCAAAACGAATGCGCTTTTGCGACAGCGATTTCAGGCATAAAATTAAGTCTACAACCGTTTCGAGTGGAGACTAAATGACCTAGGAACAGCAATCCCCGCCTTATTGATAGGCCATTTATAAATAGGCCGCTAAAGAATTGGGTGTGAGGCTCTTAGAATGACTCGGCAACTGCCACGGCTTTGAAAAGAGCGGAAGCCTTGAAGATCGTTTCCTGGTACTCAGAGGCAGGATCTGAATCAGCTACAATTCCAGCGCCCGCTTGAATGACCACTTTGTTACTACTAATCATCGCAGTGCGGAGCGTTATGCAGGAGTCGAGATTGCCATTGTAACTGAAGTAGCCTAGCGCTCCCGAATAGAATTCACGTTGGTCGGGCTCGCTTTCCGAAATAATTTGCATCGCCCGAATCTTGGGAGCGCCACTGACTGTTCCTGCCGGAAAGGTGGCTCGCATGAGGTCAAAAGCGTTTTTCCCTGAGGCGATCTTTCCTTCCACTTGGGAAACGATGTGCATGACGTGGGAGTACCGTTCAATCGTCATGTAGTCGGGAACGGATACGGATCCGTACTCGCAGACACGACCGATGTCGTTCCGAGCCAAGTCTATGAGCATTAGGTGCTCCGCCTTCTCTTTCTCGTCCGCGAGAAGGTCTTTTTCTAGCTCCAAGTCTTCTTCTTCAGTCTTTCCCCTATGGCGTGTGCCGGCGATAGGGCGGATTTCTACTTTATCACCCGTTAGCTTTACGTGGACTTCTGGGGAAGCGCCTACGATGGCGAACCCGTCCGCTTCAAGCAGGAACATGTAGGGCGAAGGATTTACCGTGCGAAGGGCGCGGTATAAATCGAGTGGGCTTTGCTTGAAATCTTTCTCAAAGCGCTGGCTCAATACGACTTGGAAAATGTCACCCGCTCGAATGTACTCCTTAGACCGTTCCACAAGGTTTTCGAAGTCTTCTTTAATGAAATTGCCGTCAGGGATCTTGATGTCCTTCGGTGTTCGGAGCGTGACTGGGCTTGCTGGATTTGGCTTAGCTAAGGTTGCTCGAAGTTGCTCGAGTTCTGCAAGGGCTGCTTCGTAGGCAGCTTGGGGATTTTCATGAGCGGCCAGACGAGCGTTGACAAGAAGCCGAATCGTCTGCTTTGCCCGATCGAAGATAACCATGGAGTCCGCCAGCATGTAGTAACTCAATGGGGACTTGTGGTGGTTTGCCTTAGCCCTCGGAACGGTTGGCTCAACTCTACAAATGTATTCATACGACACGTACCCGACTGCTCCTCCAGTAAATGGTGGGAGTTCAGGAAAATCGATTGGGTTGTATTGCGCGATTTCCTCTTCGATGAGGGAAAGCGGATCTTCTGGAGTGGGGATCGTGCGCGTCTTTTGGCCCGTTTCCTCGATATAGGTCGTGTCCCAGTCGCTTCGGAAGATTTTTCGAGGTCGGCAGGCTATGAAAGTGTAACGCGAGAGTCGTTCGCCGCCTTCGATGGATTCGAGAAGAAAAGCTGGACTCTCCGATTTGAGTTTGGCGTAAGCGGTCACCGGCGTTTCCAAATCTGCCATGAGATCCGCATAGACGGGGATGAGGTTCCCTTTCTCTGACAAGGCTTCAAACGTCTCGAGATCGATGTTGGGCTGTAGTTTGTGTGACATTTCTTAGGTCGGCGCTACGTTAAGAGACGGAAGACTCGTGTCTATGAAATTCGGATGGCGACTCAATCAGTTAGGAGCTGGTATCAACGTCTTTGTGCGGAAATGCGGGTGGATTATCGCCGCTATAGTACTGGATGAAATTCTCCCAGTCTTCCAGTTTTGCCAGGTCCCGAGGGTTTCCTCGTTCAATCATTCGTTGCCGCCTTATTTTTGGATCACAGGTAATGAAATGGACGCAAACGCTCGTGCTGAATCTCGATTTCAAACTTTCCAGCCAATCGGGATCGCGAGCTTCGAGCGTGAAGGGACCTACCAAGACTACGCTGTTGTGGCAAAGATTGTCGCTGGCGATGGCGAATAGCGTTTCGTAAATGGGCTCCCGAAAAGCGTCTTTAAAGGCCGTGCTATCGCGATCATTGGGGTTTTGTTTTGCCAGATCGAGCCCGGCTTGAACGACGCGCTCGGTGGCGGAGTCGATGTCGATGAGGGAGGCCCTTTTTTCCTTTGCCAATATCTTGGCGTAAGTCGTTTTGCCTGCTGCGGGAGCTCCCATGACGATGTGCAGCGTATTCATCCGTTGTTGGGCTGGCTTTGAATCGAGTAAGCAGGGAAGAGCTATTCAGCTATCGCGTCATCCATTTTGACACGTTTCCGGGAGCTCCACTCTTGATAAACGGAGTAAATTAGAAAGGCGACCGATACGATGGTAAAGGAGGCGGCAATCGGGCGAGTTATCATGGGTGCGAAGGAACCTTCGGACATTTGCAAACCAGAACGGAGTTCAGACTCCATAATTCCCGCTAGGACATAGCCAATGACAAAGGGCCCCAGTGGGAATTTCGTCCTGTCCAGAATGAACCCGAGAACTCCAAAGCCGATTACGACCCAGACATCGAACATGCGATTCGAAGGAGCGTAGGCTCCAATCAGACAGAACGCGAATACGATGGGAATGAGGTAGGCCCGGTTGATGTTGATAACCTTGGCCAGTCCGCGAGCGGAGAAAACCATTATGAGAAACATCACGATATTCGCAATGATGTATCCAGTCATTAGCGACCAGACTAGGTCTCCATTGGTTTGAAAAAGGAGGGGGCCCGGCTGAATCTGGTGCATGATCATTGCTCCCAGCAAAATCGCGTCCACGGGCGCTCCAGGAATCCCAATCGTGATCAGAGGAATGAGCGCTCCTCCCGCATTGGCGTTGTTGGCGGATTCCGCCGCTACAATTCCCTCATCATGTCCGGTTCCGAACTTTTCCGGTTTCTTGCTGAACGTTTTCGCGATTCCGTAAGCGACCATTGAGGAGATGCTAGCTCCAATTCCGGGAAGGATACCGACCCACGCTCCGATACAGGAGGATCTGAGTATATTGAAAATGTGCTGCTTCCACTCCCTGAATTTTGGGAAGATGCGATCGGTCTTAGCCATCGATATGCTAATCCCCTTTTTATTGATCTCAAGCGCGTCCTTGATGATCTGGCTCATGACGAAAATTCCCAAGAGGACGGGCAAGAGATTGAATCCGTCATCCATAGATTCGAATCCGTAGGTCAAGCGGAGCTGGCCGTCGGATTCGTTCAATCCGGGCATCGCAGCGAGGAGCCCGAGCAGGGCAGCCATCAGGCCTTTCAGCATGGAACCTTGGCTGATGGACGCGATCAATACCACTGCCATCAGTACCATAGTAAAGTATTCCCAAGGGCCGAATTTATGAGCTAGATCCGAGAGAGGGGGAGCGAGAGCGATTAGAAATATGCCTGAGACAATACCGCCGAAAAGGGAGGCTCCAATACCAAGGCTGAGGGCCTTGCCCGGCTGTCCTTGTTGAGCAAGAGGATAGCCATCGAATGTGGTCATCATCGCGGAGGGGGTTCCGGGCATTTTGAGCAAGGTAGCGCTGATCAATCCGCCACTGACGGAGCCCACGTGCATACCCATGAGCAGCAGAACCGCGTTCGTGCTGTCCATGGAGAAGGTGAGGGGTACGGTAAGGGCCATGAGCATTCCGCCTCCAAGACCGGGTATTGCGCCCACAAAGATGCCGCCGGCGACACCGACGATTATCCACATGAGGGGATAGGGGCTTAAAACATGCTGGAATGCATTCAAAATTTCCATAGCAAATTATTGGGGCAAATCCATGTAGAAAACTTCGGTAAAGAGATACTGTCCTCCAAAACCGAATACCACTGCTATAATTGCGCTCGAAATCATGACGCGTTTTTCAAATCGCGCGAGAACAGAACTTAAAAGGAAAATGAAAATCACGGTAGCGATTCGATAGCTGAGCATACCGGCCTGCATTGAAGCGATGTAGAGGGAAGGGATGATCACTACGGACAGAGCTAGAAGCGGTTCACTTATAAATCCTTGGGCTTCTTTCGGTTTCTCCGTTTTTAAAGAAGTGTACGCCCGGATAGCGATCGCAATCGCGAAAGCAATCACCAAGTAGGCGGCGTATTTGGGAAAGGCTGCGGATCCGACTGGATCAAAAAAAGGAGGGGGTATGTCCTTCACTCCCATTAAAATGAATACAGCCAAGGCGATCAATCCACCACATACGGCGAGGTCGAGACGAGGGGTCCGTGATTTTGAAGCCATGGATTAAGGATTTCTTGCTCTGGTGGCGATGGGGGTAACCCGCTCGCGCATATTGTCGAGAAATTCGTGAACGATCTTAGGTCCGCCAAACTCGTTGTGTATTCCCAGTGACTCGAATTCCTTCTCGATTTCCGGAAGCGCCATCACTTCACGGAGGGCGTTCGTGATATATTCGATGCGATCGCTAGGGGTGCCTTTAGGAGCCAGCCAAACGCGCGAGTCGCTAACGACGAGATCAACGCCGATTTCCCTGGCCGTAGGCGTATCCGGAAACTGTGGCGGGCGCTCTTCTGAAAGGAACACGAGTGGTTTGAGGCCTGTGCTTTCGTACTTGATGAACTCAAGAAGCGAGAAGAGAGACAGATCCGTGTGTTTGCCAAGGATGGATGCAAGCCGTTTTGAACCTCCTCCGGTTTGAATGAAGTTGAGTTCAATTCCCGCTCCTTCGGCGAACATGAGAGGAGTTAAATGCACCGGCAGCCCGATGTTGGTCGCGATTTTGACAGACTTTGGATGCTTCTTTGACTCTGATACCAGCGTCTCAATGGAATCAAAGCGTGAACTTCCCAGTACGCCCAAACCGATCTTTGAATAGCCTGATCGGCCGATGACGGTAAAATCCGTATGGTCATAATTGACGATGCCCATGGCCTTGGAAGTGACGATGCCAGGAGTCCAAAGTCCGATTGTGTATCCATCTGGTGGGGAATCTTTTATTTTTCGCGTTCCAATGGTTCCTCCCGCCCCGTCCAAATTGACCACAACGGTTTTCACGGGAAGGATCTTGTGCTTCTGAAAAGCCCTTTGAAAAATTCGGGCCAAAGTATCTACCTCGCCTCCGGTGTTCGTTGGGACGATGATCTTTATCGGTTTTTCTGGAAATTCACCGATGGCGGAGCTGCCCGCTAAGATTACTGAAAGCAATGCGGCGAAGAGCCGTTTATACCGAAAGACGGCGCTGAGCAGGCTTGGGGAGTTATTGCTGTTTCGAAGGGCCATTCCGAATGATGAGCATTGATGGGTTTGAGACGAGAATCTGGATCATCCGTGCTGCCAATTTCGGGTCAACCTTTTACGCAGTTGGTTTGAGGGTTACGTGTATCAGTTGTGTATCAGGCAATCTTGCCTGATGGCCTCGATTCGTTAAGGTATCTGAATTCGGATTTTCGGATTCACTTTATCACTCTGATCGTGAAACTCCCGCCATGGAAACGAATGGGTACCCGATTGATTTTTCTGGAAAAACGGCTCTGGTGACAGGTTCTACGAGGGGCATAGGGAGGGCGATCGCCGATCTTCTGTCCGATTTAGGGGCAAAGGTGATCTATACGGGTACCAAGCGCTTCTCTGATGTGGCCGCGGGGGAAACGAAGGAGTATTGGCAATTGGAGGCGGGCAAACTGGAGAGCGTGGAAGACATCCAGGCCCGCATCCTCGATCTTCCCAGTCTTGATATCTTGGTTAATAACGCAGGCATTAGCGGAGAGGATTCAGTGGACGGCTTGGTTGATGAGGAATGGAATTCAGTCCTCGAAGTGAACTTGAATACTCCGGTGAAGCTGATTCGCGCGGCAACGAAGGTGATGAAGAATGCCAGAAAGGGTGGCCGAATTCTAAATGTGAGTTCACTCTTTGGGGTCATTGGGAGACCTAATCGGCACGCTTACACCGCATCTAAGTCAGCCGTATCCGGCCTCACTCGCTCGGTTGGGCTGGAATTGGCCCGGGAAGGAATCCTGGTCAATGCGATCGCCCCTGGATTTATACTGACGGACATGACGAAAACCATGATGAGTGTGGAGAGGCGCAAAAGCTTAGAAGAAATCGTGCCGATCGGTCGGATGGGCAACGAAGCGGAAATCGCTCATTTTGCGGCCTTTCTGGTTTCAGATCTTAATAGCTATCTGGTCGGTCAAACGATTACCGTTGATGGTGGCGTTTCCGTAAGCCCTGGGTTTTCTTGATGCGACTGACACCGGATGTCATCGCGCTGATCCAGAAGTATCGGAAAGATTCTCCGGAATCGGTGGCATTGCTCTCAAAACGCTATCCGAATTTGCCGATGGCCTTTGTGGCGCAGCAGGTTAAAGCCCGTCAGAGAATTCGCAAGAAGCTGCCGCGTTGGTACGCGAATGAGTCGATCGTCTTTCCGCGCAGTCTTTCTCTAGAGCAGTGTTCCTCGGAATATGCGGCGGAATATAAGGCCGGTCTATTAGAAGGAGCGACGATTGCTGATCTAACCGGAGGCTTTGGAGTGGATGCGATCGCATTTTCCGAGAGATTTAAGCACGTTTTCCATATTGAACGAGATCGTGAACTTTCGGAAATGGTCGCTCAAAACGTGGGGGTCCTGGGGAAGGAGTCCCAGATCGCGACCAGTGTTGGTGATGGGCTAGACTGGTTAGGGAAATATTCGGGTGAGCTGGATGTGGTTTATCTGGATCCTGCGAGGCGGGATAATCGCAGCTTGAAGGTTTCCGCGTTGGAGGATTGTGAGCCAAACTTGAAGCAGCATTGGGAAATGCTTCTGAAAAAAAGCAGAAAGGTAGCGGTCAAACTTTCACCCGGCCTGGATGTGGACAGGATCATCGCAAGTTTGCCCCATCTTTTTGAAATCCACATTCTTTCGATCGAGAATGAGTGCAAGGAATGCTTCTGCATCGCCAGCGAAGACCATGCCGGTGAACCCGAAATCGTGTGCGTTAATCGGCTTAGCGATTCCAGCTGGGACAGGTTTTTGTTTAAGCGATCTGAAGAGAAGGAGTCTCAGGGCGGCTACTCGATGTATTCAAAGTTTCTTTATGAACCCAATGCTTCAATTATGAAAGGGGGAGGGTTCAAAACTTTGGGCGATAGGCTGGGCTTGGCTTTATTGCACCCGAGAACGCGTTTCTATTCGTCAGAACAGCTGATTAAAGGATTTCCGGGAAAAGTCTTTGAAATTCTGGATTCGGGGGAGCTGCAGAAGAAAAGCGCTGCGGCGATGTTTCCAGAAGGCCAAGCAAATGTCCTGGCTCGGAATGCGGGTTTATCGAGTCCCGATTTGAAGCGAAAGCTGGGTTTGAGAGACGGTGGGGACTTGTTCGCCATCGGAATCACGGACGTAGGGGGAAGGCGGCGCTTGCTAAAATGTCGAAAGGTGGAAAGGTCCTAGCCTGTCATGTCAGAGGAATTTGAAACCGCTCGAACTGAAATGGATTCGTTGATCGAATCCGTGCAAAGCGCGATTCTTGCGTCCGTTGATGGGGCGGGTAATCCGCTTTCCAGCTATGCGCCCGTTTATGTAGACGAGAATTGCCGATTCTATGTCTACATCAGTTCGATAGCAAAGCACACATCACAAATTCGCCGTTCTAAAAGAGCGAGTGTTATGCTAATCGAAGACGAGTCGGTGGCGGAGAACCTGTTTGCTCGGAAGCGGTTGACGGTCGATTGTCAGGCGGAGATCATTGATCGTGGTTCATCGGATTGGAATCACATCATATCTAGGATGGAGTCGCGCCATGGAGAAACGATGGGCTATTTAAAGGAATTGGTCGACTTCGACCTGTTCAAACTGACTCCCAGCGAAGGCAGACTGGTTCTAGGGTTTGGCCGTGCCTATCAGGTGTCCGGAGAATCGCTTAAGGACATCGGCTATGTTGGCGGAGGCGGGCACCGATCTAAGTAAATAAATACGGTAGGACTAGCAAGCGTGCTAGTCCCACCTTCATTAATTCAGATACAGTGGATCTAGGACCGTTTACCGATCAGGCGATTGATGGCGCTGACCACGCCTCTAATGGATGCGAGTTCAATGTTCGTGTCGATTCCTGCGCCAAAACATCGCACGCTGGTGCCCTTGTCCTTCAATTGTATGTACGACACGGCCATTGAATCTGCGCCGCGTCCTAGGGAGTGCTCATTGTAGGAGAGTAACTCGAAATTGGATACATCAACGTCTTCCAGAGCATTGAAGAAAGCTGCTATAGGGCCATTTCCTGTGCCGCGAAGATTCTTTTTGACGCCAACATGGTTAACAACCGCCCATACTTCGACGTGCTTGTCATCGATCCGTTCGCTTCGGAATTCCAGAATTTCAAGGGGTTGGACGATGTCGACGTATTCGCTCTTAAAGCACGCATAAACCCCTTCTGGAGTAATTTCATCTCCAGTTTTGTCTGCGATACGGTTGACGGCTTTGCCCAGTTCTTTGTGCATTTCTTTGGGCAAGCGGTAACCATATTCTTTTTCCATGACATAAGCCACGCCGCCTTTGCCGGACTGGGAATTGATCCTAATGATGGCCCGGTAGCTTCGGCCCATGTCCGCTGGGTCAATGGGAAGATAGGGGACTTGCCATAGGGCAGAAGGGTCTTCGTCCTGCTGGGCAAACCCCTTTTTGATCGCGTCTTGGTGCGACCCTGAAAAGGCGGTGAACACAAGGTCCCCTGAGTAGGGGGTACGTTCGTGAACGTCCATACGCGTTACTCGCTCGTACATCTCCCGAACCTGGTTCAAGTTGGAGAAATCCAACTGTGGGTGTACTCCTTGCGTGTACATATTAAGTGCCACTGTAACGATATCCAGATTGCCGGTACGTTCACCATTGCCAAAAAGGGTGCCTTCCACTCGGTCGGCTCCGGCCATTAATCCCAGTTCCGTGGCTGCGATTCCGGTTCCCCGGTCATTGTGGGTATGCAGACTGATAGTGGCAGAGTCGCGTCGAGAGAAGTGGTTGCAGAACCACTCGATTTGATCCGCATGTACATTCGGTGTGAAAAGTTCAACGGTAGCGGGAAGATTCAATATGATCTTCTTCTCTGGATTAGGTTCCCAAACGTCTGCTACGGCTTCACAGCATTCGAGAGAAAATTCCAATTCAGTATCACTGAAGCTCTCTGGGGAGTACTCAAGGCGGATATTGGTATTGGGTACGGTCGCCACCATGTCTTTAACTAATTGCGCCCCGTCAACCGCGATCTGTTTGATGGCGGCTTTGTCCTTGCCGAATACAACGCGTCTTTGTAGAGGATTGGTCGAGTTGTAGATGTGGACGATGGCGTTCTTTACGCCCTCGAGAGACTCAAACGTGCGTTTGATCAAGTGATCACGACATTGGACAAGTACCTGAATGTGGACATCTTCAGGTATCAAGTTGTCAGATACTAGACGGCGCAGGAAGGCGAATTCCGTTTCTGAAGCGGAAGGGAAGCCCACCTCGATTTCCTTGAAACCAATTTTCACGAGGGACTGGAACATTTCCACCTTTTCTTCAACGCTCATGGGAATCGCCAGGGCTTGATTACCATCACGAAGGTCGACGCTGCACCAGATCGGCGCGGAATCGATGACCCGGTCGGGCCATTGTCTATGCGGCAAGTCGATGACCGGATAAGGCCTGTATTTGCTAATGGGTGGTTTTTGCATGGTTGTATCGTGTTAAAAAGGCATTGTGAGTTACGAATGCGGGGCGAACTTGGTGACGCAATACAAAAGGTCGTTCGTGCCGAATGGCAGAAATCTCGCGAGGCTTCCTTTGAGGCGAGAAAAGTAAATGCGTCCCGACAGCAGCTCCCTATCCTAGAAGGAGAGTGTCTAGCTTCGTAAGTCGTAGAAGATTGTGGACGGTTAGGTTCATTTACTTGAAAAAAACGACTAAGTCTATCGGTTGATTTGTCAAGGAGCTTAAGCAACCCACTTGGGGATGGGTAGAAGTAGACAGGAGTTTGTTCAGTGTTCAGAGAATTTAGATGACGACCTTCCTTCGCTCGCTTACCGCCTCTCGAGCCCGTGTACTTAGATAGCGCTCGGTGGAGCTGAGGGCGGTTTTCCAAGCTTGTATCTCAGGTGCGCGACGTTCTATGTTTGAGGCTCTCTAGAATGCCTGTCATCCCAACCTATTAGAAATACGGAAAATGTATCTTACCCGTTTATCTCAAACTGCTTTAGTTTTATCGATTCTGTTGAACCTACTTTGTATCGCCGCTGACGATACGCGCCCTAACATCATACTGGTCATGGCGGACGACCAGGGGTGGGGCCAGATGGGGTATTACGGTCATCCGGTTTTGAAGACGCCAAATCTGGATGCAATGGCGGCCAATGGAATTCGGTTTGACCGTTTCTATGCGGGCGCTCCGGTTTGTTCGCCCACCCGGGCATGTGTCCTCACCGGTAGGGCCAATGACCGGACTGGGGTTTATCAGCACGGGAACGCGCTTCGACTACAGGAACGACCAATTGCCCGGGCTCTGCAGGAGGCCGGCTATGCGACAGGACATTTTGGCAAGTGGCACTTGAATGGCGTTCGCGGACCGGGGGTTCCGATCTTGGGGGAAGATCCTTATCATCCAGGGCGTTATGGCTATGATCATTGGCTTTCGGTTACGAATTTCTTCGATATGGATCCCATTTTAAGCCGCAATGGCGTTTTCGAAGAATTCGAGGGAGATTCATCGGAGGTTGTTGTGGCCGAAGCTTTAGAATTTTTCGAGAGACGTTCGAAGTACGATCGTCCATTTTTCGCCACGATTTGGTACGGCTCTCCTCACTCGCCAATGGTGGCGAGCGAAGCGGATCGGGCCCCATTTAAAAACCTGGATGAGTCGGATCAGCATCACTACGGTGAATTGGTAGCGCTCGACCGCAGTATCGGCACCCTGAGAAAGGGGCTACGAAATCTTGGTATCGAGCAGAACACGCTCGTTTGGTATTGCAGCGATAACGGCGGCCTAAAGGTGAATCCTCCTTCAGTAGGGGGATTACGGGGGCTTAAAGGAACGGTATACGAAGGAGGGCTACGTGTCCCAGGTATTATCGAGTGGCCCGCGGTGGTCAAACGGGGAGTGCGGACGGAATCACCTGCCAGCGTGTTAGACATGTTCCCGACCGTAGCTGATATTGCAGGTTTACCAGAAGAGGCGATGCTGAAGCCGTTCGATGGGATTAGCTTGAGGCAGTCAATCCAAAGCGGAGAATTTGGAGTCAGGGGAAAGCCAATACCTTTTCGCTTTGTCGGGAAAGGAGCCCTGCTGGACAATCAATACAAGCTCGTAGCGGTGGATGTGGAGAACCGAAAGTATGAGCTGTACGATTTGAAAAAAGACCCTACTGAATCCGAAAACGTATTTAAGAGTCTGCCAAAAGTCGCTAACCGAATGCAGGCGGAATTCGAAAAGTGGAACCATGGGGTTGTCCAAAGCGATTTAGGTCGGGATTACCGTGAAGGTGAGTTGACTGATCCAAATGCTCGGCGGGTTTTCTGGACGGATATGCCTGAATACCAGCCCTACTTTAAGGATTGGAAGTCACGCCCGGAATATAAGAGTCGATTGAAGGATAAGTAGAATACCCCTACCTGTTGTTTGTGATGGCCAGTGATGATGTAAGAATAAATGAGATACGCGCGTTTTTCGAGGGATGGGATCTCTACACGACAGTTATTGAGCAAAACTACATGATCCATACAGAGGTCCTGTCCTATTTAGTTCGTCGATTGACGGAACTTGGCTGGTCGGATTTGAGTATTTTGGAGGTTGGCTGTGGAGATGCTCACGTAGTGAGTGAAATGGGGCGGTTCTTTAGTATTGAACGTTACTGTGGTATCGAACTTTCGAGAATGGCATTGGACTTCGCCGCGACAAAGCTGGAGGGAAGGGTGCAAAACCTTGAATTGATCCATGGAGAGATGGTGGAGGAAATCGACCGCATTCAAGGCAAGTTTGATCTTATTGTTGCTGGTTACACGATTCACCATCTCGATGAAGAGGGTAAAAGAGCGCTTTTTGCTTCTTTAAAAGAAAGGCTTTATTCCGGAGGCTTGCTCGTCGTGTATGATGTCGTTCATCGACAGGAGGAGACGAGAGAGGAGTATCTGGATCGAGCGGTCAGGCATTTCGAAACAGATTGGACGACCTTTACGGCTGAGCAATTGAAGCGTGTCCAAGATCATGTGCGTCAGAACGACATTCCAGAGTCATGGGAGGGATGGCGAAGAATCGCTCAGGAAAGTGGATACAAGAAGCTGCGATTTCCCTATTACGATAAGAATCGGCTCTTTGGTATTATGGAATTCCTCGATTGAGAAATGATCGTTTTATGTGAGAGGCTCTAGATTTTTAGAATCAACGCGACATCGGATGCTACTGTCAGATTTTATTATGTAGGTCGTCTCGTCAAAGACGCCGACAAGCCGGTGGATGACCGCGTCCCACCGAAGCTTTAAGCGAAGGAGGAGGCGACGATCATTCAATCGGCTCGCTTCGTTACTCGTGTCCCATCCGCTCAAAATTCGACAAGTGGTATTCCCGTTCTTCCAGTTCGCGGCGGAGATCAGAGTACCTCTTTTCCTGGATCTGGGGATCGCGAGACATGATCCAGGCATACTTCTTGTTTGGATGGCCAATTACGGTGAACGTATGGTCCGGGTCGACGTAGAGAATGTAGTAGGCGGCGTTGATGATACCGAAGAAACGCATCCGCCACTCGGCATTGGTCTCGGTGTTTACGATGGTGCCGACCGGGTGGTAAGTCTTCAACTTTCCCTCCGGCGATCCCTTCCTGAATTCATAAGTGGTTTGGATCTTGCCGTCGGGCAGGCGTTCATAGGTTTCCGTGCCATTCCAAGCGCCTTTATCGATCGCTGTGGGAGAGTATCCGTGGACATACCAAGTTCCCATGAATTTTTCGATATCGACCCTCTCGGCCAATTCCTGGTTGGGGACGGGGTTGTTCGTACAGGCGGCGAGCAGAAAGATTCCGGAAATGAGAATGAGGGTTGAGCAGATCTTCTTCATTGTTGTGATTTTCTGTTGTGATATAATTTAGTTTTGTAAATGCACCATCCGCCAGCGGTAAGAAAAACCGCTACTCCGGGTCCGAACACCCACGCGATGGAGCGTTCGATCGACGTGGCTTGAATCAGAGAACCCTGTTCATAGCCAACGAGGGAAAGAAAAAGCCCCGTGCAGGCGATTCCGAGAGCCCGTGCCACTTTCGATAGCATGCGCCAAATTCCGTAATACACACCGGATACGTTTTTTGCCGTAATTGATTTTTGCTCTTCGACGAAATCGGAAAACAGCGATTCGAGGAGGACGATACTCGCCACGAGAACTCCACCGGTTCCGGCGAGCAGGAGCACAGGCCAAAGCAGGCCGGCCGGAAGGATCGGGTACACGATGGCGGAGAGCAGGGCCAGCGATATCACTGCGCCAAAGAATAAGCGCGCCTTGCCGATCGCTTTTGAAAAGTGCACCCACAAAGGCGCGGCCAGTATGATGAAGACGGTGAGGACCAGAAGAATGATCCCGATTTGTTCCTCACTCAGTTTGAGGGTCGTTTTGTAGTAGGGAAGGGCGAGGCTTGAGTTGAAGGAGCGGCCTACCGCGATCGCCATGAATCCAAATACGAGTAAAACGAAGAAAGGGGACATGACACTCTCTTTCAAAACGTCCACAGTCCGATAGGACTTGCTGGCTTTGAGCGGCGATTCTTTGCCTTTTTCTCTGAGCGCTCGCCAGATGGACAATCCCGAAATCAGGCAGCCCGCCGATGCCGTTATACCCAGGGCGAGTCCGGTGGCGCTCCGCAGTTCCAAAGTATTGGCGATAGAACTACCATCGAATTGGAATGCCAGGTAGGCGGGCAGCCCAATTCCGAGAAGCAGCCCGACAGATCCTGCCACGATTCTCCAGCCGAAAAAAGTCGCCCGCTCTTGCTCCGAGCGGGAAAGATCGTTGACGACGGAGAGATGGGGAACACTGAAGAGCGTCATGGCTGTGTTAACCACCAGGTACCAGATCAAGAGATTGGCGAAGAGGGCGCTTGGCCCGGACTCAACCGGAGGACTGAAGAGAAAGTAAAAGGCGAAACCGATAATCGCTGCCCCAGTGAGGAGATAAGGAACGCGCTTCCCCTCGATTTTAGACGCGGGGGTTTTGTCCGAAAGAATGCCCATGAGGGGATCGCTTACGGCATCCCAGATGACGGCGATCGCGATCGCCAAGCCAGCCATGGAGGGCGATAGCCCCACTAGAATATAGAGTTCCAGCAGGAATACCTGGAGCATCAACTCAATCGCGCTAAGCCCCACTGAGGCAAAACTGTAGCCCGCTTTGGTAGGCCAGTGAATGGAATAGGGCGAGCCTTGGGGTTTAGTAGGCATGGACTGAGGATCGGTGCGGCAAGCAAGGCCCGGCGCCCTCGACTAATGAGTCGTATCCAGTCTGGTAGTCGATTCTGCTCTGGAAAAAGGTCATGGTCTTAGAGGATCGGTAAATGCATGGGCGATAATTCCAAATAGCGAGGGGTTTTTGGCCTGCATATTGTTCAATAAGTGTTCAAATCATGAGTCTGCTTTGTTCATGGGGCCTTTCGTGTTTGTGTATTGATAGAGCATCAACCAAGATTATCAGTGGTCGTGTTGGGAGGCGAGCGTACTCTGGCAGGCGAGTGTGTGTTCTTGGGAGAGAATGATATTTGATGAATAAAGATCAATGGAAGGCTTTGTTAGCGATTCCAGCCGTGATCATGATCGGTTGGGGATTCGCTGTCGCTGGGGGCAGCGGACGAGGCGTGGATTGGATTAGCTCTCCATTTGCCTTTGCGGTGTTACTTGCCTATTGCCTGCAATGGGTGGCGTTCGTCCCTGCTTATTTGGGTAGAACGGAGCGATACTTCGACATTGTCGGAAGTGCCACCTATATTTTGGCGACGGCAGTGGTACTTATTCTGAGCGAGAGTGTGGATACCCGTTCCTTAGTCTTAAGTCTGATGGTATTTATTTGGGCATCAAGATTGGGGTATTTTCTCTTCATGCGAATTCACAAAGCGGGTAGAGACGGAAGGTTTGATGTGATTAAGAACTGTTTTGTCCGTTTCTTGGCCGCATGGACGTTGCAAGGCCTCTGGATTACCTTTACCGCTGCGGCGGCATGGACGGCAATCGCTTCCAATTACAAGGAGCCCTTGGGATGGTACGCTGCCATTGGGATACTGCTTTGGTTGGCCGGAATTACGATTGAAGTGGTTGCGGACCGGCAGAAGAGCCAGTTCAAAGCGAATCCAGAAAACAAGGACAAATTTATTCGGGTTGGTCTTTGGAGCCGTTCACGTCATCCCAATTATTTCGGAGAGATTCTGCTATGGTCCGGAGTGGCCGTCATTGCTGTGCCTGTTTTGCAAAGCTGGCAGTGGCTCGTACTTAGTTCCCCCATCTTTGTGACCCTCTTGCTCACCGGAGTCAGTGGCATCCCCTTGTTAGAAAAGCGATCCGATGACAAGTGGGGAGGACGAGAAGATTATGAAGCCTACAAGAAAACGACTCCCGTTCTGGTGCCGCGCTTGTGGTGAAGGTAAAAATTCAGCACTCTACGGGCACTCAGTCGCTCAGTGCTTTAGCCTAAGCTAAAGTCATAACGTAAAAAGCTAAGTTAGATTTCGTGATGGCGACTCATGCTGAAGCACTGAGCTACTGATACGGACTCCTTGGTTAGCAATTCCTCTCGATAATCGATTTCCTTTCAGTCGAAGTGAACGGCCAGCCAAATGGTATTCGGATCAGTGCGCGTTACGCGGTGGCGTTCCTGCTTCTCGATTAGAAGATGGTCTCCCTTGTTGAGAGTTACCGATCGGCCCTCCTCGAATTCAATGCTCCCACTACCTTCCAAGACAATGACCCATTCCCTTTGAGACTGGTCGTACCATTCTCCTTCCGAGGTCGTGCTTCCATTTGAGATGATCCGTTCGATGCGGACATTCTGTCCGGTTGTGATCGTTTCGAAATATTCGACCGTGAGGTTGTCGGGGAGCTCTTTAAAGATATTCGGCATGAGTGG
>Ga0181564_10000550_pt1 | contig 33427 bp, 35 predicted proteins | sample 011ome_24_FD_134512 | JGI IMG/M metagenome (GOLD analysis project Ga0181564, IMG submission 134512) | Coastal salt marsh microbial communities from the Groves Creek Marsh, Skidaway Island, Georgia - 011513CT metaG (megahit assembly) | ecosystem: Environmental > Aquatic > Marine > Intertidal... | reverse complement strand
GGTCACGAATAAATAGTTCAATAAGAAAAAACGCCAAGCTTGCTTGAGCGTTTTTTTGTTTGAATTATTTTCAAAGCGGAGCTTTGGGGATCAGCGTAGCTAATCCTGCCGAGACCACCTAAAAACCCTTTAAGTCAATGATTTAGAGGGATTTTTATTTTTATTGTATCGGGATTTGTAACGATGTTGGACATAATTATTTTGGGGATATTTTTTTGCTTTCCACTCTTCTTCCTAAATTCTTTATATTTGAATTATCAACTAATTTTACAATGCGCTATTTTACAATAGTTTTTTTACTGCTAAGTCTTTCAGGTCACACCCAAGATTTAGATCAATACATTTCAGTTGATCAAAACACATACACTGTTGAGCAGCTAGTAAAGGATGTATTAATTAACAATCAATGCGCAACAATAACAAATATTGTTTCTTCAACAGGTACAGATTTTGGGTCCACTAATGGTATAGGTTATTTTTCCAGTAATGGAGTATCATTTCCATTATCTGAAGGAATTATTTTAAGCACTGGAAATGTAGTTGAGTCAATTGGACCAGAAACAGGAGATATTAGCTCAGGAAGTGTAAATTGGCCTGGAGATGCTGATCTTGCAAATGTAATTCCAAATCACGATTTAAATAGTTCTTACAATGCTACATATATAACATTTGATTTTGTCCCCTTATCAAATGTTATTAGTTTTAATTTTGTTTTTGCATCTGATGAATATGGGTTTTATCAATGTGAATATACAGATGCATTTGCGTTTTTATTGACCGATAATGAAACTGGTGTAACTACAAATTTGGCACTTGTTCCAGAGACAATGACCCCCATTTCAGTGTTGAGTGTGCGAGATGATGATCATAATAATAATTGTGATTCTGCTAATGAAGAATATTTTGCAGTCTATTATGGAATTACAGGGCTTCCTGAAATTGATAGTCCTACCAATTACAGAGGTTACACTGTAGATATGACTGCTCAATCCACAGTAGTTTTTAACCGATCTTACTCCATTAAATTAGTAATTGCAGATGCATTAGATCCTTTGTTAGATGCAGCTGTCTTTTTGGAGGGGGGTAGTTTTAATTTGGGTCAAGATTTAGTAGATATAACTGCATGTGAAAATGATTCAGTTCAATTTAACGCACCAACAATTGAAGGGGGTAATTATCAGTGGAGTGGCCCAGCAGGATTTTCATCTAACATTCAAAATCCAGTCATCGAAAATATTAGCTCGATAAGCCAGGGAGAATATTTTATTGATATTTCCCTAAATGATGAATGTGCATTTACAAGTTCTTTAAACTTGTTCGTAAACGCAACTCCAGAACCAGTAGTCATGACTTCTTTAGAACTATGTGATGATAATTTAGACGGATTTATGTCCTTTATATTAACTGATAAGGATGGTGAAGCCTTAAATGGTCAGACGGGTATTGAAGTAACATATCATGCCACCCAATCTGATGCGGATAATAACAGCTCTTCATTGACCAGTCCTTTCACTAATGACGTTGCAGGTTTACAAACCTTATTTATTCGACTAACGAATGACTCTACGGGCTGTTTCAGTACTATGCCTATGGATCTGGTAGTCCATCCTTTGCCAATACTAGAAGAAATTGAACTTGCATCTCAGTGTGATGACGATACAGATGGGTTACAGACCTTTGATATGAGTGGAGTAGAAGCACTGCTAATAGGTAATCAAACGGGAATGGCAGTGAGTTATCATGCCACCCAATCTAATGCTGAAAACAATAGTAACGAATTGGGTAACAGTATTACCACCACACAACCATATGAACAGACGATATACATACGATTAGAGAATTTTTCTACGGGCTGTTACACTATCGGCACTACTAAACTACAGGTTGATCCATTGCCCGTAATTCCAGCATTAACCCCTTTAGTGCTGTGTGACGATAACAATGTGGGAGATTTGCAGGAGGAATTCGACTTAAGTTTAAAAGATACACAAGTTGTAAATGGTCAAAATGCGATGGTGAGTTACCATGCCACTTTGCAAGATGCATATGATAATAGTTCTCCATTACCCACATTATTTACAAGTGGAACACAAACTATATTTGCAGCTTTACAAGACACCATTTCTGGCTGTCGTGTTGTATCAACTTTAGATTTAATTGTTGACCCTATCCCTGATGATTTTGATATTTTAGAAATTAATATTTGTGATTATACAAATGTTGGTGATCTACTTGTTTATTATCCTTACATTAACATTTTTGATTCCCCAGACTCCACTCAGCCATTAGCTTCAATAGATCCTTTACTCCCTGGAAACTACTATGTAACTCAGTTAAATGATTTTAATTGTAATAGTATCAATCCAATTAAAGTAAACTTTAATTGTTCACCCAATATTCCAGACGGGTTTTCACCTAATGGAGATGGCTTTAATGATTATTTTAATATTCAGAATTTGTATGATGTGTTCATAGAACATAAGTTGAAAATTTTCAATCGCTTTGGGACACTTATTTTTGAAGGCGATAATTCAAAAAAATGGGAGGGTACAGTACATAATTCAAATAAAATCGTTCCAGTAGGAACCTATTTTTATTTGTTAGAGTTAAACAATACAAATAACGATAGATTTACAGGGTGGGTTTATATCAATTATTAAATTGTAAAAAAAATAAACAGCTTTTTTTTACAATTTAAGTTTGGTCAATTATTTCAATTGAGGTCAAAATCAAGGTTTGATTCAATCTCCTTATTTTCTTCAATAAATTCTGAATCTTCATTTAGTTCAGATTGCTCATCTTCAAATTCTTGAATAATTTGATTCATTTTTTTACCTATTTTGATTAAATAGACAGTGTCAGCACTTTTTAATTCTACTGCTTGAATTGTTTCTCCAGTACCATTTTTAAATTCTATTATATCATTATCACCATAACCATCAGGATATCTTTCTAAAAAAAGATTTAGAATCTCTGGGGTTAATTTTTCAAAGCCAACAATAATTTTTTTCATAATTTTATAAATTTAATATGTAAGCAAAAACTAAGGGTGCCACAATCGTTGCATCACTTTCTATTATGAATTTTGGGGTATCAATATCGAGTTTACCCCATGTAATTTTTTCATTCGGATCAGCTCCAGAATAGGAGCCATAACTTGTTGTAGAATCACTAATCTGACAAAAGTAACTCCAAAAAGGAGTGTTTTCTTGACCCATATCTTGGTAGAGCATTGGAACAACACAAATAGGAAAATCACCCGCTATGCCACCACCTATTTGAAAGAAACCAATTCCATTTTCTGAGTTTTTAGAATACCAATCAGCAAGAAAGGTCATATATTCTATGCCAGATTTCATGGTGCTAGCTTTAAGCTCTCCTTTTAAGACATAAGAAGCAAAAATATTTCCCATTGTGCTATCTTCCCAACCAGGAACAACCATTGGTAAATTCTTTTGAGCTGCCGCGTACATCCACGAGTCTTTAATATCAATCTCATAATAATCTTCTAAAACCCCTGATAATAATAATTTGTACATAAATTCATGAGGAAAGTAGCGCTCATTATCATTTTCAGCATCTTTCCATGTTTTGAAGATGTGTTTTTGAAGACGTCTAAATGCTTCTTCTTCTGGAATGCAGGTATCTGTCACTCTATTTAGTCCTTTCAACAACAAATCCCATTCGTCCTTTGGAGTCAAATCTCTATAATTAGGAATTCGTTTATAATGCGAATGTGCCACCAAATTCATGATGTCTTCCTCTAAATTCGCACCTGTGCAGGAAATGATGTGAACTTTATTCTCTCTAATCATATCAGAGAAAGTTTTTCCTATCTCAGCGGTGCTCATGGCTCCAGCCATGGACACTAACATTTTTGAATTAGTATTCAATTGATGTTTATATGCTTTAGCAGCGTCTACCAATACTGCTGAATTAAAGTGTAAAAAATGGGCCTCCATAAATTTGGAGATTGTGCCTCTAGAATCCGTCATTGTCATTGTCTTTGAATTTAGATAGTTTAGCGAATGGAGAATCAAAGTTGTCATCATAGTCTTCTTCAAAACCTGTTGTATTGGTATTATTAGAAAACTTATAACTCAGCATTTTATAGTATAATTTAGCAGCTAAAAAATCAGGAGCTTTATTGTTTGAATTAGGACATAATTCTACAATATCGAATCCAACTACATTTTTTTCGCCAAAAACTTTATTAAGAAATTCTAAAGTTTCATTCCAAAATAGTCCACCGGGTTCAGGAGTACCTGTACTAGGCATAATTGATGGGTCGAAAACATCTAAATCAAACGTTATGAATACGTTTTCAGTCATTTGTTCTAATGCACTATCCATCCAAAAGTTATCCTGCGCTATTTCATGTGCAAAATATACCTTTTCGAAATCCATAGTTAGCTTTTCAGATGCGTCCATGGATCGAATTCCAATTTGAATTAGATTAGTGTGTTGACTGGCCTCATATACAGCACATGCGTGGTTGTATTTTGATCCTTCATATTCTTTTCGCAAATCTGCATGTGCATCTAAGTGAAGAACGGTTAGGTTTTCATAAGTTTCATAAAATGCTCTAATTGCTCCAATCGATATGGAATGCTCTCCACCAAAAAGAGTTACAAATTTGTTGCGTTTAATTTGATGTTGAACTGATTTATGAACGGCCTCTACCATGGCTTCTGGGGAAGACTTTTCTGTAATGGCATTTAAAATGGAAATTCCATTTTTATAAACTTCACTATCTGTTTCAATATCATATAATTCCATGTTTTCAGAGGCTTCAATAAAGGCTTCAAACCCTTTATCTGCTCCTTTCTGCCAGGTACTTGTACCATCAAATGGTACAGGTAGCAATACGATTTTTGATTTGTCGTATTTTGCAAATTCTTCTGGAATACCGCCAAATTTTTTATGCAAGTTCATATCCTAAAATGTTTAAAAAATCTTTATTAGTTTGTTGTTCTTTGTTTTGAGTAATTTCAAGGGTTTCATTTTCATTTTTAGTAATTAAAATGTGTTGAGGTGCGGGAATTAAACAATGTTGTAATCCTCCGTACCCTCCAATATTTTCTTGGTATGCTCCCGTATTGAAAAATCCAATATAGAGGGGTTTGTCTGGATGGTATTTTGGTAAATAGACGGCATTAATATGTTGTTCGCTATTATAATAATCGTCACTATCGCAAGTCAATCCACCTAGTAAAACTCGTTCATACGAATCGTTCCATCTGTTTAGAGGGAGCATCATAAAACGCTTATTGATGGCCCATGTGTCTGGCAATGTGGTAATGAATGATGAATTTATCATATTCCATTTTTCACGATCATTTTGTTGTTTTTGACATAAGATTTCGTAGATAATACCACCACTCTCGCCAACTGTAAAACTTCCAAATTCTGTAAAAATATCTGGAACAGGCACATTAGCCTCGAGACAAGTAAGTTGAATTTGATTGAGAATCTCATCGATTAAATATTCATAATCAAAATCAAATGCAAGAGAGTTTTTAATTGGAAATCCACCACCAATATTCAAGCTGTCTAATGTGGGGCATGCTTTTTTTAGATTGACATATACCTTCAGGCATTTTAATAATTCATTCCAATAATAAGAAGTATCTCTAATACCTGTGTTGATGAAAAAATGTAACATTTTTAATTCAACAAGAGGTTTGTTTTTGATTTGTTGATTGTAAAAATCTACAATATTTTTATATCCAATCCCCAAACGTGAAGTGTAAAATGCAAATTTCGGATCTTCCTCAGAAGCAATTCGAATACCAACTTTGAATTTATGATTGATTTCATTCATTAATAGCGGTAGTTCTTCGTAATTGTCTATAATTGGAATACAATTTTTATGCCCATCATTTATGAGCTTTGCAATATTGGATATGTATAATTTTCTCTTGAATCCATTGCAGATTACATAGGTGTTATTGTCAATTTTGCCTTCTTTCTTTAAAGCCTCAATAATGTCTATATCAAATGCAGATGAGGTTTCAATGTGTACATCATTTTTGAGGGCTTCATCCAAAATATACTTAAAGTGTGAGCTTTTGGTACAATAGCAGTAATGATACTTTCCTTCGTAATTGATTTTTTTCATTGAGTTGTAAAACCAACGCCTTGTTTTGTTGATGTTTTCAGATATTTTAGGTAAATAAGTAAACCTCAAAGGAGTTCCATATTGATGAACTAATTCCATCAAATCTATGTTATGAAACCGGAGGTTATTCCCGTTTAAATTGAACTCTTGATTTGGGAATTCAAAAGTTTGATTTATAAAATCAATATATTTTGTTTTCATTGTAATATTTAAGAATAAAAGTGACTGTTTGCCAGAATTGGCTAGTTTTTGTCCAGTAAGTTTATTACAATGAAATTCAAATTTGCAATATTAAAAAGCAAATTTTCTTGTTGAAGAAATACATAAAACCGGAAGTTAGCTTTAAATTTCGGGGGTTTAAACTATAAACCATATCTGAGTTTGACTTCCTAATTCCCAGAGCACCGAACGTAGAAACAGATTTCAAAGTGTTCAGCCAAATGATGTATGATTCATCAATTGTTCAGCAAAGAAAAGTTAAAAATGAATACGTTGGATAATTTTTTTAATTTTTTTTTAAATGTCAACAAAGTTTTTGGGGATGTAAGTTCTTTATCTCTGAAATTTTTTAAGGAAAATGATTTATAAAGCAATGTTGGTTTACTTTGATATTCCAATAAAATCGGTATTGACCTAAAAAAATAGCATTCACCTTTGAAGTTCGAACTCGTTCGTTTGGCTTACATCTTATAAAGGACCAATTGACCAATTAAGACTATTTATAAGCTCGAGCTTTGGTAAGTTTCTGTCACAACTAAATCAACAAAAAGTTAAAACAAAGCAAGCTCAATACTTTGAGCTTGCTTTTTTTGAATTTGTAAAGTAATGGTAATATTTACAGCGATAAGTTACCTGTTGCTTTATAGTTTTGAATCATTAAAAAAAGAACACAGCAAAACATTAATACCCATAAAGCTACTATTTTGTACTTTTTACTTTGATAATAAATTTTAATTAAAAATGCGTAGGCAAAAAGTAATGTTAAATAAATAAGTAATATCATGTGTTAGTATTTTGTTTTATAAACTCAATCCTCGAGTTCTCCGAAAAACCCCACAACTTGTGGGAAAGGGTTAAAAGTTGTAGTTTTGAAATAGTTAACCATAGATTTAATTTTTTGAATGATTGATAATTACAAGTCTTCATTTTTAACAGCAGCGTTTCTATAGATTAAGTGTTCTCTTTGTGTTTGGATTTCTAACTGATTTTCAAAGACCCTGTAAATTGCGGCTTCAATGATTTCATGTTTTTCACCATTCATCACATTAGTGATATGTCCTGTTGAATAGGGAACACCGTGTTTGTTAAACTCCTTACAGTTAGTTAATTCGTTTTGAATAACAAGTGAATATCGATTTCCGATCACTCTCTTTATCAATTGTTTATCAGACTTATTAATCATAGAAAAATTCTGTTTTTTTAATTCGTTTTTTTCTGTTACTTTACTGATAGTTTATAGATGCAAATATAGATAAAATAATATCTAATTTCCAAATAAATGGATAAAATAAAAACTAATATAAAAGAAAGAGTTCTGCAAATAGCTAAAGATAAAGGACTTAGCTATGAATTTTTCTTTAATGACTTAGGCATCTCTTATTCAAACTTTAAAGGAAAACAAAGAAACACATCACTTCAGTCGGATTCAATAGATAAAATTATATCTAAATATACGGACGTAGATTTACATTGGTTAATCACTGGTGAGAAGAAATATAGCACAAATGACGTTTCTAATATAGTGTCTGAGCCCTCAAATGAACCAGACTTTAAAGCCAAATATTATGAGTGTACCGAAAATTACATGAAATTAAATCAAGAGGTTATGGCTCTAAGAAAGGAAAATAACAACTTAAAAAAATCAGATCAATAAGTTTTTGACCTAAATTTTCTTCAAAACACAAAACAAGTTGTTTATATTTGAGTTTTAATTGATACATGCAAGAAAAAATTATTGTTACCGGCGGATGTGGTTACATTGGATCACATACAGTAATCACATTAATTCATCACAACTACGAAGTGGTGATCCTTGATGATTTATCAAATTCTAATCTGCAAATTTTAGATCGAATTGAAAAAATTACAGGCAATCGTCCTCAATTTGAACAAGTTGATTTAAAATCTTCAGAAGCCACCCAGTCTGTTTTTAGAACTCATAAAGACGCAAAAGCAGTCATTCATTTTGCAGCCCATAAAGCAGTAGCGGAATCCGTTGAAAACCCGTTGATGTATTATCAAAACAATCTTTTCTCATTGCTAAACGTTTTGAAAGCCCAACAAGAAAACGCAATCAATCATCTTATTTTTTCGTCCTCAGCAACCGTCTATGGAAACCCTTCCAAAATGCCAATTACTGAAGATGCACCTACACAACGATCCTCATCACCCTATGGAAACACAAAAAAAATTGCGGAAGAAATTCTGGAAGATTTTACAAATTCTCAATCGGAAATATCCGTTATTTCATTACGTTACTTTAATCCAATTGGAGCGCATGAGTCCGGGCAGATAGGGGAGTTCCCCACAGGAATTCCAAACAACTTAATGCCCTACATCACCCAAACCGCTGCGGGTATTAGAGAAAAACTCATGGTATTCGGAAATGATTACCCCACCAAGGATGGTACACCCATAAGAGATTACATCCATGTCGTGGATTTGGCGGAAGCCCACTTAAAGGCACTTCAACGCCTCTTAGACTCAAGCGTTACAAAACCCTTAGAAGTCTTTAATTTAGGAACTGGAAACGGCTATTCCGTACTAGAAATGATTGCTGCTTTTGAGGCAGTCAGTGGAAGTCCTTTAAATTATGAAATTACCGATCGAAGACCCGGTGATGTTCCAGTAATGTTTGCCTCAACAACCTTAGCCAAACAAGTTTTGAATTGGGAGGCAACTCGTGGCTTACACGAAATGATTCAGTCGTCATGGGCATGGGAACAAAATCTTAGAAACGAACTGGAACAATGAAACACAATTCACAAAACCTAAAGCAATACATCACTGACGTTCCAGATTTCCCAAAAAAGGGCATTGGATTTAAAGACATTACATCCCTACTTGAAAGTCCAGAAGGCACAAGTTTGTGTTTAGAACTGCTTTTGTCGGAACTTAAAAACAAACAAATAGATAAAGTTGTTGGTATTGAATCGCGGGGTTTTTTCTTTGGAATGCTATTAGCTCAGTCTCTAAACGTACCTTTTGTACCCGTTCGAAAACCTGGAAAATTACCTCGAAAAGTAATTACGCAATCCTTTGATTTAGAATATGGATCCGATGTGTTAGAACTGCATCAGGATGCCATAAACCCAGGGGATAAAATTTTAATTCATGACGATGTCCTAGCCACTGGAGGAACTGCTGAAGCAGTCTGTAAAATGGTAGAATCCTTAGGCGGTCAAATAGTTCAATGTAATTTTGTCATGAAACTTGATTTTCTTGAGGGGTTCAAAAAAATAGAATCGCATCCTATCTATGCTGCAATAAGCTATTAGATCAGTCCAACGCTTTTTTGGTTACATACAGCCGCCAACCAAATAATGCCATTTGTAACTTTGTTGCTTTACTAAGATCCACCCGTTTTTTAGTCAAACTTGGAAGAATCCATTTATTAATGCGTGCTAAAGCTTTAAAAAGTGGTTTTGAATTCATAAGTCAAAAATAGAAATTCTTCTTCTAATTCAACACAAATTTCATAACTTAGATTTATCTTCGTAAAAAAAAAAGTGTATGGATATTGTTTTGATGCTGTTGGGATTTGTGTTTTTGGTTGTAGGGGGTGAATTTTTGGTACGAGCTTCTGTTGCGTTATCATTAAAACTCAATATCTCTAAAATGGTGATTGGGCTCACGGTTGTCTCTTTTGCAACCTCACTTCCTGAACTTATAGTCAGTTTAAATGCCGCTTTGAATGGGTCTCCATCCATTGCAATTAATAATGTGATCGGATCCAATATAGCTAATATTGGATTGGTTCTTGGGATTACAGTCTTGTTAGGAACAATTCATGTAGATAAAACATTTTATAAATTTAATTGGCCTGCGCTGATGATTTTCTCCTTTGTTTTTTACTATTTCTTAAGTAACGATAATAAATTAGATGCTATTGAAGGAACTGTTTTATTTTTAAGTTTATTGTTATTTATTGCTTTTTCGATCAAACAGTCAATGGGGACTGATACAGATGATTCTGTGGAAAACCTGACAATGAGTTCTAATTTTAAAATTATAATATGGCTCATTATTGGTGGAGTTTCCCTCTATTTTGGAGCCAAATGGTTGGTTGATAGCGCTGTAGTAATTGCTCAAAAAATGGGTGTTAGTGAGGCCGTTATTTCGGTGTCTGTAATTGCTTTAGGTACCAGTATCCCAGAATTGGCTGCCTCTGTAATTGCAATAATTCGAAAAGAGAAAGCCATCTCATTAGGGAATTTAATAGGGTCTAATATTTTTAATATCGGATCTGTTCTTGGATTAACATCCTTGGTCAAACCGATCATGGTTGACGATCCCGAAATTCTATCAAGAGATAGCATTTGGATGCTTGTATTTGCAGGACTTTTGCTGCCGTTAACTTTGATTTTTAAACGAGATGAAATTAAAAAATTTGAAGGCCTTATATTGGTTTTCTTGTACGGAGTTTTTATCTATTCCGTATTTTTTTAAGCTCAAGATAAAACTAATTAACCCAATAACTATTTAATTCTTCTATACCAACGGTTTGTACTGACGTCGTCAAATCTGTTTCGCCAGACTGTTGGATCAGTGAAATGATTTCGTCACTTAGTTCATAGCCCTGTGTAGTTTCGGCGCGAACAAGACCAATGTTTCCAGCATAATAATAACGTACCGTCATAACATCTTGAGGTTGAATAATATCAATAGCCTGACTAATTCCCAAAATAGTAATAGTGCCAGTCACAGAGATCGTTAGCTTAAGGGATGCTTCAAAAATATTTGAATACGCCATACCGTTCAAAGTGGTAGTGGGATAAAAATTTTCTTTTGAAGTGGTTAAAGCAAAATTTATTTCAATGGGAATAGCTGCGCCTTGTATATCAAGCGTCTCAGAAAAACTATTTGAAAAATCAGAAAGAATTTCTCCGTTAGAGGCCTCTAAATCTATAAGTTTCAAATCCTCAATCGTGGGCATTTCAGTGATGGGAAGATCAACCTGAAGATCCAAACTTCCTGTATATTCTAAAGAGGTTGATGTTTTAGATAAACTTCCATTAACCAAAAGCGTATTCATTGTGCCTAGTGCAGCCGTGCCATCATTGACCTCATACGTAAAAGTATTTGCTGTTGAGGTTGCTATATATAAAGAGTCCGTTCCAGTAAAATTCATTTCAGGAATATCAGGACTTGTACGCTCCACGTCATAGACCCAATAGTCTCCCAATGTATTTGGAACATAGGTTGTAGGACTTGTTTCCGGATCAGTTACATCCATATCTTCCTCTTCATAAGTTTCGTTTGAACAACTGACAATACTTAATGCGAATAAAAATAAAAGAAGTTTTAAAGTACTCATAATGATTTGGTTTTTATTCAAATATAAATAAAATTAAAACAAGAGTTTTAAAAATCAAGACTGATTTTTTCTATCATTCTGCCTGAACCAATCTCCTTAAAAACAAAAAACCCACTCGTTGAGCAGGTTTTTAAATATTGTAAGGACAAAAAACTTATTTTTTGTTCACCTTTTGAATGTATTTGTTTAATGCCATTGTCATTGAAGGCATTTCAGTGGTTGGTGCAGAAATATCCACACGTAGCCCTTTATTTTCAACTGCTTTTACGGTCGTATTTCCAAACACAGCAATTCGTGTATCGTTTTGTTTAAAGTTCGGGAAGTTGTGAAATAAGGATTCAATTCCAGAAGGACTGAAAAACACTAAGATATCATAATACACATCTGCTAAATCAGATAAATCACTGATCACTGTATTGTAAAACACCGCTTGTTTCCATTTAACACCAATTTCATCTAACATTAAGGGAACAATTGGCTTTAGTTTGTCAGAAGAGGGTAATAAAAACTTTTCGTCTTTATATTTTTTTATGAGAGGAGAAAGATCTTGAAAATTACGTTTCCCAACATAAATTTTACGTTTGCGGTACACTACATATTTTTGTAAATAAAACGCTACCGCTTCGGATTGACAAAAATACTTCATACTATCTGGCACTTTAAAACGCATTTCATCCGCAACTCTAAAGAAATGATCAACAGCATTTCTGCTGGTCATAATAATTGCAGTGTAGCTTGAGAAATCAACTTTTTGTAATCGTACTTCTTTAGCTGTCACACCTTCCACATGAATAAAGGGACGGAAATCAATTTTTACTTTTTGTCGGTCTTGCAAATCGAAGTAAGGAGAGTTTTCTACTTTTGGTTCGGGTTGAGACACCAAAATTGTTTTTACTTTCATGTATTTATTTTATTGATTTTATAACGGTCACACGTTACATCCATCGAATCATTTTCTTGAAAATCAAGTTATGACTATGGATGCTTCATAGATCAATTACTCTAAAGGGTTAATTAATATCCAACGAAAAAAGCTTGTATAATACTATGTACAGCCCAATTTCGAGTGTGCAAAGATACAAAATAAAATAAAAGAAATTATTGATAAGTAGCTTTTGATACGTTTTAACCGATTTCAACAATCCTGTGAAGAGGATCACTCCAGAAATTACCAATATGGAAACTAATAATATGTGATGATTTGGTGCTCCAAAAATCAGTAAGGAATTGAGAGGAAGTAAAACAATCCCCAAAAAATTTAAAAAACTAACCTGTTGAAACACAAAACTATGAAACAATTTTGGAATGTCAAATAGATAACCAATTCCTAGTTCTAACAAAATTTTGAGGAGCACCCAAGTTCCTAACAGCCCCCCTAGTTTTATAAATAGCAATACATCTACTTCTAGTTTTTGTGCGAAATGAGTGTAGGTGAGTATCCCCGTAAGTGTACCGTTGATGCAAAAATTTAAAAACAACAGAATGTCAAAAGGATCCAAAAACTTATGATCTTTGAAGTAAATCCTTAAATAATTTGAGAATCCAAAAACTCTCAGTAAATCGGTAAAACGATTAAAATTTAAAAGCTTAACACCTACAATAATAGCAAGACTTGCTACAATAATTGTTGTGTATAAATCGTTAAATAGTACCTCTCTAAGCATACACAAATCTATGAAGAATATTTATAAAAAGAGTCCGCTAAAAATAACTTACTTTTGCTAAAATTTTTCTACGGAATGCAAGACGCCATTGTAATCATACCAACCTATAATGAAATTGAAAATATAGAAGGCATTCTAGCCGCTGTATTTTCTGAGCATAAAGCGGTTCATGTTTTGGTTGTAGACGATAGCTCACCAGATAATACCGCCCAAAAAGTAGAAGAACTTCATTCCACTTATAAGGATCGGCTTTTTTTACTAAAACGAACCGGAAAACAAGGACTAGGTACGGCCTATATTGAAGGCTTTAAATGGTGTTTGAGCCGTTCCTACGAATATATTTTTGAGATGGATGCCGATTTTTCTCACAACCCCAAAGATCTTCATCGACTTTATGAAACCTGTAAATTTCAGAATGCAGATATTGCTGTAGGATCGCGCTACATTAAAGGGGTAAACGTTGTCAATTGGCCGCTCACAAGAGTGCTGCTTTCCTATGGAGCATCTCTCTATGTTCGCATTATTACGGGTATGAAAGTTCTCGATCCTACGGCAGGTTTTGTGTGCTATAAACGAAAAGTTCTTGAATCCATCAATTTAGAGGCCATAAAATTTATTGGGTATGCATTTCAAATTGAAATGAAATATTCGGCCTACAAAAAAAACTTTAATATCAAAGAAATCCCAATTATCTTTACCGACCGACGCCATGGAGTTTCAAAACTAAGTAAAGGAATCATATCCGAAGCAATTCTAGGGGTCATCAAAATGCGATTAAAAACAATTTTAGGAACAACATAAATGCATAAGAAATCCATACTCATAAAAAACGCACGAATTGTCAATGAAGGAAAAATCGTTGAAGGCGATGTGTTAATTGAGGATCAGTATATAAAAGAAATTGCCAACTCTATTAGTGTTAAAAACGCTGATGTTACGGTTATTGATGCCGAAAATAATTACCTCATTCCAGGCGTTATAGACGATCAAGTTCACTTTAGAGAGCCCGGTTTAACCCATAAAGCGACAATTGAAACAGAATCTAGAGCCGCAATTGCAGGAGGAATCACCTCTTTTATTGAGATGCCAAACACCAACCCACAAGCTACCACCATTGAAAAATTAGAAGATAAATTTCAGATTGCTGCCAATACATCTTCTGCCAATTATTCATTTATGTTTGGGGGAACAAATGACAACTTAGACGAGATTTTAAAAGTAGATCCCCTCAAAGTTGCAGGGCTTAAACTCTTCTTGGGCTCTTCAACTGGGAATATGCTTGTGGACAACCCTGAGGTTTTAGAAAAAATATTTAAAAGTACGGACTTGTTGATTTCAGTTCATTGCGAAGATGAAAATACAATCAAACAAAATACAGCTCTATATTTGGAACGCTATGGTGAGGACATCCCAATCCAGTGCCATCCAGAAATAAGAAGTGCAGAAGCTTGTTACATCTCCTCCTCAAAAGCAATTGCTTTGGCCAAAAAAACAGGAGCACGTTTGCATGTGTTTCATCTCTCAACAGCGAAAGAAATGGAATTATTTTCAAATAAGAAACCTCTAAAGGACAAAAAAATCACTGCGGAGGTTTGTATTCATCACCTCTGGTTTTCAGATGAAGATTATGATAAAAAAGGAACCTTCATCAAATGGAACCCTGCCGTAAAATCCGCTAATGATAGAGATGCATTGTGGGAAGCTCTTTTGAATGATAAAATTGACGTGATTGCATCCGATCATGCACCCCATACACTTGAAGAAAAATCAAATACATACACCAAAGCTCCTTCAGGAGGCCCACTCGTACAACATGCACTTGTAGCCATGATGGAGGCGCATCATAATGGACGGATTTCAATTGAAAAAATGGTAGAAAAAATGTGTCATAATCCTGCAATTTTATTTCAAATTGAAAAAAGAGGCTACATCAAAGAAGGGTATTTTGCAGATTTGGTACTTGTAAATCCAAACAATCCTTGGACGGTCACTAAAGATAACTGTCTTTACAAATGTGGCTGGTCGCCATTTGAAGGTTCAACCTTTAAGTCTCGAGTTACACACACCATCCTAAACGGAACGATTGTCTATGAAAATTCAAATTTTACAAACCATAATGCAGCCATGCGTTTAACATTCAACAGATGAAAACATTCTTTTTAGTAGGCAGTATTTTGTTTTTTATGTCTTGTGAAAACCTAGAAGTAAAAAAACCATCTAATTTGATTTCTGAAGATCAAATGGTTGAAATTCTTTATGATGTATTACTTATTAATTCCGCAAAAGGAGTCAATAAACAATTACTACAAAAGAACATCAATAATCCTGAAGCATATATTTATAAAAAACACAATATTGACAGTCTTCAGTTTGCAGAAAGCAACGCTTATTACACCTTTAAAAATGAGGTCTATAAATCCATTTATGAAAAACTAGAGTTGAAGTTAACAACTCAAAAAACAAAATACGAAGCCTTACTTAAGGAGAAAAAACGCGTCAAAGATTCTATAAAAGAGCTAAAGAAAACTAAAGCTGAACCCTTGAATCTTGATCCTAAAGTGAAATTTGAATCTAAGATGAGACCTCCTTTGAAAAAACGTGACAGACTTCAGAAACAACCCTTGAAATAGGAGTAAATTTAAAATCGGTTTTAGTCTCTAAAAACTTATCCGAACTGTAATAACTTTTAGTTCTTAAAGTCTTGCTTAAATTTTTAGTGAAGTGTCTTTTTCCTCCCGTTAATTTATGTTTCAACCAATCCAATCGCCATGCAAAGGAAAGCATCCACTTAGGTGCTATCTTTTTGGGAGGTGCCAGTTTAAAAGCATTTGAAATAAGTGTTGTGAAATCTAAACTAGACAGGTTCTCAGCCACTATAATATAACGCTCATTTTTGCAGTCGCTATTCATTAAAAACACCATACTTTTTATAACATCCACAACCCCAACATAGCCTGCAACCCCCTGTGTAGCATAGCGAAGCCCCTTGTGAACACGTTTAAACAATCCACCACTTCCCGATTCAAAAAAACCAGGGCCTAAAATCACGCCAGGATTTACAATTACACTCGGCACCCCTTCCTGAATACCGCGCCAAACTTCCATTTCAGCTTCATATTTTGTAATGGCATACACACTTTGCTCGTTTTCTGAGTTCCAAGCAGTTTCTTCTGTTATTTTTAGGGGATCATAGCCCATTGTAGCTACAGAACTTACATAACAAAGCTTTTCAATGGCGTTTATAATACACAAGTTTACAATGTTTGCAGTCCCCGAAATATTTATCTCTCGTAATTTATAATAATCGCTTGGGTCAAACGAAATTAAGGCAGCACAATGGTACACCTGTTTAACCCCTTCAAATGCTTCTGTCAGTTTTGGGACATTATTCAAATCCGCTTTCACCCATTCAATTCGATCAAAATGTGCGTCTATTGAATCCGTGTAATAAGAAAAAATTGTTTTTACCTTTTCAATGGTTTTTTTGGTTCGATAAATCGCACGAACGTTTTGTTGAGATTTGCTGAGTTCAAACAACAAATGACTTCCAACCAATCCAGTACCACCCGTAACTAATATCATAGCACTAAATTACTATTTTTTCTTTTCTTGTCACTTATGAATCTGTTATCTTTGTCTTAATTAAATTTTTGATAATGGCCAGTAATTTTATTGAAGTCTTACGTTGGAGAGGAATGATCCATGATGTGATGCCCGGAGCAGAAGACCATTTGTTAGAGCAAATCAGAGGTGCATATGTAGGTTTTGATCCCACAGCCGATTCGTTACACATCGGAAATCTTGTACCAATTATGTTATTGGCTCATTACCAACACTGTGGTCATAAACCCTTTGCTTTGGTGGGAGGCGCGACAGGAATGATTGGAGATCCTTCTGGGAAATCCACAGAACGAAACTTTTTAGACGAAAAAACACTCCGCCACAACCAAGAAGCAATTAAAAAGCAATTGGCTCATTTTTTAGATTTTGATAGCGGCGAAAAAAATGCTGCTGTCCTTGTCAATAACTATGACTGGATGAAAGACTTTTCATTTTTAGATTTCATTAGAGATGTAGGAAAGCACATTACCGTCAACTATATGATGGCGAAAGACTCTGTTAAAAATAGAATTTCAGCCGAAAGCTCAGAGGGCATGAGTTTCACAGAGTTTACCTATCAATTGGTGCAAGGCTATGATTTTCTTCACTTATTTAAAGCACACAACTGTACCATTCAAATGGGAGGAAGCGATCAGTGGGGAAATATTACCACAGGAACGGAACTCATCAGACGCGTTGGAAATGGAAAAGGCTTTGCAATTACCTGTCCTTTGATTACAAAATCAGATGGCTCTAAATTTGGTAAAAGTGAAGGCGGAAATGTATGGTTAGATCCCAAACGAACTTCCCCATATAAATTCTATCAATATTGGTTAAACTCTAGTGATGAGGATGCCGAAAAATACATTAAAATATTTACGTTTTTAGAAGAACAAGAAATCAAATCGCTCATAGAAACGCATAAAGAACAACCCCATCTGAGACAACTACAAAAACGTTTGGCTCAAGAAATTACCACCATGGTTCACAGTCAGGCTGATTTTGAAAATGCCGAAAAAGCATCCACAATTTTATACAGTAAATCGTTTAAAGCAGACATTCAAACTTTGGATGAAGCCACATTTTTAGATGTGTTTGAAGGCGTGCCTACAGCTGAGGTTTCAAAATCGCATTTAGAATCTGGTTTAGATATGATTGCTGCACTTTCTGCAGAAACAAATTTTTTGGCTTCTAATGGTGAAGCACGTCGAGCATTGAAAGAAAATTCAATCTCTGTTAATAAAGAAAAAGTAGGGGAGGACTATCAAATTTCAAATGCAGACTTGATTAATGAGACCTATGTAATTATAAATCGTGGGAAGCGAAGTACTTTTATAATTCGAGTGGTCTAAAGTACCATCAAATTACAACCTCTGATATCAGATTGATCAAAGCGTCCTAAGATTTCAAAAGTGCCGTCAGACTTAATTTTTCCTAAATCTTGAGTGGCAATAAACGCACAGGAATTGATGTTTGCCAAGTCAATAATATTAATCCCGCCCGATTTTCCATTTGGTTGAATACTCAGCGCATCTTCTGGATCTCTTGTCAATACTTTCATCCAAGGTGGAGTTTCAAAAACGCCTCCTCCTTTAGAATAGGCTTGTGATAACAACTCTGTCATACCGTATTCACTGTGAATGGTATCCACACCAAAACCCTGTTTTAAAAGTGCATGAAGTTCTGATTTTACCAGCTCTTTTCGTTGCCCTTTCATACCGCCTGTTTCCATTACTATGGTATGTTTTAATTCAAATGAATAGGCTTCTATCAAATCTAATAACGCATAAGAAACGCCAATAAGCAATGTTTTTTGACCTTTTGCTTCCAAGCTGATAAGGGTGTTTTTCAGAGCTTCTAGATCGTGAAGATAAAATCCGCTTTCAGGCTGTTTGGACTGTAAAATCATATCATTTGCCATATAAACCAATGAGGAGCCTTCGCGTTCTAGATAAGAAGGTAATAAGGCCAAAACAGTATAGTTTTCAATGGTGCCATAAAAGGATTCAAACCCCGTTCTAAAGCTTTGTTTATAAACATCCAAATCAACTACATGGTGTTTACTCACGATACTTCCTGTGGTACCACTACTCGTAAAAGTGGCTTCTGTGGGTTTGTTGGTGGATATAATGGAATGAGTTTTAAAAAATTCAATAGGTAAAAATGGAATTTGCTCTAAAGACCTAACATCACTCGGATGTTTGTAAAGCAAATCACAAAATGAGCGATACACCGCATTGTGCTCAAATTGAAACTTGAAGACTTCCAAAGCGGTGGCTTTGAAATCGGCTTCAGATTGGATGTTAAAAATTGAATTTTTGTGGTTCATGTACTTGAAATTCCAACACAAAAGTAGCTAAAAATAAAAAGAGCGTTGCTTTTGGCAACGCTCTTTTTGAGTAATATAAAAATTAAGATTATTGGATAATCAATTTTTTAGTAGTTGTTGCTGCACCTTGTGTGAGCTTTACAATGTAAACACCTGTGTTTAGTGGCGATACATCTAAGCGTCCATTCGCAACAGTTGCATTGATGACCTGCTTTCCAAGAATATCAAATACATTGGCTTGAATCGCTCCCGATCCAGTTGAAGTAATGTTTACAAAATTATGCTTTGCTGGGTTCGGATATAATTTAAACACATCCGAAATAAAATCAGCGTTAGAAAGTGTTGTTGGTGTAACATCTGCAAATGAAGTCCCAATACGCAATTCATCAAATAAAATAGATGGAGTTTCAGCAGCTGAATCTTGTCTTACGATAAAGCGATTGATTGAAGTGGCTGCACTCGAATCTGTTTCAGAAAAATCTGGAGTAGGTTCAGCACCCCCCAAAGATGTTGGGTTTACCCAGCCTTTAACAGTTCCTACGCCTGGTGCGTAACTTAATACGATTAAGACAGTATCTCCAACATTATAAGTTCCAGCAAAAACTGCATTAGAAGAAGCATTGGTAATTGATATTTCGTAAGTTGTACCTACAGGGTCTGTAGTTGGGTGTACCCAAATTCTTGTGTCAAAACTAGAATCACTTTCAGCTAAGGCAGCAAAATAACCTCCATCTACTAAGTCTGTAATACTAGATTGGTCTGTTATATTAAAAAGAAATGACGCATATACTTCACCTGAAGTTACTCCCGTAAATTCAATTTTATTGTCAATACCACTTCCGTCAAAACTAATATGATTTCCTGTTTGAGCACCACTAGCTAAACCTGCATATGTCAGTCCGCCTGGTCCGCCAATCAGAACATTATCTCCGCTATAAAAGCCTGTCCAATTTGTTTGATCATCAAGGTTTTCACCAACAGTATAATCAAATGCCTCATAAAGTGGTAATTCAAGCGCAGGCTCACAGTCTGCCGAGTATATAGTGTAATCTACATTACAGATATTACCGTCTGTAACATTTATAATGACATCAGTTCCTTCAGCAACTCCTGTGACCGTTATGGTACCTGTTGCATCTGTTGTGGGATCTCCAGCACTCAAATCAACGGTTCCAGAGTCGGCTGTTACTGTAAAAGTTCCAGTACCACCACCAGTGAAGTTTATAGTAGCCGTGTAGGTGTCTACACCCGCAGTTATTGCATCACAAACTGCAGAGGGTGATGACATTGAAAAGTCGCAAGTTGGAGTTCCCCATGCGCCTGGGTCAAAATCAGATGGAGCAGTTCTTGGAGCATTCACGTGAGAGGTGCATCCAGAAACAGTTGAATCTGCCCAAATATTCCATTCAGCTTCATTAAATGTTGTTGACCCACTAGCAACAGATGTCAGACGTTCTGCTCTACCATCTTCATACTCAGCACATGTCCCTGAATTATCTGTATTAGTATCACCCTGAAAATCATAAACACCGTAAAAATCTACAATTGTGTCGGCTCCATTAACTAGAGCTAAATCATCATCTCCATTGCTTCCAACAACACCATTGCTAATATTATCAAGTTGGTCTGGAGCAAATCCATATGCAGCTTGAAAACTTCCACTTACTGCATCATATCCAATCAAATAAAAGGAACCAGCTGCAATTGTTCCTGTAAGTTCTAGACTAAGGTTAACTCCAGAGTTACCATTAAGGTACTTATCAATTTGCCAGCCATTTCCTTCGGAAAAATCCACAGCAGTGGTTCCAGCATTATAAAGTTCTATAAATCGTGCATTAAGATTGTTGTTGGGGTCTGCAATTTCAGTAATAAAGACCTGCCCAAACGACAAACTAGTTACTGTAAGTGTTAAAAGTAAAATGTAAATTTTTTTCATAGTAAAAATGTTTTTGAAGTTAATTTCCTCCTCAAATATAAAAAAAGTTAAACTATTTTTAACCCAATTGATGATTACTTAACAATTTATTATCAACAATTTACCAGATTCTCGATTCGTTATATTAACATTAATGAGTTGTTATTTTAATGTTATTAAATTTGTTTATTTCGTTACAGAATTTAATTTTTCTATCTTTATAGAAATTATGATATTATAAATAAATGAGTAACACTTCCATAAAAATTTTGCTTGTTGATGACGAGCCAGACATCTTAGAGATTTTAAGTTATAACCTTTCAGCGGAAGGGTATCATATTTCAACAGCATCAAATGGCGTAGAAGCCGTAAAAAAAGCAAAAAAACATCTTCCACATTTGATTATTATGGATGTGATGATGCCCGAAATGGACGGTATTGAAGCTTGTGAAAAAATCCGGATTCTACCTCAATTAAAAGATACGATCATTACCTTTCTTACAGCTCGAGGCGAAGATTATTCTCAAGTTGCAGGATTTGAAGCAGGAGCCGATGATTATATCACAAAACCTATCAAACCAAAAGTGTTGGTCAGTAAAATCAAATCGTTACTTAGGCGTTTGAACGATGAGTCATCCAAAGTGAATTCGGAGGTTGTACACATAGGCGATTTAACAATAGACAGAGAAGCCTATAAAATTATATCCAAAGGGGTCGAAATTGTCTTGCCACGAAAAGAATTTGAATTGTTATCTTTGTTGGCGTCCAAACCCGGGAAAGTATTTAAAAGAGATGAAATCCTCGATAAAGTATGGGGAAATGAGGTCGTTGTTGGTGGTAGAACCATTGATGTGCACATTCGAAAATTGCGCGAAAAAATTGGCGATAACTCTTTTAAAACGATCAAAGGGGTTGGGTATAAGTTTCAATCTTGATGGATAAAAAAATAAAAAACTCTCATAAGTTTTCAATATTAACAGCGTTTTTTATAACGGTGATACAAACGCTCTTATTGAGTGTTTTTTTGTTTAACTTTTTTGATGTAGAAACATCGTTTCTATTATTTTGGTTCCTCTGTTCGCTTATGCTTACCTATTTCATACTCCATTTACGACTCGAAAAATATGTATTTAATAGCATTAAAACCATCTACAAAGATCTGACGCTTTTGGATGTGTCTTCTTTTAAGAACAGTCCAATTACCACAGACATGGAAAGTTTGTCTAAAGAAATTGATACCTATGCCAAAAACAAAAAGTTAGAATTAGAGGCTTTAAAAAATCGAGAAGAATTCCGTAAAGAATTTATAGGAAACGTATCTCATGAGCTAAAAACACCACTGTTTACAGTACAAGGATATATTTCAACACTGCTTGATGGTGCAGCCAAGGATCCAAAAATTAGAGATAAATATCTCAAACGTGCTGATAAGGGTGTCGATCGCTTGATTTATATTGTTAAGGATCTGGACATGATTACCAAACTCGAATTTGGTGATGCGAATCTAACACTTGAAACGTTTAATATCATTGAATCTATTACCAACGTATTTGATTTACTTGAAATTAAAGCCGAAAACAAAAACATCTCTTTACTTTTAGATACAGACTATCCAGACCCTATTATGGTGACTGCCGATCGCCAACGCATCCAACAAGTACTGACCAACTTGGTGGTCAATTCAATTAAGTATGGCCATCAAAATGGTACCACCGAAATTAGTGTAGAGGATTTAAATTCGGATAAACTCATTGTCCGAGTGACTGATAATGGTGAAGGTGTAGAAAGCAATCATTTGACGCGACTTTTTGAGCGTTTTTATAGAGTCGATAAAAGTGGCTCTCGTGAAGAAGGCGGTTCTGGCCTTGGCTTGTCAATCGTAAAACACATCATTGAAGCTCACGGCGAAAAAATCTACGTGGAGAGTAAATTTGGGATTGGAAGTGAATTCTCTTTTACACTCCAAAAACAAAAGCAATAATCCAGATTACTTTCCGTATTTTTGCAAAAAATCAACACAAGTGGGCAGTAAAAATAAACTCAAGCGATTCAATGAAAACAATACATTTCACAATGTATTTCAACCCAAACGCGAAGAATTAGTCGATGCTGTCTATCCGCTTAAAGGACAATGGAATCAACAGTTTTTCAAAAACAACAATCCGTTGGTTTTAGAACTGGGGTGTGGAAAAGGCGAATATACCGTAGGTCTTGCCGAACGGTATCCAAATAAAAACTTCATTGGGATTGATATTAAAGGCGCCCGGTTCTGGAGGGGAGCCAAAACAGCCATTGAAAACAAAATGCCTAACGTGGCATTTATTAGAGCACAAATTGAACTCATTGAAGAGCTGTTTGCTTCCAATGAGGTTGATGAAATATGGATTACTTTTCCGGACCCTCAAATCAAATACAAACGCACCAAACACAGAATGACCAACGCTACGTTTTTGAAACGTTACAAAAACATCCTTAACGATGCCGGAATTGTGCATCTAAAAACGGATAGCGAATTTATGCATGGCTACACCTTGGGACTTTTACACGGACAGGGTCATGAGGTTCAGTATGCCAACCACGACGTGTACCGTCAAGAAGGAAGCCCAGAAGAAGTCACTGCAATTCAAACCTTTTACGAAAACCAATATTTAGCCAATCAAAAAGCAATTACGTATATTAGATTTAAAATCATTTAAATTTTGGAGATATCCATTGTCTTTCTTCTGGGTCTTTTGTTTGCTTTTATTGGAGTCATTCCACCTGGAATGCTCAATATGTCGGCGGCTAAAATCAGCCTAAAAGAAGGCCATGTAAGAGGCTTTATTTTTTCCATCGGAGTCTGTGTAACCGTTGGGGTTCAAACCTATTTAGCATTGATATTTGCCAAATATTTGAATCAACACCCAGATGTGGTGGATGTCCTAAAACGAGTGGCATTGGTTCTTTTTGTTTTAATTTCAATATACTTTTTTCTCTTAGCCAAAAGACAAATAAGCCCTCAAAAAGTAGATGCTAGTAAAAGCAAAAAAAGCCGCTTTTTTCAAGGTATATTGATGTCTGCCTTAAATGTATTTCCCATTCCTTACCAAGCATATATTGTAACCACTTTGTTGTCGTATCAATTACTTTCAATGGATAATCTTTCTATGGGATCCTATATTGCAGGTGCAACTTCAGGATCCTTTGTAGCTCTTTATATTTATATATTATTTTTTGATAAAATTAAAAATTCAAAAATTACATCACCCAAGTGGATGAATTATTCTATTGGGATTATAACCGCTATCGTTTCAATTACAACCCTACTAAACATCTTGCGAACTCCTTAGTCTATATGGCCACAGAACCCCATTTTTTTGATAAATGCTACGAAGTAGCACGCCAAATTCCTTTTGGACGTGTCACAAGTTATGGAGCAATTGCTAAGTTTCTTGGAGCCAGTCGTAGCGCCCGAATGGTTGGTTATGCCATGACCGCTTCACATGGAAAAGACGTACCAGCACATCGCGTGGTAAACCGAAAAGGACTTTTGACAGGTAAACATCATTTTGAGGGCACAAACCTTATGCAGCAATTATTAGAAAATGAAGGCTTACAGATTATTGATAACCAAATTCAAGAGTTTGAATCCGTGTTTTGGGATCCTGCAAAAGAACTCTAGTTTTTAAGACCATCATTTCCTATAATCCACTTCTGTTTTAAAACATTTCACAGTATATTTGTACTTTAGAATCCATCTAAATTAGAAACTTTGAAATTTAACAAACAAGATATCGAGCAAGCGCTCAAAACAATCACAGTTCCGGGCGAAGGTCAAAATATGATCGAAAGCAAAGCTGTCAAAAATATAATGGTTTTTGCAGATGAGGTAATTGTAGATATCACCATTTCCAACCCAAGCTTACAAGCCAAAAAACGTACTGAAGTTGATATTTTAAAAACGATTCATGAGTTGGTGTATGCCAAGGCAAAGATTCAAGTAAATGTAAAAGTAGAAGCTTCAACCCAACCCAAAAATGAAATTAAAGGGAAGTCTATCTCTGGAATTCAAAATATAGTAGCCGTTGCATCCGGAAAAGGAGGAGTTGGTAAATCAACTGTGACTTCTAACCTAGCAGTGACATTGTCCAAAATGGGATTTAAAGTAGGGATTTTAGATGCTGATATCTATGGGCCTTCCATTCCAATTATGTTTGATGTCCAAAATGAAAAACCATTGGCAGTCAACGTGGACGGAAAGTCCAAAATGAAACCTGTTGAAAGCTACGGCGTTAAAGTCTTATCAATAGGCTTTTTCACAAAGCCCGATCAGGCTGTTGTTTGGAGAGGACCCATGGCTGCAAAAGCATTGAATCAAATGATTTTTGATGCCGCATGGGGAGAATTAGATTTTCTTCTCATTGATTTACCTCCAGGAACTGGGGATATCCATTTGTCTATCATGCAATCCTTGCCAATTACAGGAGCTGTGATCGTGAGTACTCCACAAACGGTCGCTCTTGCTGATGCCAAAAAAGGAGTTGCAATGTTTCAACAAGAAAGTATCAATGTGCCTGTTTTAGGGATTATAGAAAACATGGCGTATTTTACTGCAGAAGAATTGCCTGATAATAAATATTATGTTTTTGGAAACGCTGGTGCAAAACATTTGGCTGAAGATTTAAAAATTCCATTTTTAGGTGAAATTCCTTTGGTGCAAAGTATAAGAGAGGCGGGCGATTTAGGCCGACCAGCAGCAATGCAAGAGGCAACGCCTATTGAAGAAGCGTTTCATGAAATCACACAAAATGTAGCACAAGAAGTTGTGCGCCGAAATACGGCATTGCCTCCAACAGAAGCAATTAAAATAACCACGATGGCAGGCTGTTCTGCGGTCAAAAAATAAAGGCTATGAATTCAGAAGAAATTAGACTAAATGTTGTGAAAGCTTTGGATGAAATTCGTCCATTCCTCGAAAATGACGGTGGTAATATCAACCTTATTGCTATTGAAAATGACGAAGTGGTCAAAGTACAATTAGTAGGGGCTTGTTCTTCTTGTAGTGTCAATCAAATGACACTTAAATCGGGTGTTGAAATGACCATTAAAAAATATGCACCACAAATTCAATCAGTCATAAATATTGAAGCTTAAAGAATGATTGAAACGGACATCTTAATTATTGGCGCAGGTCCTACGGGACTATTTACAGTTTTTGAAGCGGGACTTCTCAAAATGAAGTGCCATCTAATAGATGCCCTCCCTCAAGCGGGGGGTCAATGTTCTGAAATTTACCCAAAAAAACCGATTTACGACATCCCTGCATATCCTGAAATTCTTGCGGGTGAACTCACTGAAAAACTATTGGAGCAATGCAAACAATTTGAACCAGGTTTTACCTTAGGAGAACGCGCTGAAACCATCGAAAAACAAACAGATGGATCGTTTGTGGTGACTACCAACAAAGGGACACAACACAAAGCTCCCGTAGTGGCAATTGCTGGCGGCCTTGGAAGTTTTGAACCTCGGAAACCTCAACTCGATACCATTGAATATTATGAAGATAAAGGCGTAGCTTACATCATCAAAGATCCTGAAGTTTATAGGGATAAAAAAGTAGTCATTTCAGGTGGAGGCGACTCTGCTTTGGATTGGAGTATTTTCTTAAGTGAAGTTGCAAGTGAAGTCACTTTAATCCATCGTCGAAATGAATTTAGAGGGGCTTTAGATTCTGTAGATAAAGTTCAAGAGTTAAAAAATAATGGCAAGATTAATATCATTACCCCTGCTGAGGTGACTGCACTTTTTGGAGAACATCAACTGGAAGCCATTGAAGTAACCAAAGCTGGAGAGGTTCCTGTGCGGATAAAAACAGATCATTTTATCCCACTGTTTGGCTTGTCTCCAAAACTTGGACCCATTGCCGATTGGGGTCTGGAAATCGAAAAAAATGCAATCAAGGTTAATAATGCGCTGGATTATCAAACGAATATTCCAGGAATTTTTGCGGTTGGAGATGTCAATACCTACCCTGGGAAATTAAAACTTATTCTTTGTGGTTTCCACGAAGCAACCTTAATGTGTCAAGCGGCATATCAGATTATAAATCCGGGTAAACGCTATGTTTTAAAATATACAACTGTGAGTGGAATTGATGGTTTCGATGGCACTCGTAAAGAAGCTCCAAAAGCTGTTGTGAAATCAATAAATTAATGGACCAAGATGTACAAATAAAAATCACGGATCGTGATGGAAAACTACATGAAATTGCAGCCCCTGTAGATATGGCTTTAAACCTAATGGAAGTGGTTCGACTCTACGAACTAGCCCCTGAGGGAACTGTTGGAATTTGTGGAGGAATGGCCATGTGTGCGTCCTGTCAATGTTATGTTCTTACAGATCATTCGTTACGTGAAATGCAAGACGATGAAGAGGCAATGCTTAGTGAAGCCTTTAATGTCAGACCCAACAGTCGTTTGGGATGTCAAATTCAAATCACCCCAGAAATGGAAGGTCTTGAAATTGAATTGGCTCCAGAAGATTAACCCCTATTTTTTTTAAGTTACTCTAAAATATCCATTGCCAAAGGTAGAATACGCTCCACAAATTTAGTGTATGCAAGCGTTGATGGATGTAAATTATCCGTCGCTACCAATGCTGGATTGTCCAACCCTTGCTGAGTAATATCAGTGATATACACATATTTTAAGTTGTTGTCAGCGCAATAGGTTTGGGCATAGGTATTGTAAAGCTCGAGCTGTGTGCTTATGTTAAGAGCGTTACTGGCTTGGCCAAAAGGCGTGTAAGCATAATCTGGAATTGAGACTACAATCAGTTTAGAAGCATTGCCTCCAACCAATGAAATTGCGGTGTCAACAAGCTCGATAAATTCAGTTTCGTAGAGTTCAAAAGGTTTGTTTTGATATTGGTTATTCACCCCAATCAAAAGTGTGACCAAATCAAAATCGTTTGGAGGGTTGGCACTAGAAATGGCATTTTTTAAATTGGTAGTCGTCCACCCTGTTTGTGCAATGATTTCAAGATTAAAAGTATCAAGTGTTGTATAACGTGTTTGCAAACTATCTTTTAACTGAGCAGGAAATCGACAGCTTTCACAAACACTTTGCCCAATGGTATAACTATCGCCTAGAGCAATGAGCTTGAAGTTTTTTGGGGTTGCTGGATTTTCTGTATAAGGGGTTTCATCAGAGTTATTTGAAATACAACCATAAAAAACAACACCAAATGATACTGTAAAAACAATAATTTTTAAAAGTTGTTTCATAGGGGTTGATTTATTTAAATCCATTCAATCCAGTAATATCAAGCCCAGTAATTAGTAAATGGATGTCGTGTGTTCCTTCATAAGTGATCACACTCTCTAGGTTCATGGAATGACGCATAATGCTGTACTCTCCGCTAATTCCCATACCTCCTAACATCTGTCGGGCTTCCCGTGCAATTTTTATGGCCATATCCACATTATTTCGCTTCGCCATTGAAATTTGAGCGGTAGTAGCGCGGTCTTCATTTCTCAAGACTCCCAAACGCCATGTTAACAATTGAGCTTTGGTAATTTCGGTAATCATCTCCGAAAGTTTCTTTTGTTGCAACTGAAATTGACCAATTGGTTTTCCAAATTGAATACGTTCTTTACTGTATCTTAATGCGGTATCATAGCAATCCATTGCGGCACCAATGGCACCCCATGCGATTCCGTAACGCGCTGAATCTAAGCAGCCAAGTGGTGCGCCGAGTCCAGATTTATTAGGTAATAAGTTTTCTTTTGGAACTTTAACATTATCAAAAATAAGTTCCCCTGTAGAACTTGCACGTAACGACCATTTGTTGTGTGTTTCTGGAGTTGTAAATCCTTCCATACCCCGTTCTACAATCAGTCCGTGAATACGTCCTTCTTCATTTTTTGCCCATACCACTGCGACATTAGCAATTGGAGAATTGGAAATCCACATTTTAGCACCATTTAAAAGATAGTGGTCGCCCATATCTTTAAAATTTGTGGTCATCCCTCCAGGGTTGCTTCCATGGTCAGGTTCTGTCAGTCCAAAACAACCAATCCATTCGCCACTAGCAAGTTTTGGTAAATATTTTTGACGTTGCGCTTCATTTCCGTATTTCCAAATGGGATACATCACTAAGGACGATTGCACCGATGCAGTACTTCGCACACCAGAATCTCCACGTTCAATTTCTTGCATGATTAATCCATATGAAATTTGATCCAAGCCAGCTCCACCATATTCTGTTGGAATGTAAGGACCAAAAGCACCAATTTCTGCCAACCCTCCAATAATTTGAGTTGGAAATTCTGCACGTTGTGCATAATCCTCTATAATTGGGGAGACATCTCGTTTAACCCAGTCACGGGCTGCACTTCTTACGAGCTTGTGCTCTTCAGATAATAAATCATCTAAAAGGTAATAGTCAGGTGCTTCAAATAAATCGGCTTTCATCAGTAATCTTTGTTTTTAATTTAATTTTATATAATCAAAAATGAGAATTAGACAATGTTTTTACAAAAATACTTATTCCGCTTGAAAATTCTACAATTTTAAATAAAAATCTTTGGTGAGCGTCGTATATTCTTTTGTGTACTGATGTCGTGAAATTTCTATTGTGAGTTCCTGTGTTTCAACGACTTGTTTTTTAAAGGTAAAACACATCAAACTGCGTTTTATAGGACTTGATTTTTGACCTCTAATATGTAATATTTTAGAAGGGTATAAAGCTTCTTTGGCTGCCAACGCAATAAATGAAGTTTCTTCGCTAAAAGGAAGAACCACATTAAAGTTTCCATTAGTAGATAGTAATTTGGCAACAGATTTTAGAAGTTCATTGAAGGGCATAGCTTCTTCAAACCGTGCTTTATTTCGCACTTCATTTTCTGTTTTAAAAGGGGCTGTGTAGAAAGGTGGATTTGAAATAATCAAGTCGTATTGATCTTCGATCTCCTCTATAAACTCATTGAGTGATGCATGGTAGCAAAACAACCGATCGCCCCATTCTGAGGTTTCAAAATTTGTAATACATTGCTCGTAGGCGGCAGGGTCAATTTCGAGTGCATCTATAAGTTCTGCCGTACTTCTTTGGGCCATCATTAAGGCTAGGATTCCCGTTCCTGCTCCAATATCTAAGATGGAATTCGGCTGTAACTCCAAGCCTGTCCAAGCCCCTAATAACACAGCATCTGTTCCAATTTTCATGGCACACTGATCTTGAGCAACGCTAAACTGTTTAAACCGAAAAGGCTTCGCCATTAGTCTAAGTATAATTCAATTAAGCCAGGCGGGGTGTTGACTGTTATGGTTTTGGTTTCACGATTGAGAGTTTTAATAAAGTCATCGTTCATAGGAATTAATATTTCAATCCCATCCCGATCCACTTCAAACAAGGCTTGAGCTGTGGAATCATTCACGCCTTTGACTGTTCCAACAGGCCCAAAATTTTCATCATTCAATTGATAGCCAATAATTTCATGAAAATAAAATTTAGTCCCTTCAAGTTTTGGCAGCGAATCTAAAGGCAAGTAGAGGTCGCATTTCATCAATGCATCGGCATCTGCTTCGTTGGTAACATCTTCAAACTTGAGTCGCAGTAAATCCGATTTGTGCAATTGGGATTTTTCAATAAAAAAAGGAATCAAAGTGCTGTTCACCTCAATGAAAATGGCATCTAAGTTCTCATATATATCGGGTTGATCGGTGTCTAGTTTGGCGAGAAGCTCCCCCTTAAAACTATATTTCTTCACAATTTTCCCTAAATAAAAACAGTCTTCTTTGGTCATGATTTAAGTCATAAAAAAACCTGACAAAATTGCCAGGTTTTAAAGGTATAAAAAAAAATTATTTTTTTATTCTTCTTCAGCAGCTGGAGCCGCTTCTTCAGCAACAACTTCTTCAGCAGCTTCTTCAGCAACTGGAGCCGCTTCTTCAGCAACAACTTCTTCAGCAGCTTCTTCTACAACTGGAGCCGCTTCTTCAGCAACAACTTCTTCAGTAGCTTCTTCGGTAGCTTCTTCTACAACTGGAGCCGCTTCTTCAGCAACAACTTCTTCAGCAGCTTCTTCTACAACTGGAGCCGTTTCTTCAGCAACAACTTCTTCAGTAGCTTCTTCGGTAGCTTCTTCTACAACTGGAGCCGCAGCAGCAATTCGTGCTTCATTCGTTGCTTTTTCAGCTTCTAACTGTTTTGCAGCTTCGGCTTCTTTAGCTTTTACTAAATCACTTTTCTTCGCATCGATTTTAGCGTTCTTTTCATCTAACCAAGCTTGAAACTTAGCTTCTGCTTGCTCTTCAGTTAAAGCGCCCTTACGAACACCACCAATAAGGTGATTTTTCAACATCGCACCTCTGTAAGATAAAATTGACTTTGCAGTATCCGTAGGTTGTGCTCCATTTTGAAGCCATTTTACAGTCCCGTCAATATCAAGTTCTATTTGTGCTGGGTTGAAGTTTGGATTGTAAGTCCCTAATTTCTCAAGGTATTTACCATCTCTTTTTGATCGTGCATCGGCTGCTACGATCCAGTAAAAAGGCTTTCCTTTTTTACCGTGTCTTTGTAATCTAATTTTTACAGGCATAATAATTAATTTGTGAGGTTCTCGACCTCGGTTATTAATGAGAGCGCAAATATACTATATTTTTACTTTCTACAATCTTTTGTTTATTTTTTTTATATTTTTGAATCCAGACACTAAATCGACCGGTTATGAACTCATAGGGTCTCTCTATATAAAAACAACAGTTGTTATGAAAAAAATACTTCCTACACTCCTTATAATGCTAACACTTTTTGGGTGTCAAGACAATATTCTATCCAATTCTCCTGTTTTGAGAGGCTTGCAAAATGGCGATTTTGTATGGCGTTCTTCCTACTCAACGGTGGTTGTGGATGCTTCAACGGGCTTAACAATTAGCGGAACTGACGACACTGGAACACTCACACTTCAAGTTCCTACGGTTGCTTTAGGAACCTTTGTTTTAGGGGCCGATGCGACTGCTTTGATAACCTATTCTGTTGGGAATACAACCTATTCAACCAAAAATAATGGCAACGCAAGCATTGTTTATTTGGGCGATGGCGCAATTACTATAGACGAACTCGATTCGGTGAATGGTACGGTTACAGGTTCTTTTTACTTTAATGCCTATACCGCCGACGGCGAACGTGGGATAAATTTCTCAGAAGGGATTATTTATAAATTGCCTGTGTCAGAAGGAGCGCTTTAAGTTTGACGTATAAGCAAACTAAGGGTTTGAATGCTATTTGTTTCGCTCAAATGGCTGCCAACGGTCTAGTATAAGAATAGTAGCGGATTTTCACACACTAACTTTTCGGTTATGCACAGACCGTTTTTATAATTACTTAATTTCGTTTTAGCGATCAAACCGCTATTGCGTTTATACGTTGTTAGCAAATGTTATTGTTCTTTTCTAATTGCAGTTTGGTCAGTCTTTATAGTGTTAAAGTTTATATTTATTCCAAGTCCTAACCACATATCTCCGTTAAATTTCCAATTAACATCTTTGTCATTCGCTCCGAGGTTATCCCATCCAATAAATAGTCCTATGTTAGCAACTTTAGAGGGTTTGAGAACGATTCCACTTGAGATTGTAAATGTAGAAGCTGTCCTTTGTTCTGTTACATCACTATTTTTAGAAGTCAAATTGACTCCAGTAAGACCTATACCTAAAGATAGGTCTATCCAAGAATTTTCACTTGTTCTTTTTCCAAACCCTGCAACTAAGTTTGCTTGCAATGATAAACTTGATTCAAAATCAAAATCATCATCGATTCCCCTTAATCTAAATGGGATAGTGTAAACACCTACAGATGTTCCTTTATACCTAGAATAAAGAGGTGTTGTTATTTTATTGAAAAATTCTGATGGTAATTCAAAAATTTTGTCATTAAACTTCGCTGCTTTAGGGTTATCTGTATAAGTAGCTTTACTATACCAATTGCTTTTATTTCTAATTTTTTCTGAATAATTCCAATATTTGATATAAACTGTTTTCAGGTCTTCTGACATTCCAACAACAGTTACTTTACTATATTTGTCTATTTCAACTTCAGAAGTGTTCCCTTTTTCTTTTAATAGTGAAAAATCTTTTATGATATTTTCAGTGAATTGATAACTCCCTTTCTTAATTTCTTTTTTGTCCACTTTGACTTCTTCTTGACCATAACAAATGAATGTCGCCATCAGTAAGCTACAAATTGTAAGTAATGTTTGTCTCATAGTTATTGTTTTTAATGTTTG
>Ga0181564_10000544_pt1 | contig 33567 bp, 36 predicted proteins | sample 011ome_24_FD_134512 | JGI IMG/M metagenome (GOLD analysis project Ga0181564, IMG submission 134512) | Coastal salt marsh microbial communities from the Groves Creek Marsh, Skidaway Island, Georgia - 011513CT metaG (megahit assembly) | ecosystem: Environmental > Aquatic > Marine > Intertidal... | reverse complement strand
GGTCTTTACGGAGCCGGAGCTGGTGGTGCAAACAGAAACCCATCCAATTCAGTTGGTGGAGGAGGCGGCGCCCTTGCATATGGAAATAATATCTCTGTAACGCCGGGCGAAGTTATAAACCTACATGTTGGAGATGGTAGGGGCGCACACAGTAACGGAAACGAGGCTTATGCAGGTAGAGGGCCAGGTTGTGTGAGAATTATTTGGGGCGGGCCATCGCCAAGAGAATTTCCAAATACAAACTGTAAATTAGCGGACTCTACTGCTGGCGAAACAACGGTATAAGGAAGTACAATGGCAGATAGTGATTTATCCACATCAATCTCAGCACTCAAAACTAAGATTGTGAATGGTATTCCAACAGCAAATGTAAATGAATTAGTTTCTCTTGCAAGAGCAGTAAAGGCATTAAATCTTGGAGAAGACAAGTCTTTAGAAGATGCAATCAATGCAAGAGCAAATGCGTTGGTTGGTTCTGCATCAGCTGATGATGTCGCAAGACTTGCAGGAGCAATCAAACAAGTTCTAAACCCTGCATCAATCACAGTCACAACTCTTTCCACAATCACTGGAGATTTGATACCAGATCAAAATATTGTACACGATTTAGGTTCATCTACAAATAGATTCAAAGATTTGTATCTGAGTGGAAATACTGCTGTTATCGGAGACAGTAAAATATCCGATGATGGTACTGGTATTGATATCAGAGATACTTCTGGAAATCCAAGAACTATCAAAGCAAAAGAAGTAACTATTGATGATGGAACAGGAAATCCTATTAAAATGAAAAAAGGTGCTGGAAACACAATTCAGTTTCTAGATAGTTCTGATAATTCTATTGAAACACAAGAACAAGCTTCAGCACCAGCAATGAGCGCATATAATCTATTATCACAATTACCCACATCTGGAGTAAATACTGGAACACAAGCATATGTTGCAGAGAACAATAAATTATATTTGTTTAATGGAACAGGTTGGTATAATATTGCATTGATAAGCAATCCAATCACAGCAGTTACTGGAAATGCAGCAACATATGAACTTGCAAATGATGGAACCCCTTTATCAATCACTCTTTCAAGTTCGGATCCAGATGGAATTCCTTTGCAATGGAGTCATCAAGTTACATCAGGATCTTTGGGTGGAACTACGATCACTAATGTAAACAATGTATTTACGATAACACCATCTACTAATAATTCTGATGCTGGTGAGTTTACTGTATCTTTCATTGCAACCAATGGAGAAAATCAAGAAACTTCTCCAAGTTCGTTTACTCTTTCATTTTCAGCCGATTGGTCATCTGGGTCGTTACAGCATAGTTATTCCGCCTTTGGATGGGATGCTACAAGTCAGGGCAGTGATATAGCATTATCTGAAGATGGAAATAAAATGATTGTGGGCAATCCATCAACTGGCAATAACAATGAAGGTGCTTGGTCTATATTCACAAGGTCTGGTGCTAGTTGGGGAAGTCCAACTCATATCACATATGCTGATAATTATGAAAGAGGTAGATTAGGAACATCAGTTGCAATGGACGCAAATGGCACAAGAGTTGCAATCTCTGCTGTGTATGGTAGTACTTCAGGAGATGATTCAAATCGCGCAGGAAATGTAATAATATATACACTAAGCGGTACAACTGCAACAAGAGAAGCTGTTATAGCTGCTGAAACAAATTATTTACATGCATTAAATTTTCCCACTTATGGTGGATGTATAAGTATGGATAAATTAGGCGAAAGACTAGTTGTTGGACACGCAGGAGTCACGGCAGGAAATCGAACTAATCGTGGACAAGCACATATATATAAGAGGACTGGAACAACGTGGGCAAAAGAAATAACTTTTGAAAGCGATTACAATTATGATTACCAAGGAAACGGAGTAGCGATTTCTGGTGATGGTAATACTGTTTTTATAACAAGAGGCGCGGGCAATGGGAATTCCAATGAGAGGGCCCAATCCGCTGCACCATCTGTTAAAATATACACAAGAAGTGGAACGAGTTGGAGCCTTCAAACAGAAATAGATTCTCCGGCGGGTATCTGGCATTCCAATCGATTTGGTGGATTGAATACGGGCGCGTTTGGGTCAATATCATGCACTAATGATGGTAATATTCTAGTGATTGGTGATGGTGGGGCATCAAGCAACGGCTCGAGCCATAATATGCATGGAAAGGCATGGGTGTTTACAAGAACTGGAACTTCATGGGATTCTGGAGTAGCATTAACTCCATCTGGCTCGTTGGGTACGAATGATGGATTTGGAACAAGAGTTACAATAGATGACAATGGAACTGTTATTGTTGTAGGTAAACCACAAGCGGAAAATAGCCAATATCTAGAAGGTGGTGGGTTTCATGTTTTTCAGAAAAACGGATCGGGAAGTTTTGTGGAAGTAGATAAAATATCAAATCCAGACGATCTCAGTTCTATATCGGACCCTAATGGCCCACAACACGGCGCGAAGTTTGGCCAAGGGCTGTGTATATCCGGCGACTCTTATACTCTAGGCGTCGGCGCACCAATTCATTTCTATTACGCGAATGGGGCCCCCACTGGTTGGTATGGCGATCACTTCGGCAAAACTTATTTTTATACACCTTAAAATTATAATAATCTGAAACCATCAATTAATTCACTTGGTAGTAGCAATGAAGACGCCATTCCAATCTTCTGGTAGGTCTTGCGTTTTCATATACTCACATCGTTCAATCCACATTTCATAATATCCATCCATCTTTTTATCAAATTCTCCTGTCAGTATATTACACAATTCTATAGCTTTGTCAAACTGTTTATTTCTATAAAACTTCAACATATTTCTGTGAATTTTTAAAAATTTATCCCAATTACTCTTGACATCATCTAAAACAGTGTATATACTAATCCCTATGGATTTACCTTTTACTGCTAGATCATCTAGTTTCAGATAAAAGAAATCATCTTTAGTCTTCTCATAGGTTGCCTCGCCAATCAGTAAGACCATTCCATATTCTTTACATTTACTTTCTATTCTTGCTGCAGTTGATACACTGTCTCCAAGAACATCATAAGAATGTCTCTGAGTACTTCCCATCTCTCCAAGATATCCCAATCCAGTATTAATACCTGCTCCCATACCAACTGGAGGTCTTCCTTCTGCAGTTATTTTATCATTAAATTTCTCTACGGCCTTTAACATATCTAAAGCACATTGAACTGCAGTGTGCGGATGATTGGGGTCATCTATAGGAGCGTTATGCACATGCATTGACGCATCACCAATATATTTAATTACCATACCATCAGCATCAAGTATGGGTTGTGTTATGGCATCCATATAGCCATTCATAATCTTTGTCAACCCCTTTACATCATCACCAAAGGATTCTCCTAATGGAGTAAATCCACGTAAATCTGAGAAACATATACTGATCTCTTTCTTCATGCCATCTTTAATAAGTGAAGGATTTTCTTGCAACATACGAACCACTGTTGGAGAAGCATAGCCAGCAAATTGCTTTTTAATTGCCTGTTTCTCTAAAAACTCACTAATAAACTTAACTGAGTACCTAAAAGTTCCTAAAAGAAGTAATAAAAAAGAGATAGTTAGGCCATCTATTAGGAGGCCGTACTGTGCGAATCCGTAGATTGAACCACCTACAAACCCTGTCAATGTTAATACGAAGAAACCCAATCCAATATAAGTCCATCTCGACAGTGCGATCAATAAAACACCAGCAATAACTAGTGCAGCAAGTTCTCCCCAAGCTTTGGCGTCTGGATGTCTTGAGATATTAGAATCATTGAATGTGGTTCCCAACATTGCAGCTTGCATCTCATGAGGCCAGACTCCACCTTTCGCAGTTGAAATTGGTTGTGTAATTCCACCAGCAGTAACACCCACAAATACTACTGCGCCATTTAAATCTTCTGGTAGATCTACCGCACTTGCGGTTTTATATCCTTGCGACCAATCTATCCAGATTTCTCCAAGTGCATTTGTCTGAATAATTCCAAACTGTGGTATTCTAAGTTTATCAACTCCTAGCGGAGATAGTTTGATTTGAAATGATGGGTCTCCAGCAATAACTCTCATGACTTCCATAGTCACATTTGGATACAGAATACCATTACTTTCGAATACTAGGGGAGCTCTTCTTGTAACACCATCTATCTCTGGATATGTGTCTGCGATTCCTGTGCCAACAGCGTTAGTTTCGAGGACATTAATATTAGTTGTGATCCCAGATATACTTGGGATAAGATGCATATAGTCACTATTGATAATTCCAGCGCCAGGGTTATACGGTTCATTTTTATTTTCCTCAGTTCCTATCATGGTCAAAATAACTGGCACCTGAGTCATTGTCATAGATAAATCTGCATCTCCGCCAAATCTATCTTCTTCACTCATCAACACATTCCAGACAACTAAACCAGCACCCCTGTCATATAAATCTATAATTATATCAGAATAGTTTTCTCTTGGAAACGGCCATTGACCATACTTATTTATGGTATCTTCATCTATATTTATTGCGTAAATATTATTATCTTGAACTGGTTGATTTATAATAAGTGTGTCAAAGTATCTTAATCTAATACTTTCTATCAGAGATGGATTTAATACATATATCCATGTCAAACATATAAGTAATAAAACACTCCATATGGGCGAAAGTAAAACTTTTTTCATGGTAAGCTATCCTCAATTCTGTGTAACTGTTACTGCACAACCACTTGAGGTTACACACGAGCCTGTTAAACTATAACTCCTATGTGTTGTACTTGTATTCTGATTCGTAGTTATACTATATGCACCGCCGTTGTTTGTTAAATCTAGTTCTAAATTGGCACTGCCGGATCCTCTTTGGTCACTGTCAACACTGTGGCCATCGCCAGTTAAAACTATGTCTGCCCACTTTTGTCCACCGTTTCCTCTTTGCGATAACAACACATTGTTGCTATCGCCTTGTATTTCGACAAATCCTGTATGTCCTGCTTTGCCCATTTGAGTATGTGATACATTATTATTATCACCATTTACAATGTTTGCCAAATGATGATGATCGCCGCCTCCGCCGCCTCTATTTTCATCTGTTTGATAACTTTCAACATTGTTATTATTACCAGTCACAGTCCAGTATGCTTCGTGTTGACCAGTTTCGTCTAAATCAACGGTGCCATCGTCTTTCATACCTTGACGAATAGTAATATCATTAGAGTCGCCGGTGCTATTAAAACTAATATAGTTGTCTTCGCTACGTTGTTGTACTTCCAAAGTAAGATCATCACCAACTTGGCTGATATAAATTTCGTTACTACTGGACTTGGATGATATTAATAGTGTTGCTACCAACACCAAGGCGATAGTCATAAATCGTGTCATCTTGTTGCTCCATATTTATAGTATACCCATATGATTGATTTAATTTTAAATCTAAGTAATGAGTTATAGAAGTATCTTCTCTCTGAACTCTCCAGTTGGGGTCTTGATTTTCTAAAGTTATTCTAGTTTTGCTATCATAGCCAAGAGTTCTTTCTGCAAAAAATTCCTCATTTTGTTTTTGTAGTTCATCTCTGAAAAGTTCTGCAAGGGCAATGTTTAGTTGATCTAACATATCATGAAGCAATTCTTGGAGATATAAATCCGTATTATTTAGTTCAGTTGCCCAAATGTTTTTTATATCATCTACAAGTGCATCTTCGTCCAAACCCTCAAATTCTAAGAAGTCGATATCAAGAAATTCATACATCTTTCTTGCTTTCTTAACAATTTCTTCCTCTTCTTCTACATAAGGAGATTTCTTTCTAAGTATTAGAAGATTTGTTATATCGCCCTCTTCAAGCTCTAATAGTAGTGGTTTGAGTGGAGGAGTCCAAGATTGTTTGACAATTGTAGATTGGAATGCTTGATTCATTATGACAAATCCGTTATCATTCTCTACCATAATTTCTCCAGTCACACAACTACCAGAAATATCACAACTAGGAAGTAGAGTAATCATTGTGCCACCAATTTCATCTACAACCATAATAAAATCTGTACCCCTTACATTAATCTTTGCACTTGGGGTACGAATATTTACTCTCTGTCTACTATTTTTTGCAATTTGGCCACTAGCATATCTTACTGTACCCAGCGTTGCTTTTAGGCCTAGACTGCCTCTACCAGTATTTGGATCGTATACAAAATCATCGATAAGAAGTCTTGCATGTTCAGTTATATCAACTCTAGTATCGTCTATAAAATCAATTCTCATTCTACCTTTTGCAGTAACTGCTGTGTCCATAGACTGAACACCAACACCAGCGCCACCATCGATAATTTGATTGTTTCTTTCTAAAACTCCACTACCAGTAAAGGAACCGATTTCTCCGGCAGAACCAAATGCAATAGTCGGAAATAATAATACTAAACTAGTCAGACTGCGTAATATCGACATCATGTGAATCACCATTAAATGTTGCGTCCACCATGTTATCATATATTCCGCTTTGCGTGACATTATATGTACTACCGCCTCCAGTGATATTCAATGTAATTGTATGTCCATTTACATCCCCATTTCCATCTAGGTCTAATGTAATCACGTTTCCTTCATCTGAGTTAACAGAAGTTGTTGCCAAGCTTGCAGAGTTATTAGAAACAACTGTCACATTTGCATCAGTACCATCTATATTATTGATAAATTGAGAATTGTCACCAGTAATAGTGAAGTTTGCAATTAGATCTTCCGAATCTGAAGTTTCTCCAATATAGATTTCAAATTGGTTGTCATCACCATTTGTTGTGATATTTGCAGTTACAGTTTCACAATTTACACCAGATGTCGCGTCACAAGTAAAATCTACAATATTACTGTCTCCAGTAAAGGCCCAAGTACCAGTATAATTATTGCCATCGATTTCGATATCAATTTTATTAAAGTTTCCTGTTTGAGTGATGCTGAAGGTCATCAAATCTCCTGTGAGACTTGCATCAGTAGTGCTATCACCAAATTCGTTGTCTTGTCCATCCTGTGTTATATCCAAGTCTAGATTGTCACCGCTTTGGGTAATGTAAATATCATTTGCGAATGATGGAGCTCCAATAAATGTCAGAACTAATAGCATTGAAATTAAATATTTCAACATTATTTGTTTTCCTTTCCTTTAGTAGTTTTAAATTTCCATAATCCTTTATCAACACCTTCATAGACAAGTTCTATAATTCCCTGTTCGATCGCTGCCCGAACTGCATAATTCACAGGCTCGTTTACTGAAAATCCTGCTTCTGTTTCTACAAGTTTTGTTCCTAGATCTAGAAATTTAAAAACATCTGCACCCGATCTATAGCTTGCAATAGATTTTTCCGTGGCAATACTCATCAAAACTTTGCCCGTATTAACGCTAACTAATCTCATAACTACAGTTACTGTATCTATTCTATATTCTGTTTGGGCCCCAATTCCAAGATACCGGCCGCCGATTCCGCCAACTGCAGTATTACTGTCATATCCTACAACTCCACCTTCCAATAATAATCCAGCAAAAATCATAGGTTTTAATGCTGTTGGGCCGTTTGCCCTGTCTTTTTCATATATTTCTCTAGTATTCCTTATCAATTGTCTTTCTTTGATAAGATTGTCCATTCCAACTCTCTCGACAACCTCAAACCATTGTGAATTGCCAACATCTTGCAATGCCTTAATCACCCAAACCTCTGAACCTTGTGTAACTGCAGAACTAAGGTTTGCAATGTTATCGCCAGGCTTTCGCTGCCCCGTCTTGTCCATAAATTGATATACTGCGATTGTTATCTTCTTTCCATCAATTGGGGGAACATCTTTCAATCTAGAATCAATAGGACTTTCTTGAATGGTTGGCGACTTGTCCAAATCATTCAATACTTCCAATGATGGCATCATTGCACATCCACCAAGAGATAAAAGTAATGGTATCATAAAATATAGTTTCATTAGAATCCAAACTCTCCACCGCCGGGCACAGTGATAGTTGTAACTGTTCCATCTTCAGTAGTGATAGTCAATGTTATTTCATCTGTAGCAGTGTCTTTTTCCCAATTAATTGTAGATCCTTCAATTTCTGCAGTTCCTGTATTAGAACAAGTGTCTATACAATCTGCAAACATAGAATCAACCATCTGTTTTGATAATTGAGCATAAATTCTAGATTCGATATTACGAATAAACTTATTGAGAGTAGAATTTTCTAGTTCTCTCTCAATTCTTGCAGCTTCAGATTCTGCTTCTTTTCTTATGTCTTCTTTACGATTGTGCCCCAACTGTTCTACACTCAAAACATGAGTCGAATATCCATTTCCATAATGGAATGCTGGATTTTTAAATCCCCATGTCATCTCTGATGCGTTGATTGATATTGGCAAAAGTAAAAATATGGTAAATATAAAATATTTCATTTTTATTTTTCTTTCTGACTTTTAATTATCTGTTCTACTTCATCGTCTTTAGGAATTTCAGTTCCTTGCTGAGCGAGTATCATATTCAGTTTTGTATTAAGTCTTATAAGGTCATTATCCAACATACGCACTCTATCAATTAATCCAATTAATGTCATATGAGATTCTTCTATGACTGGATCGACTTCTTGAGTCACCCAATTCCAAATGTAAAATATGAAATAGCCAAGGCCTAATGCTGCAATAATAGGAAATCCATATTGCCCAATTGCAGCAGCAATATCAAATTCTTCCATTAGTCTTTCACAGCTCCATTTTCATCCATGACTTTTACTAACCATCCGTCATCATTAACTCTGAAAACATCGCCTGGCTTATAAAGATAATGTTCTTTGGAATTGCCTTGGCTGTCCAATCCCATAACCTCTCCTGGCCAATCGCCTTTCACTTTCCAGTTTCTACCTGCCTGTTCTATTGCATATTCAATCCAAAGCATTTTCAGCACCAATCTTTTCGAAGTATCCATTTGGCCCGACTTTGTATATATCACCTATTTGTAATTCTACATCATCAATAACAAAAAATTTATCATCTGGATCTTTATTTGTCAAAATGCGAAAACCATTTTGAAATTTCATTAATAGTAAATCTTTCCACAACATGTTTAATCCTTTCTAGCATCCTTTTGTCCATCTGCCCTAGAAATTCGATTCAAATCAGCGGGCAGTAATGGAATGTTGAATGAACGACACATCAATATATCTATTCTCAAAAGTTCGTTGTTCATCGTTTTTACTCTATTATCAAGAGACTTTACGAATCCTCTTTGGGTGCGGATATCGTCTAAGACACCAGCCAAGATGAATTTTAGTGTTAGAAAAACGAAAAAACCACCAGCAAGAGCTGATGCTATCGGGAAACCTACGTCACCTACTAAACTAAGAAAATCCATAATTATTCCTCTCTTCCCCTATTTATAAAAAAACAGAAAAAGAGAGGCTGAATTTACTTTTCTATGCCTTTGATTGTCCATATCATAGGAAATATCTCAGAAACAATTTCTGCACACTCTTTTGCAATTGTCATATGTTCTTTCTGCGTACCATTTGCGCTTCTCAATTCAATATAGTGCAACCAACTACGCATACTACCTTTCATATATAATCTAGTCTTTGTCAATCCTTCTGGAAGCAAAACCCTAGCTTGTTCTTTTGCAATACCACTTTCAATCGCCCATTCATATGCCTTTCGTGCGGTTTCAATAACGCCAGATTGTCTTCTATTCCATTCTGCAATTAATTCCTGATGGCTAATATTTTGCACAAGACTTGGATCAGTTTCAATTTCAATAGAATTCTGTCTATTTGTAGTGTCCTGTAATCTACATTCCCTCTTTACAAACATTTCTCCCATCTCTTTGGGTTCTGCATATCTTTGACTAAATTCTTGAAAAGAAAAACTGCGATGGCGAACCATTTGATGTGCAATATCTCTAGTGGTTTCTATTTCCATTGTCACATCAACCATTTCCAAGGGTGACCAATGTGCATGTTTGATCAAATATTTGATAAGTTTTTCACTTGTTTTTTTGTTTATTTGACTCGAAGGATTAGACACTTTGGCGCAGTATGCTACCAAATCTTGTAATGTCTCCACGCCCTGTTCATCCAAATCTTCTGCCGATTTGGTATAACTAACTAACTTAACTTTTCCCAATACGATACTCCTATTCTAATCTATCGTGGTTTTCAACCTTTTCGTTTGTCCAGTTCTCAATTGTATCATTGAGGTTTGGCTTTTTTTTTACTTTGTCTTCCATCATATCCATACCATATGGTGGGATAGCTTGGTCTTTTTTAAAATCTTCTTCTGTCAGATGGGTTAGATTCTCTCCTTTATTGATTCCTCTATAATACCATATAGAAGACGAACTGGCAATAACTAAAAGTATTGCAAGTGGATCAAAAACGAAAATTAAGCAAAGAATTACAAATCTGACTGCATCTTCTAAAACATTTTCATCAACATCACTATAAAGAACTTCCGCAACATATTTTACTGGGCCGACTTCTGCTTCTAATTTTCTCACTTCTTTTTCGAATTCAAACTTTATATTATTCAAAACAGTAAGTTCTTCTTCTGATGACAATATGTTTTTCTTGATGTTTGAAATTCTAGCCTTGTCATCCTCATCCAAATCATCTAAACTTATCTGTTTTCTCAGTCTATCAATCAGATCATTACTCAATCTTCTCTCTTCACTCTGATTATCACGCAATTCATTAATTCTTTGTCTAGCGGATGTAACAACTTCTTCTGCTTTCTGTTCCTCTTTTTCTCTAAATTCAGTAACTTTTTTAGCAGTATTCTTTCCATATTGTCCATCTGGAGTAGTTCCCACCAAAGTTTGTAAAGCTTTAATGTTTTGTTCTTCTAAATACCTGTCGATTAAATCCAGTTTCTTTGTAGATGCTGTTATAATTTCGTTCTGTTCATCCACAAGTCTTTGATAATTTGCAAGCGCATCTTCAATTCTCTGTTCTTCTTTTTCTATCTCTTTTGCAATATCTTTATTTTTAGAGACATTTGAATTTTCTATTTTTTCTATTTGATTCTCAAAATCAACGATATCCTCTTCGAGCCGAGTTATTCTTTTTTCAGTGATTTCTATTTGTGCAACATTCTCTTTACCACTAGAAGTCTGTTCGATATGTGCCTTTGATAGAAATCCAAATATTCCAAGACTGGTTATTAACATAAGTACTACGACTGAGAATGTCAAGTATGTTTTAAGGAAAAAGTTAACTCTCTTCCAATTATGCGATAACCATGCAGCAGTTAAAACCTTGGCGACTTCCAAAACAGATGCCATAACAATGACAGGAATCACTGCCGCAGCAAAAATTGTGATCAGGCCGGCAATAGAATAATATGCGGCAACTACGGATAAAGCAATCGCAACTATTAATAAAGTTATAGATAGTATCATTTAGTTCTCCACTAAAAATATTAGTATGTTTTATTTATATAAATAGAACGAACACATTATAAAGGTAAGTCATGGCCATAACATTTCCAGCAAGTCCTGTGAATGGACAAACTCATACAGAAAATGGACAAATCTTTGTTTTTGATTCGACCAGAGGATATTGGTTGCTTAAAAAACAAGATCAGATTGTTGCTTCTACATCTCGTTCTACATTTGTTGCGACAGCAGGACAAACGGTTCATAATGTGAGTTATGATCCATCAGCTGCTGTGATTGTATCGGTAAACGGTGTCATGTTAAATCCTCAAGATGTGACAGCTACAAATGGAACCTCAATAACTTTTGATACTGCACTAACACTTTCAGATGAAGTTGATATTGTTTTTCATCAACCAACAGCGTCAAATTTAATAAGACAAGATATTTCAGATCCAATGGCAACTGAATCTTATGTACAGACATATGTTACAAACAATAGCAGTGCTGGAGCAACAACTTCTTACGCCAACACTGCAGCGTTTCCCTCTTCAGGAAATTCAGAAGGAGATTTGGCATTTGCTCAGGACACCAATACATTATATGTGTGGGATGGTTCTGAATGGGATAGAATATATTCTGGAGCACAAGAAAGTATAGAATGGACTACTGAACCACCCGATGAGCATGTATTAAATTTAGACGGCACCACAAGTACTCTTACTGGTGTTGCTGTTGACCCAGATTCTTTTCCAGTAACTTATTCATATGATACTAATCCAGCGAATCCTGTTCAAGCATCGATTGTAGATAACAACGATGGATCATATACTTTTACGCCAACAACAGATATTAGTAATGCAGGTAGTTTTATTTTTAGATCAAAAGCAAATGATGGAATATCAACAATAAAAAAGAGTACAACGGTATCTTTAATTGCGAACTATTCAAATCCATCACAGCCATATAATGCTAATTCGCCTGATGGTTTGGTGAATTTTCAACATGACGATATTGCTGGTGGAAATGTATTTCAAGTTAGGTATGCATCTTATGGTGGCAAGGGATGGTTTGAAATGGCATTTTTTGCCGATGGTGATCCATATAATGGGTCGAATCTGAATTGGCCGTGGAACACCGGCATAGATACTCATTTTCTTGTTACCGGCTCATCAAATACTGGATGGAATGGTTCTATAAATTATGGTTCAGAGTATGGTTTAAGAAATAGAAATGCACAAGGTTCTTTAGGTGGGATTGCAAATACATCAAGTGGATTAGATTATGCAAAAGATGTGGGGGTTTTATTATTTGGGCCTGCATTTACATGTGATGGAGTTTTAATTACTGCAAAAAGTTCAAAAACTGCAGATGGAGTTGCGGCCAATTCTAATGTAACACAACAAGACGCTGAAGGAAATACGATATACCCATTAAATACTCCAGCACACATGCCAAATACAGCTTTGAAAACTGCCTTTCATAACTATTGGATGGGATTGGCGCCGGCTGTAAATTGGGAAGATGGTACTTATTCGTCTGGTCAAAATAGAGATCATTGGCAAATAACAAGTGGATCTACATTTAAGCCATATATTTCTATGAACAATCGCGGCGGTAATGTAAATAGCGATGAATGGCATATTGCCACTGGTTATCATGGCCCAAGTGGCGCGAGTACATTTCGTCCAAATATCGGTTATAGGAACAGCACCAGTTATGGTTATTCTAATGTTGGTTCATGGAAATCGCAGCCAGGTACGAGTGAAGATATTCCTTGGGCATCAGATCATGTATTAAGTATATGGGTGTCGGGTAGTTAACCAGTAATCAATCCGTAGATTTCTTTCCAGTTAGTTCTCATGGAGATGTTCAATTTAGAGGAATAAAAATGGCATATGAATATAAATGTAAAATTTTAAGAATTGTTGATGGTGATACAGTAGATGTTGACATCGATTTAGGGTTTGGCGTATGGATGCACAAAGAGCGTGTTCGTATTGTTGGAATAGACACTCCAGAATCACGCACAAGAGACAAAGAAGAAAAAGTATTTGGATTGGCTGCAAAGGAATATCTGAAGGGATTGCTTCCTATTGGATCAATGCAAATCATTAAAACACAAAAAGACAAGACAGGGAAGTTTGGAAGAATTCTTGGAGACTTTATCATAGAACACAAAGATGATAAAAATAATTTCTCAACAAAGAGTGTTTCTACAGTAATGTTAGAAAATCATCATGCAGTTCCTTATAATGCAGAGAATAAAGATAAATTGACAGAACTTCATATGATAAATAGAGAGAAACTAAAAGAAAAAGGTTTAATTTAAATGCCGGCGTCTAGAGCAAGAAAATTATCACAATTAATGTCGGAAGGTGGATCACTGGACACACAGATTGATTCTAGTGGCACTTCTGGTGTAATCGGTGGTGGTGGGGGTGTAAGTGTATACACATCTATCGAAAATTTACCAATGAGCGGAAATAGTGATGGAGATATGGCACTTATATCTTCCACAAATTTTTTATATATGTACAAATCCTCGGCATGGTGGAATGTAGCGCAAATTTCTAATAGTACAATTAGTGATATTTCTGGTGTTGATGATGCATATTTCCTTAGTGATGTTGGAACGCCCACAGTTTTAACTCTTATATCAACTGACCCAGACGGATTTCCATTAACATGGACATATAGCGAATCTGGTATAGGAAATACTGCAACGATATCTCAGTCTGATAATGTATTTACTATAACTCCAAGCACCAGCGAAGCAGATAAAGGAGATTTTACCGTAACATTTACTGTAACAGATGGAGTATATACAAAGACCAAGGATATATCATTTTCTTTAACATTTTCGATAAATCTAGCAGACACAAATCTTATAACAAATTATTCTCGACATGGGCTCAGGAGCCAATCCACATTTTTAATGAGCGAGACCACCGGCACAATTTTCTTCAAACCAGATGGAACTAAGATGTGGCATGGCGGCCCAGTCTCCAATGCGATTGTAGAATATAGTCTCTCTACTCCATGGGATGTGTCTACTGCAATTCAATCAAGCAGTATAGCTACGGTAACATTTGGCCCCGATAATGGGCCAGAAACCTTTGCCTTCAAAGCAGATGGAACAAGATTCTATTGGGCAACTGATGGCGATCCAAAAATAATTAGATCTTTCGATCTAACTACTGCATGGTCATTAGAAGATTTAATAAAGTTTGATTCGGCAAACTCACCAACGAGTCCAGCATTACCAGCAAACGCGAATATAAACATGAATTTTTCATCTGATGGAACTAGACTGGATTATATGAACAGTGCAACCCCCGACACACTATATTCTATGGAATTGACAACTCCTTGGGATATTACTACTTTAGTTCCAGATAAACAATATGGCCTATCCTCAAGCTCTAGTAATTCTTATTCGGTAAATATATGGAACTCAGATGGATCGGCATGGTATATAGCATTAAGAGGAACTAGCAGCGACTGGATTTATAGATATCCAGTGTTAACACCATATGACATTAGTACAACTCAAACCTATTCGGCCAGATATGAACTGGATGCCAATCATTTCCTAGCGCCTTGGAACATTTTCTGGGGTGGAAATTACTCCACGCTCATAGTATTTGATAGCAGCAAAGATACTTTAAATACGTTGCATCTTGCCGCAGAAGATGATTTGAGTTCAGTAACATTAGACACACTAAAGAATATTAAATTATACTCCGCCTCATATGATAATTTAAGATTAATAAAACTTAATTCTGATGGAACTAAAATGTACTTAGGAAATTCTGGTAATGCAGAAATAGTAGAATTCGAATTAGAAACTGCATATGATATTAGAACTTTCAGGCGTAGTGCTGATTATGGCCCATATCCAATTAAAAGTATCGATATATCTGCAAATCAAGGGTCGGGTTTGGCCGCATGGACATGGAAACCCGACCTATCTACTGTTTGGATTTATGACACAAATAATGATCGAATTTGTAAGTGGAGTCTTTCTACTCCTGGCGATATAAGTACAATGACATTTGTACAGATAGAAACATCTTATGACGGAACTACAGGATTTTTACACCCCGATTCCACAACATTGGCAGAGCCAGGGATAACAGGCCTTCAGTTTAGCCCAGATGGAACCAAATTTTATATGACAGGCACATCAACAGATATGCTCTGGCAATGGAACTTATCAACTCCTTGGACATTAGATTTTTCAGTTGCTGCAGATACTGTTGTGAGTTTAACAACTGCGGAAGGCATGTCATATACAACCATGGGAGCGAGAGGAATAGAATTCAATTCTGATGGTACTAGATTATTCATAGGAAATTCCACCTTGGACGGAATTCATTCTTATGAACTAACAACTGGATATGATATATCAACAATAGTAAAAAGCAGTAATAGATTTGCAAAAATTGGTTCATTTGGAATGGACCCAAGAATATTTGTTCTCAGCGGCAGCCCAGTCGTTTATGACACGGCTGGATATACACAAGGGCCAGTGACATATTGGCAAGGTTGGACATTTGATTCATCTGGAAACAATATATATATGATTATTGACGGTAACAACACAGCGGCAGAAAATACAGGGGGCCTCGGTTCAAATTCCACAATTCACAAAATTCCACTAGATAGTCCTTGGGTAACATCAAACATGCCTGATTACTACTCTTTTCAATTTATAACCAGCAACCCCCAATCTCCAATAAATGAAACCAATCCTATTGCATTTTGGACAAACGATACTGGAACAAAAGCATTCTTGGTTGGCAGAACGGCAGATACTTTAATTCAGATGGCTATGAGCACTCCATATGATATTAGAACAATGTCATATGACAATGCTTCGATCGCTATAAATGCATCCCCTTATGGTTTTACTGCCATCGATGCAGCATGCCCATCAGCCGATGGAAATTATATATTTTTAGTAGATGTATCATCGTCAAACCCTACCTCAACTGACCATTATATAAAAAGAATTGATTTAGGAACACCATGGGATTTAAGTTCAGCAACAGGTAAAGGTAGCGAAATAGACCTATCTCATTATGGAGTAACTAGTACTACTGGTAGAATTGATGATTTCAATAGTTCTAATGTTTCGGGTATAGATATAAGCCCAGACGGAACTAAAATATATTTAGTTACGAAAAATAGAGTCTCTGATAATTATGGAGCAATTAGTCAATTTACGTTATCAACTCCATTTGACCTTACTACAATTAGTAATGTTGCGGATGCGAGTATTGTACCACTAACAGATTTGGGGTTGGCCGATCCGGCCAATGATGATTGTCGAGGAATTACTTTTTCAAATACAGGACTCCAAGCTTTTGTAGCATTTTCATTTTCCTCTATGGATTTTATCAAACAATGGAATCTTACAACTCCATATGACTTATCAACAGCGAATCCAAATCCAGCACAGGAAATATTTGCAGGAATGGTTGTAGAGGATGTTGCTGGAACTTATGACGCGATTGACAATATTCACAGCATTCGCTTGGCACAAAATCAATCATGTTTTTATATTATCTGTCCTACTGCAGATCATGTCTTACAGCTCAATCTACCTTCTTAACCAGTAATCAATCCGTAGATTTCTTTCCAGTTTTGAACTCGAATTGCATCACCAGAATAGTAAGCATTGTGTCCATGAGCAACCAGAAGACTCTCTAACCCCATCCGCAAACCAAGGTCTGCATTCTCAGGTTTGTCTTCCACCCAATAACATCCACAACCAGAATACTCTAACAAAGCTTCATCTTTGTCAGCACCAGTGTCAAGGTAAACATACCGTTCAAAGACACTATCACCAAACAATTCCCGAAGGTTTTTAGTCCGTAAGTGTTGCGAATATTGATCGTTACTTAAACTAGTAATCGCATGGAAAATATATCCATGTTCTTCGTGAAGTTTTTTCACATATTTAATCGCATCCCGAAGGGGAGGCAATTTCCGAATCCAAGCAGATTCATTGAACATCCGAACCAACCGTTTGGCTTCAGATTTTTCAAGTCCATACTTGATATTCATTTTGTATTCGTCTTCAACTTCGACACTATATCCATGCCGATGCATCCAACAGTCAAAGGCGTACTCCCAATCAAGGAGTACGCCGTCACAGTCAACTAATATTGTTTTATTTTTTTGAGCTATCATTATTTTCTTTCTTATTACTCCTATACTATAAACAATTCGCAGTGAAGTGTCAATGGCCTATTTCAAATAGTGAGGCCCTGTCCATGCAATACTGTAATCCTCAAAAACATTTCCCCGAGCAGCATTCCGAGCTGGAGCATTCCAACCAGCTGCTTTTAGAATATCACCATTTTTGAATTTTTTGTCATTTTCAGTATTGACAACAAATCCCCAAACAGAATTATTGGAAATAACTTTGATGTATTTGTTACCAACATTAACAGTCAATCCGTCATTGAATTGTTCGATCATAGTATAGTTATGTTCAGACAATTCTTTAGTGCCGTTTTGACTAGTCCAATTGAAATAGTCTTGTTTGATGTTTTCTAAAAGGGTTTCGATTTGAGTGTTCATAATATGATTCCTTTTCTCTTGATTACATATATAATATAATCGATTCGAAGCGAAATGTCAAGGGCCTAATTAGCATTAATTGTAATAGTTACTGGAATTCTGTCGCCCACATTGTATTTGTTATATGTGTAGCTTTTTCCAACAACACCGTTCCAATCATATCGAATGGTGTAGTTCTTGACTACATTAGTAATTGTTGACTGATATTCAGTAGTGCATTGTTGTTGTTGCTTGTACCCAACAATTCCTTGCTTTGGTCGGTTTGCATTATCATTTGCAATCAAACCACCAATAACTGCTCCTGCAGCTGCACCACTATCTTTTCCAGATGCGGTTCCACCAAGCAATCCACCAATAATCATTCCACCAAGAATGTCACTAGAACTGGCACCATTACCACCACCAACATTTCCATAGACTGGAACATCTACAATATCACATCGTTGAATTGGTGTGTTAATAGTTTCTTGTCGATAATTAGGAGAAACATTAGTAATTGTTGCATACTCTGTTGCCATTGCTTGTGTTGCGAATGTCGCCAGCGCTGTGGCAATAATATAGTTTTTCATCTTCTTCACCTTTTTTGTTTAAATAAAAATCCGAATCTTTTCGGTTCAGTGGGATAGTCCACTCGTATAGTTTCTTCAAAATGCGGAGATATCCAGTTACATATTAATTGTGGATGGGGAGCATGACAATGCTTATATTCGTGTGTGGTATCTTTTATTTTAGAAGACCAAACAATCGCATCAAGCGTCATGTCGTTATTATTATAAATCGAATCCCATTTATATTCATAATTACTGAATATTCCCCAAGGATTGCAGATCGCTACAAATATATCTCCCCCATCTTTTGTCATTTCAACCATTTTTTTGAAAAATATTTCTACCTCTTCTAAAGAAGATTGGTGGATATATCCATACCAGAAATTTGTCACTAAATCATATTTACTTTTTACTACATGGTTTAGTAAATTGTCAATAGTAAAATCTACTTCATGGCCAGTTCTTTTTAATGCAACATCAATCATCTTTGAAGATTGATCTAATCCATATCTAGAAATATTTCCAGAAGCATTTTTTAGTTCATATCCAGTTCCACATGCAACATCCATCCAAGAAGATTTATTTACCATAAATTCTTCTAGGATTTCTAATTCATAATTAATGATCTGCTTAGTGCTTGATGCATGTAAATATCTTTCGTCATACATCTCAGCATAATTGTCATTGTCATATGGTGTATTTTTCATATCTTCACTTATAAAATGGTACGCCCGGCCAGATTCGAACTGACAACATAACCGTTATGAGCGGCAGGTTCTACCGTTGAACTACAGGCGCATGGTAGCCGCGGGCGGACTCGAACCGCCACGCCATTAAGGCCACAGATTTTAAGTCTGTTATGTCTACCATTCCATCACGCGGCCAACCTATTACACTCTAACGCTATCTGCGTATTCAGTTGCCTTTGTTTCGTCAACAAAGAACTTTTTAGAAATCACTGATCGGCCGTCTTGTGACCAAACACTGTTGACTTCGGTTACTTTTACTTCGAAACCATAACAATGGTCACGAAAAACGATTGGAGTTACTTTGGAGTAACACTTGTAGTTCTTATTCTTTTCTTTCATGCTGTCCTCATTACATCTAAATCATGATAAGATTTATATTTCTGCTCCTTAAATGCATCGATTTCTTCCATCAATAACATCATACGATTCTTTATAAAATAGTCAAATACTTTCTTCATGTCTCCTTTTGGATCGTTTTCAAATTGTTCTAGAATGTTATTTCTAATTTCATCGGGAACTTTAGTTAAGTCTACAAGAGACTCGTTACGCTTCCATCGTTTTAGCATATTTGCATCACAAAAATCTTCGGGATTTCTAGACAGATCTAGCCATTCGGTAATATTCTTTTTAGTGATGGGTTTCTGTCTGCGATTTTCTACAAACACTTCATCATCACTCAAAAAGTTGGGAACGCCATCTGATTTATCTCCGCGAATAATATGTTCACGCAGATACTTTTGAGGATTCTTTTCTACTAGAAATTTCTTTTGTATAGGACTATACTGAGAAACATTAGGATACTTCTGCAATTGTTTGAAGTCTTTATCACTAGACATGATAAGGATTTTTTCAAAGGGCGCATAGGTTTGTGTCAATGTAGCAATGATATCATCAGCTTCCGCCCGTTCTATTTCGATAATTTTATAAGGAAAAATTTCACGCAGATCAGATTTCATTTCATTCATTGTATTGAAGATTAAACTCCAGTCAATACCAGAAGACTCACGCTCTTTCTTACGTGAAAATTTGTAGTAAGGATAAACATCCTTTCTCCAGTAGTTTTTATTATCACAACAGATTACGATGTTTCCATACTCTGCTGCATGTTTCTTTTTGACTTTCAAAATACTATTAAGTATCATGTGTCGTATCAAGCCTTCATCGATTTCATCCGTTTTAGGGCCCACTTGGGTCATTAGGTTCGATATAATAACTTGACTTAGGTCTATCAAGATCATAGTTTTATCTCTATATTGTTTACATTATTACTTATAACACATTCGCCAAGGTTTGTCAAGGACTTTTTCGAAACCATTCTGGAATTTGTCGTTTACTCCACACCATCTTGAAACGATCTTGTTTTGTCTGATAGAATAATCTATAGGACTTTACTGGATCTTCTGGAAACATACATTCTGGATTTGACTTCATGGCCAATTTAAATGGAGTTTCTTCCCATGCAGTTATATTTTTAGGTGGGGTTGCGAGATATGGAATAAGTTTTTCTGTCTCATGCACTTTTCCATATCGATAAGAATATTCATGACACAATTCTACAAAATGTCTGAAGTGCCACATATAATTCTGTTTCGATTCACCAGTCCACACAGTAGATGGATGATTGAAATGCACAGCTTTGTATAAGATATCTTCCATATCTTCTTCTGGATGTACATAATATTTCACCATCGTCTTGCCCGATTTGGACGGCCGCTTAGTTAACCATCCATCATGCATACGATGTGTTGTGGAAAGCATTTGGCCGCTCTCCACAATCATTTTGACTACATGTTTATCGCATTGTTCTCTTGCTGCAATAGCAGGGTCATCATTAAGTCTAAAAATATTCATGAACCAGTCACCAAATTCCAAACACCATCACCAACAGATTCTAAATCTTCAATAAAGATATGATGGTCTTGGTTTCCTTCGTTATCATATGAATTGCGTATGACTGCATCACATGCCTGCCATATATCCCCCCAAGTTTTACCAGTGCATATTGCAGAGGCATCATATCCCCACACATCGCATTTGTTTTGAATTACCATAGGAGTTTTGAAAGGATGTTCATTGCCCATTTGAATATTTTCGCCATATATAGACCACCGTGTCTCGAATCCACAACCGTTGCCATATGTATCGAAGTAGTTCATTTCTGTCATAAATTCTGTATCAGTCTGTGTCATAGCGAATCATCTTTCTCTTTGTTACAATTTAATATACCAAATGTGATGTCAGATGTCAAGAGCTCTTTTTTCTTTTTCTTGGATGTTTCATGACTATCAATTCATCATCCGTCTTTAAATATGGAGGGCATACAGAAACCTTATTTTTCTTTAGCCACTCATTCATTGCTATACGATCTTCTTTTTCAATTATATCTCTTGACAAAATTATCTCCTTTATATATCAAGTGCCATTTTACAAATGTAGAAAGAATCTACAATATCAGAGACAGGATTTCCTATCTTTTCTGATTTTATTTCTAATTCTTCGTTGAGATTTCTAGATGTCTCTATCAAAAATGATTCATACATCTTTTCTTTATTTGCATTACCTTTACCAGTAGCAAATTTTTTTATTACTGTTGGTGCCAATAAACTATAATTCATATCAGCATTCCACATTTTCCATTTCAATAATCCAGTATTTTCAGCAATATGAAAAACTTTCCCCTGAGAACCATAACTATAATCCTCTATTGCAATTTGTTCTATGTTGTGAGAAATTAAAATGTCCATCGCCCAATCTGATATAAAGTCATATCTTTCTTCTGGCAATTCGTATTTTTTTATTTGTTGAGAACCCTCAATATTCTTATACTGAAAATCCTCATATTTTTTTTGGTTGGCGAGAAAGAAAAGTTGACAATTTTCAAAATCAAAATCTTCTTTCTCGCCTTCGTAAATACATACCGCTGGGCATGTTAAACTATAATCAATTCCACCTACTCTTCTAACCATTCATCCTCATCCATGTCAAGCTCTTCCTCTATATTTATAAAGTCTTCAAGAGCCTCTCCACAGACAGGACAAAAACGAACTTCTTCGCTGTTTAGTGTTTCAATCGAAAATTCACCAGCACATTCATTGCAGCCTAATGTTTTCAAAAGTATTCTCCCCCAATTATTCTTGTGTATTTAGAATAATTAAAAAGTGATCTCACAAGCACCACCTTGACATGCAACAGCGCCCATAGTATCGATATCGGTATACTTTTTAGTTTCTAGTTGTGTATTGAAGTCGATAGGATTTAAGTTTTGCTGTATCTTCGTCCACTTGTGGAGCAAAAACACATCTTTCAAACAATATTCTGCTTCTTTTGTGTCTCCACTGAAATAATTGTCTGCAAACTTCTGAAACCTACGAATCCATTCTGCGCGTAAATCAGAAACTTCTCCGGCATATTCTGGTGGCATTTGAGCAATACTTGTTGCTTCCCACAGGTTATCAAATCCTTTACGTGTATCGACAATTAAACCAGCGGCAAACATTGCACCTCTGCCATATTTTGCAACGATCTCATCTTCATCTAACACTTCTGTCATTGGAGCTTGGTGGAAATCTTTATCACCAGAACCAGAAAGAAATGAAACTCCAGCAAAATAATCTTTATTCTCATACAGATAATCTTCTACTTCAGTCCACATATGTGGGGCAACTGTCACAGTATTAGACACATTATGTCGCACAGTAGGGTCTGCACAAAGTTCTTCATTCGTACCACTCTCTACCCAATTCTGCTGAACTAACTGAACTTTCTTCAACAAATCTGTTCCATAGAGGTCTTCCTTATACAAAGAACCTCTTGGAGAAAGTACAGGGAAACCAATGCAGTAGTCGGTTCTACTGCTCGACCAGACAGACTCTTCAACCATGTATGGATTTGTCTGTGCAATCAATTGGGCCACTTCAGCATCCTTATTCATCTGCACATGGCGAATATATTTTGGAGAATGTTCTGCATGAATACCAGAAGCAGTTTGCAACAATACAGATGCGTTACCAGATGGTTTTACACAAGTAGTTCTAGCAGCCTGATTGATACCAATTAAGTCTGCAACTTGTTTGTTTACTTTCTTAACCATCTCAGCACCTTCCTTTTGAACTTCTGGATCCAAAAGAATTTCTGGATTATTCATCCAACCAGTCACAGATACGCCCAATAATGCTTCTCTTTCAAAAATTCTTTGAGTAGTATTATTTAAATATTTAAAATCTGTGTAACCGGCCTGCAATGTTCCCATTATAGATCCAGCACGACATGCTTTCAAAAATTCTTCTTTGGATGTACACTTACCACCATTAATTTCTGTAAGATTGCATCCCTGCCATCCCGACTCCCCATCGATTTGTGGAAACATTCCAATTTCTACACATGGGTTTGTTGTATGTTCTGTGTTATCTACAAAGTAAAATCCTGGCTCACCGAACTCTTTGATTGGTTTCATTAGATCGGAAAACTCAGACTTTGTGATTTCAGATCTCACCACTACTGCAGAATTATTCGAACGGCCGCGTTGCGGATTGTCAATGAACCAATTACCTGTCTTGGCAACCATCATTTCTTCATCATCCTTAGAGAACAGACATATAGTTGCAGAGCGCCTCACACCGCCTGCTAAAACTGCGTCAGCGGCATGCATTGAGATATCATACACATGGATAGGGCGCAATTCAGATGAGCCTGCTAGCACAAGAGATTGCAACAAATGTTCAATCTTATCAAGTGCTTTTCTAAGAGGTTCTGGGCCTGGTGCTTTGAACCCACCAGAAATTTCTGCACCTTGTGGGCGGATCTCAGACAAGTCAAAATATACTTTACGACCTTCAAAATCTGGAAATGTACCACCACCTACAAAATATGAAGACATAAGAACACCAAGTGCATCTGCCCAACCTTCAATAGAGTCTTCTACCTTCCAACCCTTTGCCTGTTTCTTTCTTTCTGCAATCTGTGGAATCTTTGCAACATGATGTTTCTGCACAGAGAATCCTGCACCAGCACCACACAAAAGAATATAGAACAGCTCTTGAAAATATGCTGCACGATCCGCATATGAAGATGTACAATTATACATACGCATTTGATGTTTCAGCAATTGATCCCCACCAAACTGCAAAGCACGCTGTGCGCCAAGAGTATATTGCAACTTATAAAGAGACTCAGCTTCGTCAATAAGTAAACCCAATTCCGGCGTCATTACATCTTTATAATAATTTCTATGCATGTCCATGACTCTTTTCACAGACTCATCCCACGACTCATATCTTTCTTCTTCTTCAATCCATCTACTATATGCCTCATAGAATTTTGACTGAGACATGATATTTCTTGCATCGGAATCTTTATTACTTTGAACTACTTTTAGCATCTCTTTTCCTCTTTATATATTGTATTTTTATGATTTTTTAACATCTTTTCCAAGATGCCAACTTGAGTTTGGCTTCCAAACTTTTATGGGTATTCTTACTTATAATGCTCTGCAATTCTAATGTGTCCATTCCTGACAGTATTACATCATTAATATCTTTTTCTTTAATTTTTTCTGGCCACAGAAAAACAGAGAAACCAGCATCAATAGTACTCTCGATTTTTTTGACAATTTCACGATTTCTTGGTTCATTATCGTATATAAAAACTATATCCGAAAATGATGAAAAGTAAGATTTGTCTACATCACTGCCCGCCATGGCCAAAGAGTTATCCAAAAAGAGAGAATCGAATGGGCCCTCGGTTATATACACTGTTTTTTCTGGATCTATTCTATCTAGTCCATATACTTTAGGAACATCTTTAACCTTAATAGTGATATATCTCAATGAATTTTTTGGATCTAGACTTCTACCCTGTAAAGCAATAAGTTCACACTTTTCATTGAAAAAAGGTATTACAATTCGTTTTTCATTTTTTGGTATGTTATGTCCTTTTGATACTTTATCCACAACAAATTTAAAATCTGGTGTATAGTAAAGAACATCTAGTTTTGGAAGTTTTCTCTTATCGCAATAATGCCTAGCCGGATGTGATGTATGAAGATCAGTCAATCTTTCTCCATAATCAAACTGACATTTCGTAGAAAACTTAGGTTTAAAATCAAAGTCATATTTAACTTCTTTTTCGTGATTGTGTGAGCCTGCGTTTGCCTTACCCTCTTTCCACTTTTCCATTACATATTCTTCATACAAAGATACATTCTGGCTTTTTAAGAAATTGGCGAAAGACATGCCAGCGCCGCAGTTGTGACACATATATCTAAAGTTATTCTTTTTTTCGTAAATAAACCCACGCATTTTGTAGGTTTTTTTCTGAGAATCACCACACAACGGACAACGACAATTATACAGATTATTCTTCTTCTGCACAAAACCTTCTAATTGTGGGGATAATCTTTGAATATAAGCTCTATCGATATACAGCATCACAACTCCACTTTACATGTATAAAGTAGATAATACACTATTTGATGGGATATGTCAAGATTTTTCTATTAGGTCATCATATAAAAATTTGCAACAAGTCCGCCGATCAGTGCAGTGAAAAATACCCAAAAGGCCTTCTGAAATACAGCAGATGTTCTAGCATTCTCTTCAACTTTGATAGTCAGCGTATCCAATTTTTCAGAAAACCGATTCATTCTGTCATATTGATGAGAATATTTTGCTTCCATTGCTACAAGTTTTTCTTCAGCGCGAGCAATTGAAATCATCGCTTCTGATAAGCGATCAATTTTTTCTTCAATTCTATCTAAACGAGTAGCCTGTGGACTTTGAGTATCCATCTTTTATTCCTTATTTTCTTTTTCATAATAATTTTTATATTCCATGATAATAACTTTTTGTTCGCCCATATACCGTTTCATATCAGTAACTACAATAGATAAGTTCTCATAAGAATCTTCGTTCAATGCAAACAGAGCAGTACTCTTTCCGCTATCTCTTAATTCTTTCAAAACTTCTTCATAATTATCTGGTGTTACTACAACGAATTCAAAATCTCTCCACTCAACAGAAGACGGCATGTTTAAATCTAATGGCGTCTTTTCTATATAGACTTCTTGTGTTACAATCTTTTCTTCATTAAAACTAGTACAAGCACTTAACATTAATATAATTGGTATTAAAATATATTTATTCATCAGTCATTTTCCATAATCTCTTTTAAACCTTCTCTAAGGTTTTTCTGTATGTCTTTATTTATGATCTTTTCAATAAGGCCAGGTTTATTTTCCGCCAAAAACCCCAAATCATGTTCCGACAACTTATTTCTAAGCGTAGAAACTTCTGCATTCAATGCATCACTTTGAGTTTTTATTCGGGTGTTTACTTCTTTGATTTCTTGAATATTCTCATTCAATCTTTCAATCTCAGAAGATTTAGATTCTACAGCAGTTTCCAAAACAACTTGGTTTTGTTGCATGATTTTTAAGTCTGTTTGTAATTTTTGTATGTACCAATAACCTATACCTACCGCTGTTGCTGTGGCAACTAGTACTGCAATTTTTGCACCATTCAATACACCAAACATCATAAATCTCTTTGTAAAATAATCATACTTCCAAATTTTTCATCCTGTAGGACAATTCGTTTCTTCGGGTTATTTTTAATATATTGACGGATATGTATAGCATCTTCTCTACGAATAAATGCATCCCATCTAGAATATTTCTTCTTACCTTTCATAAATTTACTATAGCTATCAGGATCTACTTTAAATATTTTCATTCCAGAAAACTTATATGGATCTTGTATAAAGTTACCTAAATTAGATGCATCTCCAACGGAGTTGGCAATGTCTTCCATTAACATACCACTCTCATATAAGTTTTCTTCTTGTTTATTGATATAATCAATCAAAAGATTTTCTAATAACTCTAGATCATCTTCTCTCAGGTTTTCCCTGTTTTCCTTTAAGAGTGCCATTGCAGCTGCATAGGATGCAATTCTAGATTTGCCGCCCGGAAATTTTGATAATATTCTTTTCAAGTTAAAAATAATTTTATGGAAAATAGTAAAAGACTTTTTTTGTTCTTGAGTCTTTAACTCTCCTGTCTTTTTTAACTGCTTACCAGTTGCATCGATCACACCATTCTTGAACGCTTCGGTTTCTTCCCAAGGCGTTGTCAGAAGTTTTATAAACTGATATGCAAGATATGCGTTAAATACAGAGGCCATTAAATTTTTCTCTCTAGTGTGTCTAATATATATTTATCAAGAACAATGTCTTCTAAATTTATCATTCGGCCTTCTATTCCTACAACCACATCTGGCAATTTATTTAACCAAGATAGAAAACTAGCCAGTATGTAGTGTTGACTTTTATCAATCTTCAAGAACAATATCCTATTACAAGGTTCGTTTCCCAAAACATTAAACAACACGACCAAGTGATTTATAATTAATCTTTCTTTCAATACATCTTTAGTATGATATTTGTGAAAGAGTCTCTTGACATATTTGATACGTTTCATATCGTCAAGAAACTCTTCCATGCTATGACACTGTGGATTATCATAAGATTTCATTTGGTAGTTGAAAACATTGTTTTCATTCAAAATTTCAAAGTTATCCATTATTACTCTTTAAATTATATATTAGTCTTCTTTTTTCTTAGAAGTCTTCTTCTTTGGTGCTTCTGCAGCCGGTGCTGGTGCTGGTTTTGTTTTCTTAGGTGCGAGAGCAGCGATTTTAGTTTTCAAATCTCTGTGCGCCTTGTACATTTCACCAGTTTTTTCGTTTACCCAACCACGGTCAGTTGCTACTGCATCCTTCATCCATTTTGCTGGGGTTGCCCATTTTGGTAGTGACATTTTAGTTCTCCTATTTTACGTGACTAGCAATTTTCTTAGCTCTGGTTTTATTTTTATATTTTTCCATCGCCATTTTTTCTACTTCTTGTTGTACTTGCTTGGTGTTATATTTAGGGTTCATTGCAAGGACTATTTCTTTCATTTCTGCTGCATCTTTTTTGTCAGCAGATTCGATTAGTGCTTCTACATCAAATGTGTCCATATCTTCTTTAATTTTATTTTTTGCAAAATAATCGGCGATATCTTGAGCGTCATCAAAAGATTTTTGTCCTTTTTGACCCTTCATACTGATAAAGAAAGAATCTGCACCTCTATCATAGTCACCTTTACCTACTACCTTACCCTTGAAAACAACATCGACTGCACCATCAGTACTGACTACTTTATATTGACCCTTTCCACCATGTGCAAGAATTTGTTTTCTACCTTCATCAAGCTCAACTTCTTCACTTCTATTGTTAAATCTTACTTTAAACATTTTTTCTGTTGCTTTAACACCAATATGATTTGCAACTACATCAACAATCTTTTCTCTTGGTTCTGTGTCCAAATTATCTACGAATTGAACTAATTTAGAAGTAAGTCCTTTTTTCAGCATTTGAACAGCCTTCATAAAGTCTTTTTTATCAATACCACCATTCTTTTTTGCATACTTTTCTAATTCTGAAGCAGCATCTAAAAGTTTCATACCACCCTCAGCCTCAGTCATCTCAACTTCTTCTTTCTTAGTTCTCAATTTTGCAAGATCGGAACCGTCAATTTTTCCATTTTTATTAGAATCTATTTTCTTTTGTTTTGGTGAAAGTTCTTCTGTTTTTCCATGGTCCATAACCTTCTTACCTAGCGGCGTTAGATTACCTTTTTTATCGTACATCTTAGAGATAAGATCTTTTTCTGCCTTTGTCAACTCTACAAGTTCTTCTACTGATTCACCAATGAGTTTTCTAATTGCAGAACCTGACATATTAAAATTCATCATCAGTTTATTAATTGCAAGTGTGGATACAAAAGGAATATCTGCCTTTGCGATTTCCATTGCTGCACTCTTGTCCAACTTTTCAAGTTCCCTAGAAATTTTCATTCCCATTTGAGCTGAGATTTTTTTACCTCTTAAAGACTCGTAACCCTGTTTCAGTTTTGCAATCTGATCTGGTGACATTTTACCTTCGTCTAAAGGTGTCTCTTGGACTTCTTCTTTTTTATCCCAAGGAGCTTTCTTCAAAGTTACTTTATCTTTACCCTTTTTAGTAACAGCAGAGGCCTTCGCAAGTTTTTTCGCTAGGGCAGATTTTTTGTTCTCTTCCAGATCTTCTTGTTTATGTTTTGCTCTGATTGTTGCAAGAAGTTGTTCCCCCATTCTCTTGCCCTGAGATGCACTAACATTAGTTGGAAACTTATCCATATTTGACGGTAAGGCTCTTCCAATCATTTTTTCGGATGCTTTTTGGCTCTGTGGTTTTGTAAGAGTAACAATCTTTAAGGTGTTCTTATTCTTGATCGACATAGGTGGCAAATGTGCAGAAGATCTAGACTGCTTAACACCCTTTTCACTAGATGCCATTGCAACAACTTTGTTACCGTCTGCAGTATCGATTAGTGCATGAGTGTTTTTCATTGCTTCATTCATTTCTGGTTTTTCGTGAGAATATCCCAGTTTTTTCATGCGTTCATGATCTTCTGGTTTTTCTGCTTTGTAACCTTTGCCTGTCTTTGGATCATACATCATATGTGGTTCGAATTCGTCCTTGGCTTCTTCCAATTCGACTTCTTCTTTATACATATTAAGTTCATATTTTTTATTATCCAAGTTTGCAACTTGAATTTGAACGCCTCTAGATTTACCCTTCTTATCAGTACCCATCAAACGATACGAATTAGTTTTTCCATTAGATGGTTTTTTAGGGCCCATGGCAACTTTATCGTCAATTTCATCTGGATCAATTTCGATTCCAAACTTTTTCTTAGCAAAATCATATGCATGTTTCATTGCACTAGAAAAATCTTTATGATATAGTTCATATCCAGTTGACGATTTACCCATTTTTTCCAATAGGCGTTCTTCATTGGTTTTCTTTTTATAACCCAATTTTAAAAGCTTCTCTCTGAATGCTTTGCGTCTTGCATCTGATGTAAGTTCTTCTGATTTCGCATCTCCCATTTTTGCAGATGTTGTAACACCTTCTGCATCTTTAACACCTTTACCTTCAAGATTGCCTTTATTTTTACAAAGTTCGCAACCCTTACCGTTACAGCTAGGACATGGAAGTTTTTCTTCTACTTGTTTTGCAACATCACCGCTGATAGTTACTGGATATTCTTTTCCGCCAAAGGTGAACTTCTTCTTACCTGCTCTTTTTGCTGCAGATGCTGCGCCGATGAAATCTGCAACATCATCATCTAAAATTTCTTCTGGAATATCTTTTCTAGACATTGGGTTCTCCGATTGTTTTTGTACTATTTATAATTTATTTTCGTTTCTGCCAAAGGTCATTATCTGCCTTTCTTGCACCACCGCCGGTAAGAAAAGAGTTGACTCTTGCAAACGCCCACTGCTGTGGTGTTGTGCCTGGGCGATGGCCAGTTTTCCATGCAGCCATTCCTCTATCATATACCTTTTTTAAAATACCATATGAAATACCAGACTTATCTGCTTTTTTTACCAATCCATCAATCTTCTTTTCTTCTAGGTCAGTTTCTTCTTTATAATTTGCATTAATAGATTTTTTATATAAATTTTCTAAATCCTTACCCTTCATTCCTCTGAATGATTTGGCAATATCAAATGCATATGATTTCAATGAAGATTTGTTTCCTTTAGATTTGATTACTTTATGAAGAGCATCAAGAGCTGCTTTGTTCATCAGTTCTTGATTGGATGCAAGTGCTTCTGCTACGCTTTCTGGAACACAATTTGGAACCATCTTACCGTTCTTCTCTTTCATACCTACCTGTTTATATCCATTCCAGCATCCATCAGCCTCTTTTTTCAGACTTTTACCTTCTGAATCATAGCCTGGCTTTCCGGCCTTTTCTTTTTTAGAAATTGCTATCGCTGCTCTTTGTGCAGCAGAATGTCCAGCACCTTCCTGTTTGTCTTTCTTTTTGTCATCTTTTGACATAGAACCTTTTTTAACAACGCCAGAATTTTTGATTTTATTAACCAATTTCATGCGGCGCATATTAGAAATTTCTTCGATATAATCTGGAGACTCTTTTCTCATTCTAGGTTCCTTTCTATTATAATGTCGAGATACCAAACTCAAGTTTTTTGGATCGTTATTTAATGGATCATTATCTTTATGGTGTACATCTTTGCCATCGCCACGCTTTGCCTTACCAGCCTTTTCCATTGCGTATCTTGCACGTTTTCTGGCTCGGTTTTTCTCCATTTGCTCTGGTGTTCCATGATACTGTTCACGCTCTTTTTTATAATCTCTTTCTTCATATTTAATAACTTTATCAGGCGTTTTGAAATTTTTCTTACGCATGATAGTTTTCATTACAACATCAAATTCATCATTAGTTCTATCATAAGTGATAGCAACAGGAATATTGATATCAGTTTGAATATCCTTTAGTACTGCTTCAGCACCAGCCATACCTTTGATAGACTTGCCCTTTTTTGCATATACTTTCTTAATAAAATCAGCAAGTTCTTTCATTGTGATGTTTGGATTGTTTCTATCGTCATCCATTCTATCACCAAAGTGTCTTGTAAAATTGAAATCGATATCAAACTTTTTAAATAGTTGATCTACTACTTTCTCAAATGCTTTAATCTGTTTCAATCCAATCAATCCCATTTGATTGCCTTCTTCTATTACTTCTTCTTTCCTAAACAATTTTTGCATAAATGTTTTTTTATCATTCTTGGATTTCTCAGGGGTCGGATTGGTTAAAGTATACGCCACAAGGCCTGGTTTGGCATTACCATTAACTTCGATATCCCATTTAGATTTTGCTCCCCACATCTTTAAAAATCTTTTATAAAGTCTTGCTCTATTACCGTCTTGTTTATTTGCATAAAAAGTTATTTTTCTGGCACTAGTTTTGTCTAATTGTTTCCACCATTTTAACATAGCGGCTTGGACTGTTGCAAAAATTCTAAACTCATCACCTTGACCAGTTCGAGCCATGTTCTTTTTAGATTGGCCTCTTGCAAATTCTATCTCATAAATGCCATCTGGATCTTCACTGATATGAATATCTAACGCACTACCATCATCAAGTTTTGCGATAGCGCTCGAAGGGCCTTTTGGTTTTAAATATTCCCATTTTATTGCGTAAGGTTTATCAAGAGCTTCACCATACATCTGTCTGTACTTTTTGGTGTGTTCTGATTCTTTAGTTTTTGCATTTGCATCGCCTGGCGCAGGGCCTGATTTTTTCTTCGCAAAATGTCTTGCTCTCGCTTGTTTTGTCGATTTAGACATTTCATCGCCATCGGCATCTTTTGCGTAGTATTTTTTAGGTTGCGTACCTTTTCTGTCTTCGATATCTTTGTCTTGTGCAACTCTTCTTTCTGCAAAAAACTCTTTGTATACTGACTCATATAATTCGTTATCATCTGCATCGTCCACACACTCCACAAAATCGGTTTCTAAAAATTCTGATAAATCTCCGTTTACAGAATCTAAAAATGTAGCAAGTTCTTCACTGATATTCATAGACTTCCTCAAAACATCAAACAATTTTTTACCTGTTGTTTTTTCGAATTTATTAGGCAAACCATTTTTGAAACTATCATAATCATTTGCAGCAGCTGCTGCTCTCATTTTAGATGCTGACATACCAGTAACACCTTCTGCATCTGGATCTCTTTCTCCAGCAGATACTACACTAATACCACCTTCAAAATCATAAAAACCGTGTCTACCCTTGACACTATTATATTTGTTGAGTAGAGTTTTAAATTCGGTAAGTCTATCTCCACCTACAACCATAGTACAAGATTTATATCCCATTTCATATAACATAGTTGCAATATCGATTGCAGTCTTTGCCTTCTTGTTGTTTATAATGTTTCTAGAATATTTTGGAAACATTTTTTTCATAAACGATATTTTGTCTTTATGAGTTAATGGGTCTTTTTTAGGATTTTGAGAATGGCTTGGAAAGACCATAAAATCCGCACTCTCGTTTTTAGCGACTGCGGCAACTTTTTCTATTAACTTTTCGTGTCCAGTTGTTGGTGGATTAAATCTACCAAATGTAAAAACTACTGTGTCTTTCATATCTCTGTTCTCGTAATGCTCGTAATACGCTCTATCTGCTGTGTAATGATTGCTTCTCTATTAGGCCAGAAGATGTATTCTTTTTCTTTATTCTTCATCAAATTATTTAGGAGCGGTAGAATCAAGTCTTCGACCTCTTTAAGTTTAGAATTAACAATTACCTTTTCATTACTATAATACTCTTTAACTGTTTCCACTTCATCCAACATTTCACTTAGTTTATCAACTACATTATCCATCTTAT
>Ga0181564_10000535_pt1 | contig 33930 bp, 31 predicted proteins | sample 011ome_24_FD_134512 | JGI IMG/M metagenome (GOLD analysis project Ga0181564, IMG submission 134512) | Coastal salt marsh microbial communities from the Groves Creek Marsh, Skidaway Island, Georgia - 011513CT metaG (megahit assembly) | ecosystem: Environmental > Aquatic > Marine > Intertidal... | reverse complement strand
TCTGGATCAAGTTGATGTTGGGTTGAAACTGCTTGAGAAATTTCTTCTGCTTGGCGAGCAATAATGCCCTGATGCGATTCAAATGCAGAACTTCCATAGACAAAAATTTGAAAGCCTGGCATGAGATGCTGAGCACTCACTCTCAAATGATTTGCAGCACCTTCATCACCATATCCTGAGATGTTTTTAATTGGTTCGTGCACCTCAGCAACTCCCTGAAACATAAGTTCTAATTGAGTCTTTGTAAATTCATGTTCAATGGAACGATGAAACATGGAATTTAAATTAGCAGGAGTTACATGAATGTTTTGATCATAGCTATCAATACTGGGAGAAAAAGTTGCTGCATTGGCAGCCCACATTGATGAGGCAGAATAAACATTTTTCAATAAAGCTGGATTTTGTTTAGCTACTCGATTAATCACCTCTTCATCTGTGCCGCCATATCCAAAAGCTCTAAGAGTCTTTAAGTGTGGGCGCTCATGAGGCAAGAAAAATCCTTGTGGAATCCCTTGATCCATAATGAGCCTCATTTTATCAAGGCCCTGCAATGCAGCAGCTTGAGGATTTGAAGTTTGGTTGAGATGTTTTTGTGAAGCTAAATTACCTTGTGATAAGCCAGCATAGTTGTGAGTCGGTCCAATTAAACCATCAAAATTAATCTCCCCCGAAAAAGTCATCTATAGTTTTTTGATAATTGATGCCTTCGGCCATGCACAATAATCTGCAGCATAAAAACCTGCAGGTCTTAGGTTGCCACTTCTGCCTATTCCACCAAATGGAAAGGCTCCTGATGCGCCCGTAGTGGTTGAATTGAAATTGATAACGCCTGCATTAATTTTTTGTGCAAATCCTTCAAATAATTTCTCGTTGTCTGAAATAAGTCCTGCTGCCAAACCATATTTTGTATTATTTGCTTCTGCCACAGCATCATCAAAGGTGTCTGCAAAATACACCTGCAGCATAGGACCAAAGTTTTCTTCATCATAAGATTTTTTCATGCCGGTAATATTAATAAGACTGGGTGTCACCAAGTTAAATGAACCTCGAACTTTTCTTGCCTTAAGGATGGATTTAGCACCCAGCTTAATTAGCTTTTCCTGAAATCTTAAAAATCCTTCAGTGGCTTTGGGTGAGATTAATGGGCCGTAGTAAAGATCTGATTCATCTGAATATAAAAGCGATTGAATCCTCTGCTTCAATTTAGCTAATATTTTCTTGCCATTATTAGTATTGGGAAGAATTAGGCGACGAGCACAAGTACAACGCTGACCTGAAGAAATAAATGCAGATTCAAAAATAAGATCTACTGCGGCATTAATTTTTTTAGTCGACCAAACCACCAATGGATTGTTCCCCCCTAATTCTAATGCAAGGATTTTCTCTGGGTAATCAGCCATGATTTTATTAATTTGTTTGCCAACTTTGTAGCTGCCAGTGAAAAGCAATCCTTTGTTTAGAGGATGCTTGCAAAGACCCTGGACTATGTCTTTGCCCCCATGAATCATATTAATCACACCAGAAGGTAATCCCGCTTTATCCCATAGCATCATCATGTACTCTGCAACCATAGGGGTCGACTCGCTTGGCTTATAAACAATAGTATTCCCAGCAATAAGTGCTGGAGTGATGTGTCCATTTGGTAAATGTAATGGGAAGTTGAATGGTCCCACAACCGACATGACGCCATGAGATGCATGCTGAAGACTTGTCTGCATAACGCCGAGAGAATTTCTTTCAAAGCCTGTGCGTTTTTTATAGGCAAGAATTGAATTATTAAGCTTGGCCAAAGTTGCAGCAACCTCAGAGGCAGCATCAGCATGAGTTTTACCGGTTTCTGTTGTAATAAGCTTAGTCATTGGCATCTTATTCTTTTCAAGCAAAGCATAAAATTTTCTAATAATTTTTATTCTTGTTTGGATCGATTCAGCCGACCATCCATCATGACTCTCGTATGCAGCACTCATTGCTGCATTTAGTTGAGATGCATTGGCAAAATTACCTTCCCAAACTATCTCACCCGTCAGAGGATTCATGGATTTAAATGGCTTGCCTTTACCCGAAGACCATTGATTTTGTAGGAAAAGCATTAGTTGACCTGCGCTAGGGAGCCTGTCTTTAAATTCAAAGCTTTTGCTACTTTGACTGAGATGAAAAGCTCCTTTTTATCTTTATCAAAAGCATAATTTTCTTTGACCACGGCAAAAGACTCAATGGATGGATTTGAGATAAAACCAAAACGATCAAAATTAATATTTCTTTTAATCACAATAGGGAATAACTTCGCAGATTTAACTAAAGGGATGTCTTTAATTTTTGCTTCCATGCATGGCCCTCCATCTAAAACATCTATCAAACCATTAGGTCTGAAGTTTTGTTTTCTAAGCAATGAATATGCGGGCATGGCATTTGGATAAGGTTTGCCAATAACTCTTTGTACTTTTTTTGGCATATGCTCGATGATAAATGGATACTTGGGAATGGATTCCATAATAAAATGGTTATCTATGTAGCTAATTTCATCGGCCTTAAAAAAATCAAGATTAAAAAAAGTTTTACTAAATGAATTCCAAAAATAGGACTCGTCTTTAGCATTTTTAAATCCTCTGATTTCAACGAATAGCTTTGGATCAAAACGCTTTTGATGAGCAGACATAAAAATAAATCTTGAAAAAGAAAGAAGTGTGCCTCGCCCCTTTCCTCGAAAAGCTGGTTTAAGAAATAAAGTTCCAAGTTCGGAATAAGGCTGTTTACATAAATGAAGAGAAAGCACATCCAAATCCTTAGTAAAATTTAAGGATTTAGATTCAAGCTTTAAAATAGACTTCTTAAAAAAAACTGAGGGCTTCTTCAACGAAACTGAAGTATATATAGCTGACAGTCCTACAATACGACCATTGTCCTCAAGCACAAACAAATAACTATCATGGTTTGGTTTCTTGGTTTTTTTATTTCGAGATTTTTCTGACCATGCAATTCTTTCTTTAATCTCTTTTGGTGTTTTTGGCATAGTGGTCATGCCTTTGCCAGAATGCTTTACTAAATGCTCTACACTTTTGAAATCTGAATTTTTTACAAGTCTTACAACTTTCATAAAGTCATTATAGCAACTATAGGCATGCGACAGGGATGATTAAAACCTGATGGAGACTATTTCAATTTACAAATAATCTCATTATAAAATTTTTCCATGCCTTCAATCTTTTGGTCCAATGGTGCATCATTCATTGTCCCATAAAGCATCCAAGGGTATGTGGTCATGGTCGTCACACCTAAATCTTTCATTTGCCCAAAACCCTCAAGACTAAAGGCATCCCAGCAACTAAAACAAATATATTCATAATTTTCTTTTGGAGGATGCTCTTTTCTTTTTTCTTTTAATTTTGCCATTAAGGCTTCTAGCTCACTCAAACTATGCATATCTGAAATCCAACCATCATGCTTTGCTGCCCTATTAAGAGCAGGCTCTGAAAAGCCACCAACATATATAGGAATATCTTTTTTTGGCGCAGGTAACATTTCTAATTTTTCAAAATTAAAAAATTGACCTTTGAACTCAACCATCTCTCCCGACCAAAGCAATTTCATAATTTCCAGCATTTCATCAGCACGAGCCCCTCTGCGTTGGAACTCTTGACCACCAGCTTCAAATTCTTCTGGCATCCATCCCATACCTATTCCCAAGTCAAATCTGCCATTGGAAACTGCATCAAGTGTGGATACCTCTTTAGCAACTCTCAGTGGATTTCTAGCCGGGAGGACATAAACGCTGGTGTAGAACCTTATATTATTTGTAGCCCCAGCAAGAAAAGACAAAGAGTTTATAGGATCCGGCCAATCAGTGCCCTGTTCCCATCTCACACTTCCATCGTCAGTATATGGATAAGGAACTGAAAAATTTTCTGGATGAATCAAATGATCTGAAACAGCAAGAAAATCATATCCAATCTCATCAGCAGCCATACCCAATGATTTCATTTCATCCATTGGTAACATTGATAGAGGTATTGCAAATTTCATATTCCCATAGCCCTGGTAACAAACCAAAATGTACCCATTGAGAATACTACGGCACCGGTAATATTATGAATAGATACGTAATAAGAAGAAAAATAATATTTTGCCAATGCAAATACCCCAAGTATTCCAAAAGCTACAGCTAACTGTCCCAACTCAACCCCAAGATTGAAACTTAAGATTATTTGCCACAATCGATCTTGGGGGATACCCACTTCGGCGATTGAGGAAGCAAATCCAAGCCCATGAATTAATCCAAAAAATACAGTAATCATCAATGGTATCCATGAGGAAGAGTAATGATGCGTTAAGCTTAAATAGACAGTCAGAAATAATGCTAAACCTGTAATTAATAAGGGCTCTAGGACTCCAAATATTGCCAAAGGAGATAATGCGATAGAGCCAAATATCAAATATTTAACCCCCTTATCAAATTCATAATGATGTTTAAAAAATTTCTCAGCAGCCAAAAGTAATATTGAAAATCCTATTAAAATTTCAACCATTTCTGAATGCACTCTCAAAACATTCATGGCACCAAGGCCAAGTGTCAAACTGTGCCCGATAGTAAATCCAGTAATGGCTATGACAAGGTTTCTCCCTTGATATAAAAGCAGCAGGCCTAGCAAAAATGCTAAGTGATCCCAGCCACTTAATATATGCTCGATGCCGGAGATTAAATAACCCCAATAAGAACTTTGATTGCTATTGGGTTGAGATAACAAATTAATCTGCCAAAGATCACTTTGACTGGCAAACATGAACTCAGGGATAGCTTTACCATCTATAGCTCCTCTAGCAATGTGAGTATGAGTAATACCAAGGTCTTGAAATAAAGTAATTGAGACAGTTGATGGCAATGATGAACATTGAAAATCCCAATAAAATTTTAAAACACCAGCTGCATTATTTTCATTAAAATTTACTGGTTCATTTAGCTTACATGCATCTCCGAGAAAAATTGAATCGCTTAAATAGCTTATAAAATCTTCATATGATTGGAATTTTATGCCTGGGTTTAAAGTTTGAAAAATGCCTCGCTTGACTGTCCCAGTAACCCTAACCTCTACTTCATTCTCAAGAGTAAGAAACTGAAACTTTGAATAAGATTCGCTGCGATTATGAGCCTCCAACGGCAACAAAAGCTGCAATAGAAATAAAAATAGAATTTTTTTAAAGGTCATTTGCCCTAACAACGTCATACCAATTTCTGAGATCATCCAAATATTCGTCTAATAGCTCTTCTCCTTTGAATCGAATAAATTCAGACTCAACTTGCTGATAGACATCTTCAAACTTAGGAGCGCTAGATATGATTTTTTGTAATGGCACTAGTAAATGAAGTCTACCATCAAGATCTATCAACTCACTTACCTCACCTTCTTCTAAGCTCAATGCTTTCTGAGTGAGGGAAGGACCAATGTATTCCCTTATCTTCATTGCTGGCAACAACACATTCGGCAAACTGATCACTTCATTTTCAGCAAGTAATTTTGCTCCTGCAAGATTGCCTTGAATGAGCAAGTCTCGAGCTTGCTCGCCAGCAATCTGCTTGCTGCCATCAAAACTTAACTTTAAAAGTTGTAACTTAGGACTTGGAGTGAATAAGTCCTTATTTGCAGAATAGAAACCTTCAAGATCTTGCCTTGAAATGCGTAAATCATTTGTTTCAGAAATAATTGAGCTAATCATTTTTTGAATAATCATACTTCTTATCTCAGAGTCATTCTCAATCATCCCAAGGTCAATCCCTCGTTGGATCAGCAGCTCCTCATCAATCATTCTTTCAAGAATATTGTCTGGATCTGAATCTATTAATCCAGTTTTTCTTGATTGAGCAATTGATTCCAAATACATCTCATACTTCTCCTTTGAAATTGCCCTTTCATCAATTTTAGCTACCCAGTTAAGCTGAGATAAATCAACCTCTTTAATAAAGCTTGAGCCAATGATGCCAACGGATATAATCCCTCCTAAGAGTAACAATGGGTGGATTCCAAACCTCCACTGATAAAGACTTTTAGAATTCTGGTCCGGAATCAAAGTCATTTTAATATGCTCAATTTCATCCTCTAGATAAACCTCTCCCTGAGAAGCAAAGCCAAAACTTTCATAAAATTTTGTTAGCCTAAACTGCGCTGAAAGACCTATTTCCTGATTAGGATATTTAGAAGCGCAAAACTCAATGGCTTCTTGAGTAAGAATTTTTCCCAAACCCTGTCTTCTAATTTTTTTAGCTGTTAATACTCTGCCTATTTCAGGGCCTTCATATCTTTTACCTGGTTTTGCAACTCTGAGGTAACCCACCAACTCATTATTTTGATATGCAAGCAAATGATCGCAATCTTGATCTTTAAAATCAGCATCGATGAATGGGCAATCTTGCTCAACAACAAAAACTTGCTGACGAAGATTAAGTAACGAATATAGCTCATCTTTTGTTAGGGCTGAAAATGACTTCCATTTAGTTTCCATTCGATGATTATATTTGTTTTATTCCGTATAATCTAAAATCAAAATTAGGAGTTTTGCATGAGTCAGTTATACAACATTAGTGTTAAAGATATTGAATTAAACTCAGTGGATTTAAGTAACTACAAAGGAAAAACATTATTAATAGTTAATGTTGCAAGCAAATGTGGATTTACGCCTCAATATAAAGATTTACAACATTTGTATGAGAAATATCAAGATCAAGGTTTTGAGGTTCTAGGCTTTCCATGCAACCAATTTGGTGCCCAAGAATCAGGAACCAATGAAGAGATTCAAGCGTTTTGTGATCTTACATTCAATGTCTCATTTAAGATGTTTGACAAGATTGAGGTCAATGGTGCAAACGCCAGCCCCCTATTCAAATACCTTAAGCATGAATCTCCAGGAATTCTTGGTACTGAGGCTGTGAAATGGAATTTCACCAAATTCCTTGTTAATAAAGATGGTCAGGTAGTCAAAAGATTTGCTCCTAAAGATGGCAAGTCAGCGATAGAGTCTGAATTGCAAAAAATTATATAAGCTAAATCTTGATACTCATCAACAAAGCATCTTCTTTCGGTGGGCCGCTATAATAGTTTGGTCGAATAGCATCTTTTAAAAATCCTCTCTTTTCATATAGCTTTATTGCCGGAATATTGGAGACTCTCACTTCAAGAGAGATAACTTGAACTCCCATTGTTTTATTCTGCAAAATAACTTGTTGCAGTAGCTTGTCCCCCAGTCCCCTCCCTTGATAAATGGGATGAATGGCAATATTTAATAAATGTGATTCAGGGACTATTGGTGAATATATGGCAAATCCTTGAATATTACTTTCTTCATGAAGTACCACCGAGAAGTGACCAACCTCCATTGAAGATATAAATTGAGCCTCAGTCCAAGGCATCTTGTTAGTTTTATTTTCAATTTCTAAAATTGATGAAATATCCTCTGAACTGGCTGGCCTAAATGAAATAGTCATCTAAGTTGACTGCAAAGGCTTAAGTTTACTCCAAAGATCTTTTTTTAAGTTTGGGTTATCCAACATTGCTTTTAATGATGGCGAAATAATTAAATTTAAGTCATCAAAAAGATTCTTTGGATCAAAAAAAACTAAGGTCGCTTTAAGTTTGGCGGTATCATGAAAACTTGTTATATCAATAGGATCTTGAGATGAGGATGAGATAGCACCTCTTGAGGCTGGTTGCTTGGTTCCATGAATTGCCGCAATAATAGCTTCAAGTAACTTTACCTCTTTTTCTGAGTATTCATCTACAGAATTTGCATGTAATGTTAGAATATTGTCCTTTTGGAAGAAGTGGATATCAATTTCATCGCTGGCAGCAAGGTTATTTGTATCAGCATATAAAGGAATACCAATTTTAGAGAGAATATATTGAGATTTATTTGATAGCATCACAAAAGCAATGATGAAAGATTTAATTAAAAAATACAAACCTTTTGAGCCTATTCCTCTAGAGGGACGATCTTGGCCAAATCAGGTAATTAAATCAGCGCCAAGATGGTGTTCTGTAGATCTGCGTGATGGTAATCAAGCTCTCATCGAACCTATGGGTCACGAGAGGAAAAAGCGAATGTTTAAACTTCTATGTGATCTTGGATTCAAAGAAATTGAAGTAGGGTTTCCGGCAGCCTCTGAAACAGATTTTGAGTTTGTAAGGTGGTTGATAGAAGAAAAACAGATTCCTTCAGATGTCACAATACAAGTACTCACTCAAGCACGTGATCATATCATTGAAAGAACCTTTGAATCACTCCAAGGAGCCTCCCAAGCTATTGTTCATTTTTATAATTCTACCTCCACCCTTCAAAGAAAAGTGGTCTTTGATCAAGACAAAGAAGGCATTAAGAAAATAGCTACTGATGGAGCAATGCTAGTAAAAAAGCTTGCATTAGCAAACCCTGAAACAAAATGGTCTTTTGAGTACTCTCCGGAGAGCTTCACCGGGACAGAACTGGATTATGCTGCTGATGTTTGTGATGCCGTAGTGGACATTCTTAAAGACGTTTCTTCTGAAAAAATTATTATCAATCTTCCTGCAACTGTAGAAATGGCGACACCAAATGTTTATGGCGATCAAATAGAATGGATGAATACAAATTTAATCAATCGAAAAAATATTACCCTCTCATTGCATCCTCATAATGATCGCGGTACTGCTGTTGCAGCCTCTGAGTTTGGTTTAATGGCTGGAGCTGACAGAGTTGAAGGTACTTTATTTGGAAATGGAGAAAGAACTGGTAATGTTGATATTGTTACCATTGCTCTAAACTTGCTTACTCAGGGAATTGATCCAGAGCTTGATTTCTCTGATATTAATGCAGTCATAAGGGAGGTTGAATATTGCAATCAACTTCCAGTTCATCCAAGACATCCTTATGCAGGTGATCTAGTATTTACTGCCTTTTCGGGATCGCATCAAGATGCAATCAAGAAAGGCTTGAGCGCATTGGAAAAATCAAATAAGCCTGAATGGGAAGTCCCCTATCTGCCTATTGATCCCGCAGATCTCGGTAGATCATATGAAGCAGTTGTAAGAATAAACTCTCAATCAGGTAAAGGTGGAATAGCATTTATTCTTGAAAAAGATCATGGTGTATCTCTTCCGCGGAGACTACAGATCAATTTAAGTGAAAAAGTACAAAAGGTTGCTGATGAGACTGGAAAAGAGGTTATGTCTAGGGATATATGGAAAGTCTTTGAAAAAAACTATATTGCAGTTGAGGGACAACTTGAACTGATTAACTATGCCTTATCTTCTACGGAAGATTCCTCAGGTAATACCTCTGATCAAGTAGAAATTACATTAAATGATAAGAGTAATGAGGTGCATCTTACTGGAATTGGTGGAGGTCCTATTGAAGCTTTTGTATCTGCTGTAAATGATCATTTCTCATCATCAATTTCTGTGTCTGATTATCATCAGCATTCTGTTACCTCGGGCGCAGATGCAAAGGCAGCTGCGTTCATTGAATTAACTCTAGCAGGAAAAAATGAATGGGGTGCTGGAATTGATGGAAATACTGTGAAGGCTTCTTTTCAGGCCATTATCGCTGGATTAAATAAGCTAATTACTTAAAGTCTGGCTCTCTCTTTTCTAAGAAAGCTTTCACTCCTTCCATGTTCTCATCAGATCCAAAGATATTATTTTGAGCTTCTGCTTCAGCTTTAAAGGTTTCATCATATGACTGAGTCATCGAATCATTCATTAATTTTTTAGTTAGTGATAGCGCTTGAGGAGATCTCTTGGATAAATGCTCTGCCCATTTTTTTGTTTCAGATGCTAATTTATCTAATTCCACTACTTTATTAGCGATGCCCATATTTAAACAATCAGCTGAAGATATTTTCTTTGCTTCAATTGCATATTCCAAAGCTCTCGCATAACCAATAGCTCTTGTTAAAAGAAAACTAAGTCCGCCATCCGGCACTAACGCAATATTGCTAAAAACTGACATGATATATGCATCTTTAGCCATAATTCTTAAATCACATGCCATAGCCAATGCAGCTCCAATACCAGCAGCAGCGCCATTGATTGAACCAATAACCGGTTTCGGCATCTCAATAATATTCTTCAAAAAAGGATGGTAGCCTCTTAGTAAAGCATCCTTTGTATCTGACCAAGACGCTTCTCTTTCGGTTAAGTCAGCGCCAGCAGAAAAGCCTCTGCCCTCACCAGTAATAACCAATACTCTAATTGCAGAATCGTTCTTCACCTGTTCAGTAACATCCCCCATATCCCAAACAAGCTGCTCATTAAAAGCATTCATCATTTTTGGACGATTAATGGTTATTGTTGCTACCCTATTCTCAATCTCTAGACTTATAGTTTTATAACTCATATCTCTCTCCGAATTTATTGATTATTTCTCATTTAGAATCAAATCACCATCTCTAAAAGTCAAAAAAGCACTCTTTTGATCATTGTCTGCTCTAGACCAATTAACCTTGGTTTTTGAACTGGGATTAGTATGAATAAATGCTTTGACAATTTCACCAATAATTTTTTTATTTGGCATGGCCACATTATTGATTTTTATCCAATACCTAATAACTTCTATGCAAACATCTTTCTCCAGATCGAGTAAAAACTTTCTTTGCAATTTAGGGCCTTTAATATTGACCCCAAATTGTTGATCAAGCAAAAAATCATGCGCTTTTTTATATTTTGAGACCAAGGAAGCTGTTTGTTGAATCTGTTTACTTGCGTTAGGCCAGCGACTTGCAGCCATCTTGAGAACTTCATTTCGAATAAAATTACGATCCTGGTTATCTTCAAAGTTAGTGCCATCCGAGATAAATTTAATATTGTTAGTAGACAAATATTCATTAAGATCTGACTTTGTATAGTCAAGCCAAGGTCTCAAAATGACTCCTTCTCCTAAGGGGCGTTCCTTAACAGGTCCCTGAAGTCCATCCAATCCAGTTCCCCGAAAAAGTCTAAATAATATTGTTTCAGCGACATCATCTGCGTGATGAGCCATTAAAAGTTGGTCATTTAATTGCAGAGTCTCTTGAAAGATTTTATACCTGGCATTTCTTGCGGCTGACTCAAGACCTGATTTTTTTGAATCTACGTTTACAACATGGCTTTGAAAGGAAATATCTCTTTCCTGGCAAAATATTCTGCAATGATCTTCCCATTGATCTGAATCTTTGTTTAATGAGTGATTGATATGAACGGCAGATAGATTCCTATTCAAAAGTTTTTGCTGATTAAGTTCATGACAAAAATGTAAAAGTGCAGAAGAGTCTCCGCCACCGCTAAAGGCGACAATTATATTTTTATTGGGATCTACTAAATCAAAAAAATTTTTTAAATCAAACAAAATCAGGCACCGATTTTAAGCAAACGCTGATAACGTCTTTGAAGTAGCTCCTCTTGAGAGAATTTAGATAGCTCCGCTAAATTTTTTAGTAAAGATGATTTAATATTTGCTGAAATAGTATCGTAGTCTTGATGAGCGCCTCCAATTGGCTCAACGATGATCTCGTCTACAATACCTATTTTTTTTAGGTCACTCGCTCCAACTTTCATGGCTTCTGCTGCTTCTGGAGCTTTATCAGATTCTCTCCAAACTATAGAAGCACAAGCTTCAGGAGATGCAACTGAATATGTCCCATATTCTAAAATAGCAACATGATCCCCCACACCTAGTGCCAAGGCTCCGCCGGAGCCTCCTTCACCAGTCACAACAACTAATATTTTTGTCTTTAGACTAGACATTACCGCTAAATTTCTTGCAATTGCTTCGCTTTGACCTCTTTCTTCTCCCTCAACACCTGGATATGCTCCAGCAGTATCAATAAAAGTAATTACAGGCATATCAAATTGCTGTGCTAACTGCATTAGCCTTTTAGCTTTTCTATAACCCTCTGGTTGAGGCATCCCAAAATTTCTCTTCACTTTTTCTTCAGTATCTCTACCCTTTTCATGACCTATGATCATTACAGGCATACCCTCTAATTTCGCAATTCCCCCTACCAAGGAAGCATCATCAGCAAATTGGCGATCTCCGTGCAATTCCTCAAACTCATCAAAAATTCTTTCAATAAAATCAAGTGTATGTGGCCGATTCGGATGACGAGCCACTTGAACTTTTTGCCAAGTCGATAGCTTAGAGTAAATCTTCTTCGTTAAGGTCGCTTGTTCAGATTTTAATTTATCTATTTGTGGTAAAAGCTCTGGATTATCTGAAGCGGCCAATTGCAAAGCTTCTATCTTCTCTGCAACTTCTGCAATTGGTTTTTCAAACTCTAAAATATTTATACTCATTTGTTTAGCATAATTGCATCATCACCAAACATATCTTTTAATAGTTTAATGTTTTCAGGTGAAGGTATCAGTTTAAATTCATCTCCAAGTTCTATTATAGCCTCAGAGTTATCATGAAGGATTTTTAAATGTATTTTGCAGTTTCCATGCTTCCAAAAATCTCCATTCAAATTTTTTAAATTTGTCATATTAGACTGAATAGAATCATTTGGTAAATTTCTAGCATCAATCAAAATCGATTGATTACCTTGGCTCATTTGTGATTCAAGTGAGGCTATAGATCCCACTTTCATTTTATACATTCTCCGGTTTAATTCTTTAGATTTATAATCATCAATCTCTACCGAGCCTGCAAAAATAAGAATGGAGCTTGTCTTCAGTAAAAGATGATATTTTTCCAATACATCGGTGCTAATTGTGCCCTCCATCGTTCCAGTGCCATCATCAAAACTAATAAAAGCAATTTGCTTGTTAGAGCGATCTCTTATTTGTCTATATGAATTTAACAATCCAACTATTTTTGCTCTACCAATATCATCAGCAACTTCACTGATTTTATGAGATCTTAAATTTTCTACCATGCCTTCAATAGCTATTACTGGGTGGCCTGAAAAATAATATCCAAGAGCATCCCTCTCATGATTCAGCAAATCTTCTTTAGATAAATCTTTAACATTTACATATTTCTCATAAGGATCAAAGGTTTCTTCCATGGAAGCAAAAAGATCAGACGTGCCAGCCATTTGTGCGCTGTTTTTTTGACCCTCTCTTAACATATCCTCCATGCAAGCAAGCGCCACAGATCTTGATGGAGCTAAGCCATCAAATGCTCCTGCTTTGGTCAAAGCCTCAATAGATTTCTTGCCGCCTAATCGAATATTTACTTTTTTTGTTAAATCAAACAGATCCTTAAAAGAATGATCTTTTCTAACCTCAATCACATGATCGATAAAAGAGTCTGCAACACCTTTAATTGCACCTAAACCATACTTAATATGAAGATCTGAATTAACATTAAAATGCTTATTGCTGCTTTTGATATCTGGAGTTAATACTTTAATGTTCATTTCCTTACATTCATTAATGAGTGTACTGATCTTATCTGTATTTCCTAATTCTGTAGATAAAACTGCCGCCATAAAGTGCTCAGGAAAATATGCTTTCAAGTATGCAGTTTGATAAGAGAGCATTGCATAAGCTGCAGAATGAGATTTATTGAAACCGTAACCAGCAAATTTTTCTATAAGATCAAAAATTTTCTGAGCAGTGGCTTTTTTAATATCATTTTGAGAGCAACCATCAACAAAAATTTGTCTTTGCTGCTCCATCTCTTCAACTTTTTTCTTTCCCATCGCTCTTCTTAAAATGTCAGCTTGACCAAGAGAGTAGCCAGCTAAAACCTGAGCAGCTTGCATTACCTGCTCTTGATACAAAATAACTCCGTATGTCTCTGATAATACTGGCGCGAGTAATTCGTGAGGAAAGGTAACCCTGCTCTTTCCATGCTTTCTGTCTACAAATTCATCATGCATACCTGATTCGAGAGGACCCGGTCGATATAAGGCAAGCAAAGCCACTATCTCTTCAAATTTAGTTGGTTTTAGTCGGCGAATTAACTCTCTCATTCCAGTTGATTCAAGTTGAAATACAGCTGTAGTTCTTCCAGAGGCCAATAATTCAAAGACCTTAGGGTCATCTAAGGTAAGGGAATTTAGATCTAAGGATTTTTCATTTTTTTCATTGAGAAATTCATTGATCGTTTTTACAGCTCGATCAATTACTGTAAGAGTTCTTAATCCTAAAAAATCAAACTTTACTAATCCTATAGTCTCAACATCATCTTTATCAAATTGAGTCATTAAGGAGTTAGATTGTGGATCAAAGTATGTTGGACAAAAATCTGCTATCGACCCAGGAGCTATTACTATTCCTCCAGCATGTTTGCCTACATTCCTGGCTATTCCTTCAAGCTTATATGCCAAATCTATAATTTCAGAAACCTCTTCTTCATCCTGAATCATTTTCTTGAATATTGGCTGAGAATTTATAGCCTTTTCTAGAGTCATTCCAGGAATGAATGGAATCATTTTTGAAATTCGATCTCCCAAGGCATAAGGTTTGCCAAGGGCTCTCGCTACGTCCCTTACAACAGCACGTGCAGCCATGGTTCCAAACGTTGCAATTTGAGATACAGCAGATTTCCCATACTTTTGCGCAACATAATCAATTACCATATCTCTTTTATCCATGCAGAAATCTATATCGAAATCTGGCATGGAGATCCTCTCAGGATTGATGAACCTTTCAAACAGAAGATTGTGCTCAATTGGATCCAGTGCTGTTATTCCCAAGGCATAAGCAACCAAAGAACCGGCACCAGATCCTCTGCCAGGCCCAACTGGAACATCATTATCTTTAGACCATTGAATAAAATCTGCAACTATTAAAAAATAACTAGAGAAACCGGTTGCATGAATTTGAGTTAGCTCGTAATCCAGGCGTTGCTGATAAATCTTTTTCTTTTCAGTGGAGTAGGATTCAATAACCTCATCAAGTTGTGTCTTTGAAAGCTCTGATAAAAAAGAATTAAAATCATGCTCTTTTGGGACTGGATATTCTGGAAGAAAATATTGATCTGTTGTCAGGGTTACATTACATTTTTGAGCAATTGCTAGAGTATTTTTTATTAAAGTGTCTGGATCACAATCACTGAATAAAGTGGACATGTCCTTTGTAGATTTAAAAAATTGTTCTGGGGTATATAGCCTCTCACGATTTGAGTCATTAAGCGTCTTCCCTGTATTGATACATACTTTTGTTTCATGAATATCAAAATCTTCTTTTTGAGAGAACATAGTGTCATTAGATGCTATGACTGGGATTTGCAATTCAGATGCTAAAGGCAGAATACATTGAATGAACTCTTCTTCGAAGTTTCTTCCGAGCCTTTGAAGTTCAAGACAAAAATCATCCTTAAAAGTTTCCTTAAAAGAATCTAATTCAGTTTTAAGGTCTTGATTTTTTTTAAGTTTAGCTAGATGAAATACAGTTGATGCAGGCCCTCCTGAAATCACAATAATATTTCCAGCACAACTACTTAAGTCGTCAAAAGTTACAGAAATACTGCCATTTTCTTGTTGCAGTTGAGACTTTGAAATTATCTTCATCAACGACTTAAGCCCGTCGTTATTTTTTGCAAGGCAAAGAATTTCACCTCTCTCTCCTGCATTTGATTTTAAATTAAGGATAGTTCCTGCAATAGGTTTAATTCCAGCAGCCTCAGCTTTTTTAAAGAATTTAACCATGCCAAACATATTATTCAAATCAGACAGGGCAACTGCTGGCATATTAAGCTTCTGAGCATTGTCGATAATCTCATTAATTCTTAGCAATCCCCTAGAAATACTAAATTCAGAAGAAACTCTGAGATGAATAAACGAGGTTTGCATTATTCGACTATTACTCCTTTGAAGGTTTTTCTATGGAAGCGTGAATAGCCTGATTTCTTTAAGGCATTTAAGTGATGAGCAGTTCCATAACCTTTATTTTGTGCAAAAGCATAAATTGGAAATTTTTTATCAAGCTCTATCATGAATTCATCTCTATGTACTTTAGCAATAATTGAGGCCGCTGAAATTTCAGGAATTAGTTTATCGCCCCCAACCACTGCCTTACAATTTACTTCAACCTCTGGAGTAAATTTTCCATCAACATAAACCAAATCTGGAGTAATGGGTAAACCTATTATAGCTTCTTGCATGGCAAGCAATGTAGCTTGATGAATATTTATTTCATCAATTTTGTAATTTGAAATATTTGCAAAACTAAAAATGGATTCTTCTATGATGATTCTAGACAAGACCTCTCTTTTAGATGAGGAAATTTGTTTTGAGTCATTAAGTTCTGGTATATGATTTTTTAAAATTACAGCTGCAGCTGTAACTGGGCCAGCTAAACAACCTCTTCCAACCTCATCTACACCAGCAATAATCACAATAAATGACTGATAGCATTTGCTGCAGCTTCAAAACCTTTCCCTCGCATAGAATCATTTATTTTTGAAAGATATGTTCGATATTGCTCAGGCTCAGACGAAATATTAGAAAAACTTCTTACAATTAAATCTGGAGTTAAATTATTTTGAATTAATTCCGGAAAAACATGTTCCTGAAGAAGAAGATTTGGCAATCCCACAAAGGGAGTCTTAACTAGTCTGCTTAAAATTGCGTAATTGAGGGTATTTGTTTTATAACAAATAATGGGCACTGAACCCAAAACTGCTGCTTCAAGTGAAGCCGTGCCTGAGGTCACTATTGAAATCGAGGATAAACTAAGGAAATCTTGAGCAGAATCAATAGATAATTTAAATGGAATATCTTCTATCCCTTTAGTTAATTTAATCATCTCAGCTAATTTTTTATTTGCAGCTGGTATTAAGAAATATGAATTTGGATTTATTTGGAAAAGCTTCTTTGCTGCTTCAATATAAACTGGCATTAGCTGAGAAATTTCACTTTCTCTGCTGCCAGGCAAAATACCAATAAATTCCTTTGAGTCATCTAGGGAGTATTTGGAAATAGTCTCATCACTGTTTTTGGGTTTTAGTTGACTAAATGGGTGGCCTAAAAAAAAGCTTTGCATATTTTTTTCATCATAAAAATCACATTCAAATTTGAATAAACACATTGTTAAGTCAACATATGCTTGAATGGAGTGAATTCTATTTTCTCGCCAACCCCAAACAGAAGGGCTTACTACTTGTATTGTCTTAATATTTTTAGGTTTAAGTTTTTTATGAAAAAACATATTGAAATCTGGTGAGTCAACGCCGATAAAAATATCAATATCATTAGAAATAAAAAGTTTTGATAGTTTTTTTCGAATTGATAGAAGCTTTGGAAGATTAATTAATGGATCAATGAGGCCCATTACATGCAGATCCTGATAATCAATCCCTACAGGCGTTGTAACACCACAAGAGGTAACTTCAGGGCCACCTAAACCATATAAATCTAAATCAAAGTAATTTTGCAATGATTCAATGAGTTTTGAGCCTAGCCTATCACCAGAATGTTCAGCAGCAATGATGCCAACTTTTAATTTCTTTTTTGACACCTATCGAAGTAAGCCTCTTTCAGATCTTTCAATTGAAGAAATAAAGCTAGTTAATGCTGGGTTTTTATCTTGATTTAATTCATGTAAGCGCTTTATTGCATCATCAAGAGAATAACCCTTTCTATAGATAATTCGATAAGCTTTTTTAATTAAGTTAATGGAATCATTATCAAAATTATTTCGCTGCATCCCAACTGTATTAAGGCCTACTGGTCTAGCTGGATTTGCAGCAACTTTTACAAATGCTGGGACATCCATAGTGATTAATGTATTAAGGCCAGTGAAAGAATGATCTCCTAGAGAGCAAAATTGATGAACTAAAGTCACAGCACCAAGGATAACATTATTTCCAACTGTTACATGCCCAGCTAACCCAGCAGTATTTGCAAAAACATTATTGTTTCCTACCTCGCAGTCATGAGCAATGTGAGAATATGCCATAAATAAATTATCATTACCTATAACTGTTTTGGATTTATCTTGAACAGTTCCACGGTGAACAGTGACGCCTTCTCTGAAAATATTATTAGTGCCTATCTCTAGAGTTGTTGCTTCACCATTATATTTTTTATCAGGAGTGTCCTCGCCAATCGTAGAAAATTGATAAAAGATATTTCCTGCATCGATTTTAGTAGGTCCTTTAATAACAACATGAGAGTGCAAAACACAATCAGGACCTATTTCAACATTGGGCCCAATGAAGCAAAAAGGGCCAATCTTGACTGAATGATCAATTTTTGCAGAAGGATCAATAACAGAATTGGTCATAATTACTTAGGCCTGTCCGCGCAAAGAATTGTTGCTTCACAGACATTTTTTCCGTCTGCCTCAGCTTTACAATCAAATTTCCAAATTCCTCTTTTTTCTGAAGATATAGTTGCATACAAATCAATAGTTTCACCAGGGCTTACAGGATTTTTAAATCTTACTTTATCTACACCAACCAAATAATAAATACTACCTTTATCGGGGGTCTTCCCCATAGTCAAAAATCCAAGAATGCCTGCGGCTTGTCCTAAAGCTTCAATAATAAGCACACCCGGCATAACGGGTTTATTAGGAAAATGACCATTAAAGAAATCTTCATTGATCGTAACATTTTTTTGCGCATGAATGGTCTGACCTAATTCAACTGAAACAATTTTATCGATAAATAAAAATGGATGTCTGTGAGGCAAAAGATTTAGTATGTCTGAAAATTCATAGCTCATTTAGATTTCCTCTGCTTAATAAAGACGGAAGATTTAGCCCAATCTTTTTGATTTTGTGCTGGCATTATACCGACATAATTTCCTGATTTATTAATACTTTTTGTAATGAGTGTGTGTGCACCAATTAAAACATCATCAGCTATTTTTAAGTGCCCCAAAATCCCTGATAGGCCTCCCATTTGAAGATTTTTTCCAATGATTGTTGAGCCTGCTATAGCACAAGATGCAGCGATAGCAGAATTTTCACCAAGAATCACATTATGAGCAATATGAACTTGATTATCTAACTTCACTCCGTCGTGAATTTCAGTATTATCAATAGCTCCTCTGTCTATGGTACATCCAGCTCCGATCTCAACATTGTCACCGATGACTAATTTACCAAGCTGGTCAATTTTAATATAGCCATCTTTGTCAGGAGCATACCCAAAACCATCCGAGCCTAGTATTGAATTAAAATGGATTGTGGTATTTTTGCCTATCTCGACATTCATTACTAAAGAAGAGTTCGCATGAATAATAGAGTTCTTACCTATCTTGCACTCAGGCCCAATGTATACATTGGGTCCAATCACAACAGAATCATCTATTTCTGCAGTTTCATGAACGAAGTAATCAATAGCTTGGTTGGCATAAGGGTTTTGATGCTTTGCGAAAAGCGAAGAAATTTTTGCATAGGCTACATATGGGTCTTCTACAATGATCCCAGAAGTTTTTAGGTCTTGAGATAATTCTGGGTTAACAATAATCGCAGAAGCGGCAGAGTCCACAAGAAATTTTTTGTATTTTGGGTTAGCTATAAAAGAAATGCATCCAGAGGATGCATTTTGTATTGTTGCTATTGAGCTAATGACGACCTCAGGGTCGCCAATTAGCTCACCTTTAACTTTATCAGCTAGATCTTTAAGGCTATATGATGGCCCAGACAAATCTACTCGTTGTCTTCGCCACTAGCCGCGGCAACATCAAGCATTGATGTCACGTCATCAGTCAAATCAAGAGCCGTGTCGGCAAACAAAACATTTTCTCTTCCAAGAAGCAACTTAACTTCTTTAGCGGCAATTAACTCGGAAAGAATTTTCTGAAGAGAAGGATTAAGGTCTCTGAAAACTTTATCAGCAGTTTCGCTTTGTTTTGCTTGAACCTTACCAACGATAAATTCAATGTCTTTACCCTTTTCTTGAATGTCCCTTTGCATGTCAGTGATTTCTTCTTGTGAAAGAGTTTCAGCATCTTTTTGGAGCTTTTCAGCTAGGGCTTGTCGCTCAGTTTGAAGCAAAGTAGCTCTTTCAATGTTTGCAGCATACTCAGTTTCTTCCTCTAAAGCTTTAAAAGCATCTTGAGCAACTTGAGTTGCTAGGACTGCATTACGCATGTCAATAACCGCAACGCCCTCAACTGCGAATGCTGGAATAGAAGCAAATAATGCTGAAATAAGCAGTGGTATAAATAGTAATTTTTTCATGTAATGTTCCTCACCCTTAATGGTTGCTATATTTTATAGTAATTCAAATAAAAAACACTACCTAAAAGCCTAAAAGACAGTGCCTATAGTAAATTGAAATTCCTCAGTTTTATCAAAAGGCCCATCATTAAATGGCTGAGAAAAGCTAAAACTCATAGGACCAAATCCAGTAATCCAAGTTACTCCTACGCCTATGGAATATCTCAATTCATCAAAAGAAGGCTCGAAGCAATTAATTTGATAATCTTGGCAATCTGTTGAAAAAACATTTCCAAAGTCCAAGAAAAAAGCTGAACGCATAGAGCGCTGATCTTCAATCATCGGTAGTTTGAAGATAAGCTGTAGACTCCCCTCAATAAGGAAATTACCACCTATGGGATCTCTTGCTTGCTGATAAATATATGGATTTTGACCAATGGTATCAGGAGTTCCATCAAGGTCAGTATCAATGAGCAGAGGACATTCTTCAGTTTCCGGATTAAAGTTATAACAAGGAGAAGGTGTTACTCTTGGCCCAAGCGTATTTGATTCAAAGCCTCTAATAGATCTCGGCCCTCCAGAATAAAAGTTTTCAAAAAAAGGTGTTTTTTTCGTATCTCCATATGTATCTATGTATCCAAGCTCGCCATTAAAGCCGAACACTAAATTTGCAAATCCAATTGGTCGATAAAATTTTTGACGGATATTAGTTTTGTAATACGTAAGATCACTGCCAGGAATTGTTAATTGCAACATCACATCTGTTGATGAACCATAGGTAGGAAACATTCCTCTATTTAAAGTAATTCTTGACCATACAGCTTGAGCTTTTAAGACATCAAATATTGTTCCTTCAGAGGCTAAAAAATCTGAAATTTCTCTTGAAGGCAATGACCCTGGATCGATATCAGTATTATCAAAATTAAGATTTAATCCAATTCTTTGCGTATCACTGATTGGATAACCAAATTGGACACCCGCACCTTGTGAGTTAGTTAGATAATTAGCTACATTATATTCACCGTAATCTGTTTCTCTAAAATAAACACTATAGCCTCTGCTAACTCCATCCATCGTGAAATAAGGATCAAAAAAGGAAATATTATAGGACTCTTGATAAATGCTTTTATTTATACCCAAGATAAACCTATTACCAGATCCAAGGAAATTATTATCTGAAAGATTAAGACCAAGATTCATACCAAAATCGCTATAGCCAATTGAGCCCCCAATGGAAGAAGTGCTTTCCTCCTCAACCGAAAATTCAATATCAACCTGATCCTCTGAGCCGGCTACAGGAATTGTCTCAACATTGACTTCTTTAAAAAACCCTAACCTTTCCAGCCTTACTTTAGAAGCTTCAATAAGGTTGTCTGAAGCCCATGCACCTTCAAATTGACGCATCTCTCTTCTTAATACCTCATCGTTTGTTAGGTAATTACCGCTAAATTGAATCTTTCTTGCATAAGTTCTGTTACCTGGCTGAACAACAAAGAGCAATGAGACAGTTTGATCTTCTTCATTGATTTCTGGATTTCCTGTGACTTCGGCAAAGGTATATCCTTCATTGCCTAGCAGATTAACCAAATATTCCTCAATTTGAGTTATCTGAGCCTGAGAATAAATCTGATCTTTTTGACTCTCCATGATTGGAAGATACATCTCATCATTTAAAGGCATATCGCCGATTACTGTAACATCATTGATCTTATACTGAACTCCTTCGCTGATGCTTAATGTAATAAATACATCTTCTTTATTCTTGGAAATAGAAACTTGGGAGGATTCAATTGAAAATTTTAAGTAACCTCTATCAAGATAATACGATTCTAAATTTTCAATATCTCCTTCAAGCTTTTCTCGTGAATACTTATCTTTATTTGATAAAAATGCGTACCATTTTCCTTCTTTTAACTCGAAACCCTGCAATAAGTCATCATCAGTAAAAACTTCATTGCCGATAATGTTTACTTTTTTGATTGAAGCACTTTTACCTTCATCAATAATAATTTTTAGATTTATGGTGTTTCTTGGCATTGCAGTTGTCTCTATTTCAACGCCTGCTCCATACCTTCCCTGAGATGAGTATTGACGAACTAGCTCACTCTTCATTCCGTTTAAGGTAGAACGCTTATAAACTTGTCCTTGCGAAATGCCTGCGCCCTCGAGACCTTTTAATAAATCCTCTGATTTTAATGCCTTATTTCCTTCAAGCTCTATCAAGGCGACAGAAGGTCTCTCCAAAACGCTTAAAATCAGTGCATTTCCATCTCTAGCAATTTGAATATCATTGAACTGTCCAGTAGAAAAAAGGGCTCTTGTAATATCAGAGATTTTTTCTTGGTTCATTGTATCTCCGACACTTACAGGGATAGCAGTAAAAATACTACCAATAGAAACCCTTTGTAGACCAATAATTCTAATATCAGTAATTAAAAAATCGTCAAATGCGCTTGCAGAAAGAGATAAAAATATAAAAAAATTTATTATGAATTTTTTCATATGAATTGATTATAAAAATTTAGAAATGTCATTGTAAATTGCAAAAATCATCAATGATCCAACAGCAACCCAGCCAAACATAAAGAATAAGTTTTCCATTTTTTCTGGCATTGGAGATCCCCGAATAGCTTCTACGCCCAGCATAACTAATTGACCACCATCTAAAACAGGTATTGGAAGAAGATTCAGCACTCCCAAGCTTATGCTTAAGAGAGCCATTAAATATAAAAATGGTAGCAATCCTGCGTTAGCTGTATCTCCTGCCATTTTGACAATCCCTATTGGGCCACTTAGATTTTGAGTACCCAAATCTCTTGTGATCATTTTTCCAACAAAGGTTAAAGTTTTTAAACTTAAGTTATATGTTTCATATGTTCCCTTAAAAAGGGATTCAAACACGGATCTCTTTAGGCCAGGCATTATGCCTATGTATCTTTCTTCAATACCATCAGCATTTTTTCTTAGCCCCAAAGGGATATTTAAAAAAATATCTTTGCCTTGTCTATCTACTTTTAAATTAATATCTGTTCCCTGATAATCTTTTAGAAAAATTTGAAGGTCTTCAAATGATCTAATCGACTGACTGTTAACCTCAAGAATCCTATCATTAACTTTTAATCCATTTTCAGATGCGTAAGAATCCCTTGCAATTGCCCCTACAGTGGGTTGAAGCTTCATTGATAAATTAAAACCCATAAAATTTTCTGGAGCATTTTGCTCTTCTGGATTGGACAGGTAATTCTCTACTGGAAGAGATACAGTGTAAGGAGATCTATTAAGAGCACCAGAAAATACAAAATCAATCGTCCCTGTTGTTCCAGATAATGATAAAAGCTCTAACCTGATATCTTGTAAACTAGATACCTTTTTTGTATTTATAGCAATTAAAATATCTCCATCTTGAAGAGATGAGTTATTTTGAAGATATGTTGACGAGATATTAGATACCTCGGGAATGAACTGACGTTCAACTGAATTCGCAAAAATTATAGAAAGAATTCCAATAGCAAGCAAAAAGTTCGCCACTGGGCCAGCCAACATTACAAGCGCTCTTTGCCATTTTGGTCTACTTTCAAAAGTACTAACGCGTTGTTCTGGAGTTAAAGGCTGCATCAAGTCTATTTCCTCATCAACAGCCTTCTCAGTATGAAAAGCTACATACCCACCCAATGGTAATGCAGAGAGCGCAAATTCAGTTCCATGTTTATCTAATTTTTTATAGATGACTGGGCCCATACCAATTGAGAACCTATAAATGTGAATTTTGCATATCCGCCCTACTATGAAATGTCCAAATTCATGAATGGAAATTAAAACGCCCAGTAATACTATTGCTGCAAGTAGATAAATCATATTTTTGAAAAATTTAGTGTAAGGATTTTATCACCTTCTCTGCTTGAATGCGTGCTTGTTTATCATATTCGAATATATCCTCTAATGTGCTTACGTTAGAACATGCAAAGTGATCAAAAGTTCTTTGAATAACTTTATATATATCAATAAAACCAATCTTTTGAGTGATGAAGGCATCCACCGCAATTTCGTTTGATGCATTATAAATAGCTCCTAAGTTGCCTCTCTTATTGCAGACCTCTCTAGCCATCTCAAAAATAATTTCTCTTCCATCTGCAATAGGCTCAAAAGCTAAATTTAATCCAGAAAAATTAATTGCTTCGAAATTAATAGGCAATCTATGTTCCAAACCTAATGCATTTGCAATTGGCACTTCCATATTTGGATTGCTCATCTGAGCTATGGTAGAGCCATCAATATATGTGACCATTGAATGAATAATGCTTTGAGGATGAACTACTATTTCTATTTGAGACTCAGGAATTTGGAACAGATAATGAGCTTCAATTAACTCTAAACATTTATTAACCAAAGTTGCTGAATCAATTGTAATTTTAGTGCCCATACTCCAAGTGGGATGTTTCATGGCATCTTGCAATGTAACTTCACTCAACTCTTTAAATGTCTTTTCCCGAAATGGACCGCCTGAAGCAGTAATGATAATTTTAGAAATCTCTTTCATGTCGCTATGAGGAGGAAAGCATTGATGGATAGCATTGTGCTCACTATCAACAGGAATGATCTCAGACTTTTTAGCTTGAGCAAGTGGCATTAAAATATCACCAGCAGCAACAATGCTTTCTTTATTTGCAATAAGAATAGTTTTGCCAGCATCGATAGCAAAAAAACTTGCTTTTAAGCCAGCAAATCCTGAGATTGCTGAAATTACTATGTCAACGGATGGGTCTTGAATCAGCCCCTGTAACTCATCCTCAGTGCTTAGAATATTTGGATATGAGTGAAACAGATCATGTGATTTATCAATTTGAGGTTCAGCTATGAAAATATGTTTTGGGTTGAACTCTTTGGTGATTTGCTGAGCCTTATCTAGATTGCCTCCGAGGCCAATTCCAAATAAATGAAAATGTTTTTTATTTTGCCTAATGACATTTAGACAGCTATCTCCAATGCTTCCAGTCGCTCCTAATAGAACAATATTCTTCATGCCATTAAGTTATTTAATAGAATAAAAATGGGCACAACGGCAATATGTGAATCTAGACGGTCCCAAACACCCCCATGACCGGGGATTAGTGATCCGCTATCCTTGATAGACTTGTCTCTTTTAAGTTGGCTTTCAAAATAATCGCCAATAAATGCAAAAGGCAAGCTGATTAATGAAACTAATACCAAATCAAATGAAATTAGGTCATAGAAATAAATTATTGATAAAAAGATTAAAACAAATCCCACTCCACCCAACAAACCTTCCATAGTTTTGTTAGGGCTTATTTTTGAAAATAATGGAGTTTTGCCAACACTGCTTCCAACTAAATAGGCGCCTACATCAGCTAGGACAGTGTTAAATAAAATTATAAAAAGTACAAAAAATTTATTTACATTATAAAATTCTGAAAAGATTAATAGATATATAAAACCATAAAGAAAGCCTAGCACTAATAAACCTCCCAAATAGTTATTGTCAAAACTAACTAGAGATGAGCTTTTATTCGAGATCAAATAAAAACTATAAATAACCCAAAAACCCGCAATAAATACAAGAAAAAAATTTATAAAATCTTTTGTAAAAAAAATAGAAAATAAAGCAAGAGTTACAAAAAATATTATTTGCTTTAAATCTATCTTTGACTCGGACAGTAAAAACCATTCTTTAATTAACAGAAATCCAACGGTTATGAGAATGGTTAAAATAAGGAAGATATTTTGCAAGTACAGGATGACAAAAATACACCCAACTAAAAGTAATGCAGCAGGCAATCTTTGAATGATGTTTTTATAAAGTCCGTTTGCCAAAACGCCTCTCCGTTTTTGAAAAAACTTCCAAACACTTTATAAACTCTCCTTCCGTAAAATCAGGCCAGAGTGTTTTAGAAAATTGGATCTCAGTATAAGCTAAATGATATAACAAGAAATTACTTATTCGGCGATCTCCACCGGTTCTAATTAATAAATCTAACTCATCAATAGGTGCTTTCAAGTATTTAAAAATAGTCTCATTAGAAACATCCCCTACAGAGAGTTTTTCTAACTTAATATCATTCGCTATTAATTTTGTTGCTTCAATTATGTCTGCACGACCTCCATAGCCTAGAGCAATATTTAATTTTAGCTTTGGGTCTTGAAATGCAGTCGCTTTTTGAGCCTGTTCGATAGCAACAATAACGCCATCTCCAAAAGATGAATAATCCCCAAAAAAATTTAATCTTACCTTTTGACTAATTAGTTCTGGAACCTGAGAATCTATAGCACTTATTATCAATTTTTTAATACCCAGAATTTCCTTTTTAGGACGTGACCAGTTCTCAGTACTGAAAGCGTATAAACTGAGAGACTCTAAGCGAGCTTTTGCGGCGGACTCAACAATTTTTCTAACCACCTCAACGCCCCTTTCATGTCCTGAGGTTACGTTTAAAGAATTCTTTTTGGCCCATCTTCCATTACCATCCATGATAATTGCAGCATTAATCCCGGTAAGATTGAGTGATGGTTGCTTGCTCTCTGCCATTCTGGCTGGGTATGAAATAACTAAATTTCTATTAAATCTTCTTCTTTTTGTTTAAGTTCTGCATCAACGAGACCAATGAAATGATCAGTTTCCTTTTGCACTAAATCTTCAATTCGCTTGAGATCATCTTCGGAGAAATCTCCAGCTTTTTGCTTATCTTTAGCGGTATTGTTTGCATCCCTGCGAGTATTTCTAATAGAAATTCTTGAATTTTCAGCTTCATTTCTTGCTTGTTTGATGTACTCTTGACGAGTTTCTTCTGTTAAAGCAGGCATTGTAAGTCTAATCAAATCCCCGCTCGTACTTGGATTTAACCCTAGGTCAGATGCCATAATTGCTTTTTCTATCTCTCCTATAAGAGATTTATCCCAAGGAGAGATGGCTAAAGTTCTACCTTCCTCTACAGAAATATTTGCAGCTTGATTAATGGGAGTTGGATTTCCATAATAATCAATCTTCACTGAATCAAGGATACTGGGATTTGCTCTGCCAGTTCTAATTTTATTAAATTCATGAGCTAGAGAATCAATAGCTTTCTGCATCTTGGGTTTAATTTGATCAATGATTTCGTTCATAATTAAGATATTAATGTTCCAATTTCCTCTCCGCAAGCAATTCTTTTCAAGGCATCTGGATGATTTAAGTTAAACACTTTCAATGGCAGGCTGTGATCTCTTGCAAGAGTTAAAGCAGTTGCATCCATTACTTTTAGATTTTTTTGAATTGCCTCATCAAATGAAAGTGAAGGATAAAATATAGCATTATCATCTTTTTCAGGATCAGCAGAATATACTCCATCAACTCTTGTAGCTTTTAACATAATATCTGCTTGAGTTTCTATTGCCCTGAGACACCCTGCGCTATCAGTTGTAAAAAATGGATTGCCAGTACCAGCTGTAAAAATTACAACAAAATCATTAGATAACAATTGAATTGCTAGGCGCCTGTCATAGTGTTCAGCAACACCAGCCATTGAAATGGCTGACATAACTCTAGTTTTAACACCTGCTCTCTCCAAAGCATCTCTTAAAGCGATGCCATTCATAACAGTAGCAAGCATCCCCATATGATCGCCAGCCACTCTATCCATTCCAGCTTTGCTTAATTTTTCACCCCTAAAAAGATTTCCCCCTCCTATTACAATTCCGATTTGTGCTCCAAGCTCTTTACAATCTTTAACAGATTGAGCCATTTGGTCTAATATTTTAGGATCTATTCCATGCTCGTCATCTCCAGCAACAGCCTCTCCACTAAATTTTACGAGAAGACGTTTATAGGAGAGTGATGTCATTGTTGAAGTTGTTCAGCTACCTCTGCTGCAAAATCTTTAACCTCAACCTCTATACCTTCGCCAACTTTAAAGCGAGCAAAGTCAACGATTGATGTATTATTTTCTTTTAACAAATCCTCAATTGATTGATCTGGATTTTTAACAAACCCTTGAGAAACCAGGGTAACCTCAGAAAGAAATCTCTTAACTTTACCTTCTACCATTTTTTCCATGATAGAAGCATCTTTTCCTGACTCTTCTGCTTGTGCTAAAAATATTGCTCTTTCTCTCTCAAGCAACTCAGGATCAATATCTTCCGATTGCAGGCAACTTGGATTGGTAGCAGAAACATGCATAGCTAAATCTTTTGCTAATTCTTTATTGTCTGAATCAATAGATACTAAAGCAGCCAGTCTTCCATCTGAATGAATATATGCTCCAATGCAACCGCCAGATGGAACCTCTAGCGTTTGAAGTCTTCTTAATTGAATATTTTCTCCAATAGACTGGATTAAAGACTGTCTTTTTTCTTCAAATATCGAACTTAAATCAGTTATGTTTTTGATTTGATTGTTAGCAAGATGCTCAGCAACATCATTTGCAAAATCTTTGAACTGAGAATCTTTAGCAGCAAAATCAGTTTCTGAATTTATTTCTACAAGACTAGTGTATGCAGAATTTTCTGCAATCTTTACCTCGCCATCGGCAGCAACCCTTGAGGCTTTTTTCTCAGCTTTAAGAGAGCTGTTTGCCCTAAGGAGATCTAAAGCCTTTTCCAAGTCACCATCTGTTTCAACAAGTGCTTTTTTGCATTCCATCATGCCGACGCCAGACATATCTCTAAGCTCTTTAACTTGGCTTGCACTAATACTCATTTTTCTTCCTCACTGTCGTCGATAACATCCTCTGATGCGCTTGGATTTTCAGCAGAACTTTCCTCAGATTCATCTGTTGATTTATCAACAGTCCCAACTAAATCTTCTGCAGATTCATCAGTTGCTTCCTCTGCCTGAATTGACAAATCTTCTTCAGGCTCGCTTAACTCAGCTTCTTCAACTAAATTTAAAACTTTACCAGAAGTTACTGAAGCCTTTTTAACTTTTACAGCTGGAGCCTCATCATCAGTTTGAATGTTAAGAACTCCGCCCTGGGAGGATGCAAGGCCTCTGGCACAGGCATCACTGATAACTTTTGTGATCAATCGAATAGACCTAATCGCATCATCGTTGCCAGGAATAATGTGATCTATCCCCTCTGGATTTGAATTAGTGTCCACCAAAGCAATAATTGGGATACCCATTTTCTTGGCTTCTGTAACTGCTATTTTTTCATATGCAACATCGACAACAAACAAAGCATCAGGAAGACCTTTCATATCCTTGATGCCTCCAACACTTGCATCTAACTTTTCATATTCTTTAGTAATATCAACTGCTTCTTTTTTGGAAAGTTTGTTAATTCTTCCTGACGACTGCAAATCTTCAATATCTAAAAGTCGTCTAATTGAACCTCGAATTGTCTTCCAGTTAGTTAGAGTTCCTCCTAACCATCTTTTATCAATATAAGGAAGGCCAATAGATGATGCGGACTCTTTGATTGTTTTTGATGCAGAGCGTTTAGTACCGACAAATAAAATTCTATTTCCTTTAGAGCAAATCTCTTCAGCCTTTGATGCAGCTGCATTAAGACATTCTTGAGTCATCTCAAGATTAATAATGCTAATTTTTTTTCTGGTATCAAAAATGAATGATTCCATTTTAGGATTCCAAAATCTTTGCTGATGGCCAAAATGGACACCTGCATTTAGCAGGTCTTTAATTGAAACAATACTCACAATTTCCTCCGGGGTTATTACTCCGGTACCTCATAATGTTGACCCATTTTTATGAGCACCCCAACAATAATCATATTGGTACCTTCGGGATTTAAAGTTTGTGTATTCTATAGAAAAGTTTAGGCAGATTAAAGCTTTTTTTGCAAGAAGTCAGCAAAGCTATACTCTCCAATTTCCTTGGAATAAATCCATCTAGCTGCCTGTAAAGCGCCTATTGCAAAGACAGTTCTTGAGTTTGCAATATGCTGAAAGGTCGTTGTTCCATCTAAATTTTCAAAAACAATTCTATGTACTCCGAAGACATTACCGATTCGATAAGATTGAATATCAATTGGGTGATCTATTTTAGCTTGCGGCAAATTTTCTAAAAACCCTTGAATTTCTATCGCTGTTCCAGAGGGAGAATCTTTTTTGTTTATGTGGTGAATTTCAGTAATTTTACACTTTGAAGAGATGCTGATTGATGAAAGATATTCCTCTATTGAATTTTTTAAATCAGCGATTCCAAGTGACATATTAAAAGCATGCAATACGGGTATAGATTTTTTTGCAGTATTAATTTTCGCTAGATGCTCTTCTAAAAGACCAGTGGTTCCAGATATTAAAGGTATCTTATTTTCAATACAAAAATTGATGCAAGCAATAAACCCATCTGGAGAAGAAAAATCTATTACAACAGATATGTCACTTAAATCTCTCTCGCAAGCTTTAAAGTCACCTACTTTAATATCAGACTCTTTGCATTGAGCCTGAATTGCCTTGCCCATATTTCCATTGAAGCCATTTATTAAAATATGCAATATTCTATTTGTTATGAAATTGGTCAGAAGCTTTGTTAAAAGATCGTTTTATAGGATGATGTTCTTCACCAGCTATTGATTGAGCAAATTCTTCGAACATCTTGAGTTGAGCCTTTGAAAGGTTTACAGGAGTTTCAACAATCACCCGACATAAAAGATCACCTCTTCGTGAATCTCGAACTGAAGCAGCTCCTTTGCTTTTAATTCTAAAAATCTTACCTGTTTGAGTGTAGGGGGGTATTTTTAAAGCAATTTTAGATTCAAGGCCTGGAACATTAATTGTTCCTCCTAACACGGCAGTTTCAAATGGGATCGGAGCTTCAAAATATAAGTCTCTGCCATCCCTTTCAAAAATTTCGTTATGCGCAACTTGAATTACAACATAAAGATCTCCCGTGTGCCCACCTCTTGCTGCGCCGCCTTCTCCAGAAAGCCTAACTTTATCTCCATTATCTACACCAGATGGAATACTTACAGATAAAGATTTAGTTTCTTGCTTAACTCCAGCGCCTCTGCATGAGCGACAATGGTCCTGAATAATTCTCCCTTCACCTCGACATGCATTGCAAGGTTGTTGAACTGAAAAAAATCCTTGTTGCATTCTTACCTGACCAACACCATTACATTGACTACAGGTAACTGGAGAAGAACCTGGTTTAGCTCCAGATCCTGAACAATCGCTACATGATTTATCTACAGGTATTTTTATGGTTTTCTTAACACCAAGAATTGCCTCTTTGAGAGTTAGCTCTAGTGTATATTGGAGATCTTGGCCTCTGGTTCCTCTTCTAGAAGAGCTTCGCCCACCGAAGACATCGCCAAAGATATCACCAAAGATATCTCCGAAATTAAAATCTTGAAATCCAGCTCCCTGACCACCACCCATACCTTGTACACCCGCATGTCCGAATTGATCATAGGCTGATTTTTTTTCCGAATCGGACAAGATCTCATATGCCTCAGCGGCTTCTTTAAACTTTTCATTAGCTGAGGGGTCATCCGGATTTCGATCGGGATGATATTTCATCGCTAATTTTTTAAAAGCTTTCTTTAATTCAGCATCTGAAGCATTTCGAGAGACCCCCAAGACCTCATAATAGTCTCTCTGTGACATGATCTACTTTTCTTCTTCTTTAACTTCTTCAAATTCTGCATCAACAGTATTCTCATCACTAGGAGCTTCTTCCGTTGAATCTGAAGAGCCCCCTTCAGCTTGAGGATAAAGTTTTTGAGTTAAGGGAGTCAGTACCTCATTTAGGTTTTTAGTAGCCTCTTCAATTGCTTCTAAACTATCTTGCTTTATTGCTTCTTCAAGCTTAACAGTAGATGCTTCTACAGAGTCTTTTTCTTCATCAGTTAGATTATCTCCAGCTTCAGAGATTGACTTTCTAGTTGCATGAACAAGCATATCTGCATTGTTTTTTGCTTGAACCAAGCTTTCAAATTTTTTATCATCCTCTGCATTAGCCTCAGCATCTTTGACCATTTTCTCGATGTCATCATCAGATAATCCACTGGAAGCTTTGATAACAATCGACTGTTCTTTACCAGTATTCTTGTCTTTAGCTGCAACATTAAGAATACCATTAGCATCTAGGTCAAAAGACACTTCGATTTGAGGGGTACCCCGCGCAGCAGGTGGAATATCTGTTAAATTAAATTGGCCCAAAGATTTATTTTGAGCTGCTTGTTTTCTTTCGCCTTGAATCACATGAACAGTAACTGCTGATTGATTATCTTCGGCAGTTGAGAATACCTGAGATTTTTGAGTTGGTATGGTAGTATTTTTTTCTATTAAAGGAGTGGCAATTCCTCCCAATGTTTCAATTCCAAGTGTTAAAGGTGTTACATCAAGTAAAAGTACATCTTTAGTATCACCAGACAGAACTGATCCTTGGATTGCAGCGCCCACTGCAACAGCTTCATCAGGGTTAAGGTCTTTTCTAGGCTCTTTGCCAAAAAAATCTTTTACCTTTTGTTGAACCATAGGCATGCGAGTCTGCCCTCCAACAAGCAAGATTTCATTTATGTCACTAATTGAAAGCTTGGCATCATCTAAAGCAAGTTTCAGCGGAGCCAAACTTCTATCTACTAAATCTTCGACTAGAGATTCAAGCTTTGCTCGAGTGATTTTATGCACAAAATGTTTTGGGCCTGAGCTATCGGCTGTTATATATGGAAGGTTAATTTCTGTTTGATCAGATGAAGAAAGTTCAATTTTTGCTTTTTCTGCAGCTTCTTTTAAACGCTGTAAAGCCATAGGATCACTTTTGAGATCAAATCCTGATTCTTTCTTAAATTCATCTACAAAATAGTCTATTAGCTTAAGATCAAAATCTTCGCCACCCAAAAAGGTATCACCGTTTGTAGACAATACTTCGAACTGATGCTCACCATCAACCTCAGAAATTTCAATAATTGATATATCAAAAGTTCCGCCTCCAAGATCATATACTGCAACAACAGAATCACCAGTATGCTTATCTAAGCCATATGCCAATGCCGCAGCAGTTGGCTCATTTATTATTCTTTTTACTTCAAGACCAGCGATCTTGCCTGCATCTTTTGTAGCTTGTCTTTGGGAGTCATTAAAATAAGCCGGCACAGTAATAACTGCCTCTTTAACATCATGACCCAAATACTCTTCTGCCGTTTTCTTAAGTTTTTTTAATACTTCAGCTGATATCTGAGGAGGAGCCAATTTCTTCTCATCAACCTTGACCCATGCATCTCCATTATCTGCCTTAATAATCTCATATGGCACCATGTCCATATCTTTTTTTACAACATCATCATCAAATCTTCGACCGATTAATCTTTTGATAGCATACAAAGTTTTCTCTGGGTTTGTAACAGCCTGCCTTTTTGCTGGGGTGCCAACCAAAACTTCATTTTCATCTGAATAACCTATTACCGATGGAGTTGTTCTGCCTCCTTCAGCATTTTCAATAACCTTTGGCTGTTGTCCTTCTACGACAGCTAAACAACTATTTGTTGTTCCTAAATCAATTCCTATAATTTTTGACATAATTTATTCCTAATTTTTAATTACGGAAACTCTTGCAGGTCTTACAACCCGGTCATGGAGTTCCCAACCCCTTTGAAATATGTTTTCAATTTCATTGTTTTGTTTCTTTGTATCCTTTGAGGTCATTACAGCCTCATGCCTGACAGGATCAAATTGTTCATTAAGTGGGTAGATGGGTCTGATACCAAATTTATCAAGGGCTGATTCAAAAGATTTCAAAGTTAGCTCCACTCCCTGCCTATCTTCTTTAGTAGAGTCTTTAGAGAAGTTATTTAATGCATGCTCTAAGTTATCAACAACTGGTAATAGTTCATTAAGCAGTCTTTCTACACCATATTTATGTGCTTTTTCAATATCAGCGCTGTTCCTTTTGAAAGCATTATCTAATTCCGCTCTT
>Ga0181564_10000530_pt1 | contig 34053 bp, 26 predicted proteins | sample 011ome_24_FD_134512 | JGI IMG/M metagenome (GOLD analysis project Ga0181564, IMG submission 134512) | Coastal salt marsh microbial communities from the Groves Creek Marsh, Skidaway Island, Georgia - 011513CT metaG (megahit assembly) | ecosystem: Environmental > Aquatic > Marine > Intertidal... | reverse complement strand
TGAGCTCGACGACGTCTTCGCTGCGCGCGTCTTCGAAGGCACCGGGTCGGTCGAGATTGAGATAAGACGCGGTGCCGAGGCACGTAAGCGTGTTGACTTGTATATGTCGACGCTGACTGATCCAAGTTCGCGCCGGATCGAGGCAAAATTCGTTAATGGATTTGTTAACAACTGTCAGCCATGTGAACTCGTCTTTGAACTCTCGTGAGCGCTCACAGTTCGACGAACATGGCGTTTATGAAATTTACGACAAGTGTGTGCGTTGTATGTATGACGTTCGTCGCGAGCGCGCTCGCGGCGATGACAAAATCACCCGAATACGGTGCGGTATTGATCACCGAGGTGATGTTTGACGCGAAAACGTCTAAATCCGAGGACGCGGCGACGTCAAAGTCGAAGTCGTCCGGCGATTGGATTGAGCTGTACAATCCCAGCGCCAACGATGCAATTAATATCACTGGTTGGAAATTTACCGACCGCAGTGAGAAGAAAGTCAAGGCTGGGAAGAAGACGCGCGGACACGTGTTTGTGATTCCTAAGTTTACGCTCGAGCCGAAAACTTTTGCCGTCTTGGCTAGGGACGAGGTCGCATTCAGAGACGCCTACGCTGACCGACCCGAAGCGCTCGAAGCGCTCGTACGAGGCAGCTTCAAGTTTGGGTTATCTTTAAAGGGCGAGACGATATCTGTTTTGTCACGCGCGAACGAAACGGTGTTTTCGTTGTCGTACGACGACAAAAATCCTTGGCCTTCACCGGACAAAGGCTCAAGCTTGGAAATTATTGACGTTCGGCTCGACCCAAACGATGCGTTGAGTTGGATTGAGTCCTACGAAATCGGAGGTACCCCAGGAGCTGTAAATTCCAACGCTGTCGCCTGGCGCTAAACGATGCTTGTAATTCCAAATGAATGTTTGTTTGTTTCCATTAAAACGCTTTTTTACTTGATGCCCGAGCCGTCGGGCGCGTCCGCGGTGCACTCACCGCTCGCGCACGCAAGTACGGCATCGCCATAGTACGCCTTACCACCCTTAACGCTCAACTTCTCTTGCACGGAGGCCCAGAATTTGCTCTTACACTCCTTCGGATAAGTTTCCGGGGCGGTAAATCCCGCGGCGCCGACGGCGTCGCCCGCCTTGGCGTCCGCCGGCACGCCCACGAGCTTCACTTGACCATCAAACTCCGTGGCCAAAATCATCGCCTCAGAAGTCTGCCCCGCCAATTTTGCCGGCTTCAAGTTCAAAATCGTCAACACTTTCGCACCCTTAAGAACATCCTCCGGCACGTATGCGCGCAGTCCCGTGACGACTTGTCGCGGCGCCTCCTCGCCCACGTCAACCTTACACAAATACAACTTATCGCTGTTCTCCACGTACCCCACGTCCACGACAACCCCAACCGCAAGCTTAGATTTCAATATAGGATCCACATCCTCCACAACCGCCGCCGGTTTCTTCTCCTTTTTCGCCTTACCCGACGTCGACGCCTCCGCCCCAGCCTCCGTCGGCGCCTTCTTCACCCCTTGCCCTTTCGGCTTCAACACCGGCTTCAACATCGGCACGATGTAATCGCACGTCTCACGAAACGCACCAGGCATCGGATTATTCGCCTCGAACGGTTTCGTCATCACGTACCCCGTCGCGTCGTCCTTGAGCTTGTACACCCCGCGCGGGGGCGTGACCGCCGCCGACCAGCGATCGGACGGATCCCGCAGCATCGCCCCGGGTGGGAGGTCCGCCACGTCGCTCGGAAGCTGTGCGCGCATGCTCGACATGGTCTCCATCGATAGCACTGTCGTCGCCCTGTCGTCGCGCGCTCGCGTGCGTCGCCGGCGTCGAAATGGCGCCCACGATGATTGAACGAGTGCGTGAAGGACGATCGCGCCCTGGGTCGTGCGCGCGATGCGAAGGACGCCGGATGTCCGAATACCACACGAGGCCCATCACACGTGATGGCCCACGACGACGCCACAGTATGAGACCCGTGGAAAGCGCGTGTGATGCGCTAAGTGCTAAGTGCATAGCATAGGGCGCTATGCGTACTCCAGTACGAGAGCTCTGGGTGTATGCCGTCGAATGTGACGCCGGATGTCCGAATGCTGCGTGTCCATCCGTCGTGCGTTTCTTTTTCTTTCGGTCGGTGCGTCGTGCGTTTCTTTTCTTTTTCTTTCGTCGCGCGTGGACGCTGACGGGTCGTCGCCAGTGCGCGACGACGATACGACGATATGACGCAGTACGAGCCCGACGACGCGAGCGATTCCGACGAGGACACGCGCCGAGCGAAGACGCGCGATGGTGACGACGGCGCGCCGCGGTGGAGCGAGAGCGAGGAGACGGACGATGGCGAAGCTGTGGATTGGGACACGTTTTGGACGCGCGCGACGGCGAGGAACGAGGCGAAGATGCGCGCCGCGGGGTTGGATCCGTCAAAGGAGGAGTCGCACGTGAAGTTTGGACGTCACGGACAGGCGCTCGATCGCGGACGGCCGCGGGAAGGGGAGCAGGTGTATTGCTTTGGGTGCGAGCGCGCGTGCGGGGACGCGTACGAGTGCGCGCAGTGTTTGGAGACGTATCGCGCGCGGGCGAAGAAGGTGGCGTATGATGCGTGGGAACGCGCGTTTTTCTGTTCGCATGCGTGTTATGTGCAGTGCTGGGAGACGCATAAGACGCGACACGCGGTGACGACGGCGGGGCCGACGAAGACGGATGGACAAGTGCACGAATTTGAGGCGCCGCCCGGGAACGGCGCGTTGTGGCACACGAGTGAATTACGTCGCGTTGAATTCGAAGAATGCGTGCCGATGATGTAATAAGTATATTATATATATTCTACATTTGCCATGCGAGCTACTCGGGTGTCAATAGCTCGCTTTCATCGCCCCAGGGGAGAGGCGACGGCGACGGCGACGGCGACGGCGACGCCGATCGCGATCGCGACGGCGACAAGGCGCTCGGTACCGGTGGTGCGCTCGCCGCAGTCGCTGTACGAGCCGATATGTCTTCGTCGTGTGGAAACGAGAACGCCGCGCGCTCGATTGTAGCGAATTCGCGCGCGCCCGAGTCGAGTTGCGCCGCCGTCGGAACGCCGTGAGAATTCAGGTACTCAGCCAAGACAAAGTGGTTGTAATCGTTCGCCACATCTACAGCGGTGCGACCTGTGTCGTCGCGTGCGCACGCATCGGCGCCTAAAACAAGTAACTTCTTACACGCCGCCTTGTTCCCGTTCGCCGCGGCGATCATCAGCAACGTCTGTCGCTTATTAGCGGCGTCGCGCGCGTTGACGTCAAACCCGTCAACCACGAGTCGTTCAATCTCTCTCGGACGATTCAACCGAGCGGCGCGAATAGCAGTCGTCATCATCTCCACATCTTGCGCAAACTGCGTGACTACCGCACCGCGGCGTGGATCATCTCTCCGCGCACCGCGTTCAATCCACTTTGTTTCCGAGCTAAACGCGTTCAACTTTGGATCGTCAAACATCTCTAAATACTGCCACGCCACCACACCCATGCGCTTCACGCCATCAAACAACGCATGCGCCTCACCGAGCTCGCCACCAACGCGTTCGCCCCCACGTTCCTTCATAAAATACATCATAAATTCCTCAAACGTACACCGCGGCGCGCCTCCGACGACGTCAAACTGCGTCACCGCGTACACAAAAAACGCCCTCGCCTGCTCGCCACTCATGTGATCCAGATCCAAACCCTCCACGCGTCCCAACCTGCCGACAATGGCCCCATCCAAGGTCTCTGGTAACCAATACCCATCCTCACTCGCATCCGCCAACGCGCGAAACGTCTCGCGCAACCGCGGACGCTCGACGCGCGGCCAGTCGCACAGCGCGATGAATCGCCCCAACACGCTCCCACGCGCGTCGTCGCCGTCACCACCACCGCGCGCACTCACGCCCACGAACGCACGTTCGAACGCCTCCCTCGCCACGCCGGCGTGCATCCCCCCGTACTCGTCCATCACGCGCTTCAGTAACGGTCCGGGCGATTCGCCCGCGCGCGGCGTCAGCGCGCGCGTGAACGCCTCCGCCATTCGCGTCGTGCGCGCGCGTTCAAGCGCTCGCGCGCGTCGAGCGCGGCCGCATGGAACGCACGACGCGCACCACGGCGACATCGCGCACCACAGCGATCGCCATATACACGCGCGCGCGCGCGTACGAACGCCGTTCGCGCCAGCCGCGGGGATCGTCGTCGTCGTCGTCATCGATTGACAAAAGTGCGGTCGGTCGGACACGTGTCCGACCGACCGACCCCATGTGTCCGACCGACCGCACACGCCCATGGAATATTCGCCCACCTCGTACTGCGCACACATCGAGCGCTAGGTGACGGATATTTTGCACGCATGACGCACGGTCGAGGTTGGTCCTAAACCCTCCGCACATAGAGGTCTCAGCGCGTCCACTACGCGCGAGTGGCCGTCGACCGCGCGCGACGGGCGAAGAGTCGCGACCGCCGTCGCGACCGTCATTCGCCATTCGCGAGCGGCCCTATCGGTTCGGCGCTTGGTGAAGGTGCGCTCACGCGCGTCGTCGTCGTCGTCGTCGATCTCGACGTGGTTCGCGCGTATTTTTTTTTCGTTCGTCGCTCACGTCGCGGTGCGGTGACGTCGCGCGCGCGTGGGGCGGTGCGATCGTCGACCGGTCGCGCGCGCGCGATGCGGCGGCCGCGAGGGTTGTTCGCGGGTCGTCGTCGGGTCGGTGTGGTGCCGTCGTTCGCGGTGCGCTCGCGGTCGACCTCGCGGGATGCGGTGCGCGTGGATGGGTGGTGGATACGCGCGTGCGTCGCGACGGGCGATATGGGTGGCGACGGCGCGGCGCGGCGCGGCGCGGCGCGCGCGGATCGGGCGATGGCGATGGCGTTTGGTGTGGGTCAAAAAAGCGCGATCGATCGGGTGGATGAATGGCGTATGGGCGTCGCGCGCGAGGCGTGCGAGGACGCGGGTTTGTGAATGTGGGGATGATCGAGATATTGACCGTTGATTTATGTCGTTATCGCGCGCAGTGAAGTACGTGAGCGTAGCGTACCTTTGACATTGAAGATGTCCGCCGCGAAGGCGCAAGCCAAGGTGAGCATCGGGCGCCGTTTGGACGCGGTTGAACGCGTGAATGCGTCGGTTGTGTGAATGCGTCTCGCGCGTGTGTGCGTTGACTGGACAAGCGCGAACATACCTGTCCATTGCGCGAGCCGCGCGATGTGTGAGGGGATTTGGATTGGAAACTAACCGAGACGTCGTTGACTACGCGAACAGGCTGCGCGCGCCGAGGCGCTTCGTAAAGACGTTGATTTCGTCGAACACACGTGGCCCGAAGCTGATGTGTACAAGCACTTCGGTTGCACCTTGGATGGCGGTCTTTCCGACGAGCGTGTGCTCGAAAACCGCGCCAAGTATGGCGAAAACCGGTTGACTCCGCCAGAAATGACGCCGTGGTACATCAAGTTTTTGATGCAGTTTGCCAACTTCTTCGCCATGTTGCTTCTCGGTGGTGGCGTCCTTTGCTTCGTTGGCTATTCCATCGATAGTGAAAAAGATCAAACCAACTTGTACTTAGGTGTTGTGCTTTTCGCCGTCGTTATGATTACCGCCACGTTCTCTTACTTGCAAGAAGCAAAGTCTGAGAAAATTATGGAGGGTTTCAAATCGATGATTCCGAAGAAGTGCAAATGTATCCGTAACGGCAAAGCTGTCGTCATCGATGCTTGGGAGCTTGTGCCTGGTGATGTTGTTGAACTCAACGACGGTGATCAAGTGCCGGCGGATATCCGCGTCATGCGCTCGAATGAACTCAAGGTTGACAACTCGTCGCTCACTGGTGAGTCTGAGCCGCAAGACCGCACCCCGGATCTTACGTACGATCACCAGGGTAAGCTCGTTACCCAACCGCTCGAGGCGAACAACCTCTGCTTCTACACCACGATTATCAACTCTGGTTCTGGCCGTGGTATCGTTATTGGCAGCGGTGACCGCACCGTCATGGGTCAAATTGCCGGCCTCGCGACGGAGACGTCCACCGAGGATTCACCGATTTCCAAGGAAATCAAAAAGTTCATCCAGCTCATCTCTTGCGTTGCCATTACGCTCGGTGTGGTTTTCTTCATTGTTGGTCTTACCAACGGTACCGCCGTTATCCAAAACGTAGTTTTCATGATCGGTATCATTGTGGCCAACGTCCCCGAAGGTCTCCTCGCGACCGTCACCGTGTCCTTGGCGTTGACCGCCAAGCGCATGCACGCTAAGAACGTTCTCGTGAAGAACCTCGAAGCTGTCGAAACGCTTGGTTCCACCACCGTTATTGCGTCTGATAAGACCGGTACGCTCACGCAAAACCGTATGACTGTCCAACACGCGTGGGTTGACGAGCAAATTTACTTTTGCCCGGCTGGTAAGAACATTCCTGACCTCGCAGTCATCTCTCAACCTGGCCGAACCCCGGATGGCGAGCCGTTCTACAACAAGGATTCTGCCGCGTTCCAGCGTCTTCTTCAAGTGGCGACTTTGTGTAACAACGCTGAGTACCTCACAAAGAACGAAGATGGCTCCTTCATTGACTTGAAGGCTGAAATGCAAAACCCTCTCTTCAACGTTCTCAAGCAACCGGCGACGGGTGACGCTTCTGAACAAGGTTTGCTCAAGTTGGTTCAACCGCTCAACGATGCTTTGGAAACTCGTGCGCAGTACCCGAAGTTGTTTGAAATCAAGTTCAACTCCACGAACAAGTGGCAACTTTCCATTCACAAGCAACCGGGTGGACGCCCTCCTCTCCTCGTGTTGAAGGGGGCTCCGGAGCGCGTATTGGACAAGTGCACCTCGTACTTCTCCAAGGGCCAAGTCGGTAATAAGAACGCTGCGTTTGAACAAACGTACACCAAGTCCTACGAAGATCTCGGTGGTCGCGGTGAACGCGTGCTTGGCTTTGCGTACAAGGAACTCTCTGGCTTCAAGGATGACTTCAAGTTCTCCCAAAAGCCGAAGCCAAACTTCCCGATGGATGACCTCACGTTTGTCGGTCTCATGTCTTTGATTGATCCTCCGCGTGAAGGTGTCCCTGAAGCCGTCACCAAGTGCAACCGTGCTCGCATCAAGGTTTACATGGTCACTGGTGATCACCCGATCACCGCCGCGGCGATTGCCAAGCAAGTGAACATTGTCTCCCAAGAAAACTTGGACTCTGGCCGCGCCACCGTCGTCAAGGGTGACGACATCCGCAGCTGGATGGAAATTGCCGACCCGGTTGAACAGCGCGCTAAATGGGACTGGGCGCTTGACCACGACCAAATCGTCTGGGCTCGCGTGTCCCCGGCTCACAAGCTTTTGATTGTCGAAAACTGCCAACGCCGTGGTGAAATTGTCGCCGTCACCGGTGACGGTGTGAACGACGCTCCGGCGCTCAAGAAGGGTGACATCGGCATTGCTATGGGTATTGCTGGTAAAGATGTCTCCAAGGAAGCTGCTGATATGATTCTCATGGACGATAACTTTGCCTCGATTGTGAATGGCGTTGAGGAAGGTCGTCTCATTTTTGACAACTTGAAGAAGTCCATCGCGTACACGTTGTCTTCCAACATTCCGGAAATTGCTCCCTTCTTGTGCTACATCACGGCCAAGTTGCCGTTGCCGTTGTCCACCGTGCTCATTTTGTGCGTTGATCTTGGTACGGATATGGTTCCTGCCATTTCCATGGCTTACGAAGAAAAGGAGGCTGACATTATGGACCGTCCGCCGCGCAACGCGAAGACGGACCGCCTCGTCAACTTCCGCTTGATTTCTTTCGCCTACTTCCAAATTGGTATGATTCAAGCGCTTGCTGGTTTCTTCACTTACATGCTCGTGCTCAACGACTACGGTTACACCCCAAGCATCTTGATGAACAACGGTTTGAAGTGGCTTGATTCTTCTCTCATGTGCACGTTGAATGGCGATTCCATGGCTGACACCAACCAAGGCGTCGGTCGTTACATGCCAAAGGCGTGCGGTTACGGTTGCGCCGATCCGGGTGCGGGCACCAACGCCGAGGGCATTTGCGACGGTGGTTGCTCCATGCCCATTGACTACTCGCCGAACGCGTACATGGCGGGCTCGTCTCCGTTCCTCGCTTCTTCCGTAATAGGCACCCAGACTGGCGCCAAGTCGGATGGTACCTCTATCGCTCTTACGGTTGACCCGTTCATTGAATTCAGTGAAGGTGGTTTCCGTGGTCCGGGTAACTTCGTCTGCAACCGTGATTGTGCGACGTACACTGCCATGAGCGCTACGGAGAAGGCGGCGCTCTCTACAGACGACCAAGTCTCGTTCGCGTACTTCTGCGGCGTCAGCGCCGATTATGGCTTTACGCGCGCCTTCGCTGACCCCGACCGCATCGCGCCGGCGGGTGCGTACTACTGGTGGAACGGTGCTCCTCAAACGATGCCCAACTTGAAGTACCAAACTGCGGCGCTCGAGTACGCGCAAACTGCGTACTTCATTACTATTATCATCGTTCAGTGGGCCGATTTGCTCATCGCTAAGACGCGCAAGTTGTCCATCTTTGAACAAGGCATGGGTAACGACTTCATGAACTTTGGTTTAATTTTCGAAACCGTCCTCGGTGCGACGTTGTGCTACACGCCTGCGTTCAATGCCGTGTTCGGTACTCGCCCGTTGCACGTATTGCACTGGTTCTCTGGCGTCCCGTGGAGTATTCTCATCTTCACGTACGATGAAATGCGCAAGGCTTTGATTCGCCAAAACCCGGGTGGCTGGCTCGATCGCTGGACGTATTGGTAGTCGCTCGTAGACACGTATTAGAAACGAAGAGCTCAAAACAATCTACACTATGTTATGATAACGAATTCATTTTTCTCATAATTACTGTCGACGGGCAGACGCGCGCGGGTTCAACCATTTCCATTTACTTTTTGTACTAAATCAATTACACACACACGCACGCACGCTACACAATGTCAAACTTTTGTTCGAGGGCGTTGCATATCCTCCCGATGCAACACGCCGCGCTTAATGGATACTGTGAGACGGAGATGAAATCATCCGTGTACGCCACGTCGACTTTCCCGTGCGCCATCGCGCCCACCGTGAACACAACCGGCACGTCATCCGGCAACGACGCCACGTACTCTGGTAACTTTTTCACTTCTGGAGCGCTAAACGAAAACCCAACACGCCGCGCACCCGCTGGAAAATATTTCGTCACCGGTTGCTTCACGACTTGCATCAACTTTTCCGGCCCGTTGGACGAGCGAATGGACAACTTTTGCAACAACTGCACCATGAGACCACAAAACCGCTTAAACGTCCGCGGTACGCGAGTCTTCGGACTCACCTTGAACAACACGTTCTTCTGTGTGTTCACGTACACGGCTTTCACCTTCCCCGCCTTGTTCAACGGCGAGTCCAGAATCGCGAGCAACGCCTGGTGGCAAATGTCCGGACGGTAGTCCCCGGGCTGTTTCCCGTGTCGACGGATAAAGTTCGCGTGATCATCGCAGTTTAATATCGCAAATCCCTTGCCAACTTTCCCCGTCTCCAGCGTGGCGCACTCGAGGACGAAGATGAACCCACCACCGTCGTTCGCGGCGGCGTCGAGGTCATCATCCGCGGGTGGCGGCTCCATGGAATCCACGCGCGCACGGCGTCGTGCGGGGCGAACGCGCGCGCGATACGGAACAAAGCGCGAGTGCGACGATGCGTGTGCTCGACGCGGGCGCGGTCGACGCAACGGTCGCGGTCGGCGCGTCGCGAAGTGAGGCGGTGCCGTGGGTCAGTGGCACCGCGCGTGGTTCCGTGCCGCGCCGCGCGTCATTCCGCGCCGCGCACGCCGCCGACCGCGCGCGCATGCGGACGAGCGCGGGCAGACATCATCGCGACGCGCCGCGGCGCATCGCGGCGCGACCGAGGAGGACGACGACAGCGGCGGCGGCGCGCGAGCGAGCGATTCATGTCAGCGTCTGTCACCTCCATCGCGCTGCTGGACGACGTCGAGGCGACGCGCAACGTCGCCACGCGGGCGCGTTTACCAAGCTCATCGAGATTCCGGCGGCGAGAGGCGTGGCGCGCACGCTCATGGTGCCGGCGAGGAATTTTCTCGACGGTGCGAACGCGAAGGAGCTGGTGCTCGACTGCGCGACGGTGCGCGCTCCGGATAACGACGTCGTGTCGCCCGACGTCGCGGAGCTTCAGGCGTTATCGGGGTACGACGTTGGTGAAGTGCCGTTCGTGATGCAAGCGGTGTGCTATTACGAGACGACCTTGGACGTGGGTACGCTCGAGGTGGCGCTGAGGAAGACGCTGGGGAAGTATCCGATGCTCGCCGGGCGGTTGGATTTACAAACGCCTGGATACGCGTCGAAAGGCGTGCGTCTGACGAACGATGGCGTACCTCTTCGCGTCGTACGCGATGATAATCAAAGATTTGAGAATTTGCCACAAGATTACGCCGATGCGACGCGAAGGTTCTTGGATTTCGCGCCTTGGATTGATTTGATGTTGGGCGACGCGCCCGTGTTTACGGCCAAGGTGACGCACTGCGCGGGCGGCGGGAGCGTCTTGGGCGTGTGCATGTCGCACGCCGTGAGCGATGGACAGGGGTTTATTGAGTTTTTAGTCACGTGGGCAAAGATGGCGAATAATGAGGCGCATCCTCTTGGTGATCCGGTGTTTGATCGATCGCTTGTGTCTCAACCGCCGGCGGATATGTCGGTGGAGGAAATGCGCGAGATGCTTTCAATGGAAGGTTTTGATAATGTCAGTTCGGTGCCTATGCTAGCGAACGCGCTTAAAGCTGGACGGGGTCTGATTCCCGACTTTTTACGATTTCCCGCGGGTAACCGCATGATGGTGAGCATTAAAGAGGATGGCATGCGGCGATTGCGAGAGTCATCAGAGGCGACAAACGACAACGAGGCTCTGAGCGCACATTCGTGGCTCGCGCTCGCTGACTTGTGTGGGTTACCGAACGGCACGCCGTTTGAGCACGTTACCGTCGTGAGCGGTCGCGGTGGTCGCACGGGATTACCCGACATGTACTTTGGCAACGCAGCCATCGGCGTGTGCACCGGGCGCGTCGCCGTCGGCGATTACTCCACTTTACTCGACGTCAAAAACGGGCTCAGACCAGGTTTCACGAAGGCTATGATGCGAAGAAACAAGTACTTAATGCTCACCGAGGCTGCGTTTCGCGCGGGCGTCAACGGGTTTGACTTTGACATCATGGCGTTCATGCAAGGCCAAATGTGTTGGTGCAACAACTTGGTTGAAATTTACAAAAAACTGTACGATTTGGACTTTGGCACGGGGTCGCCCACGCTCGCGCTTCCGCCCGAGCTTAACGATATCATTCAAATACAGTGTTCGCGACCGGATCGCGCGACGGGCGCTCCGGCGGGTGCAAATGGCGTTGAAATGTTTATAAACTTGCCCCCCGCGGTTATGTCGCGTCTGCGCCAACCAGACGCGCTCGCTCGCTTATCCGCCCAGACGGGCATCAAATAGACGCACGCGATAATAGTAGCTAGTGTACAACATTCAATTAAATATATCATCTAGTCTATACGGCCAGTACGTCCACGTGCGAATTCGTGAGTGGAATGTCAGTCAGCATGGCTTCAACCGACTCGCTCGGATCAGCGTGGCGCTCGGCGTGGCGGCTCTCGTCCTTCTTGTTGGACTTGGGTTTCTTAGTCTTTTTGGCAGTCTTGACGGGAGCTTTCTCCTCTACTGGCGCAGGTCCTTCGTCAGCCGGTTTAACAACCTTGGACGGCGCTGGAGTTTCAAACACTTCGTGCGTCGCATCCTCCTCGTCTTCGGCGTATTCGTCGACGTCGATTATCTTCTCGAGCTCAGACGTCGCACGTTCGAACTCGCTTGAATCCACGACTGGCGCCACACGAGCGCTTGGAAAATGCACTTCTCTGTCACCAATTGACGCACTTTCGCGAGCGGCGTTGAGAAGTTTCAACACATCGCTCACTGGCATGGTTTTTTCGCTGACATTCGCGCCGCCCGTCGTCGGCGCTGGTTCGTTGGCGAATTGTCCGTACGCGCGAATCAACCGTTCGGCATCAGCCTTTGTTGAACCCTCCGATAGCGTTTCTGATACCGTATCGAGTTCGTATCCATGTGGTACGATTTCGTGATGCATCTCCTTGCGCTCACCTTGCGAGAGATAGTCGCTGAGCGACCACGCCTTGGCGTGCGAACCGCCGTGCGGCATTTTCCATCCCCAAAAGAATCCTTGAATACCCGCCCCACGGTACGCCTGCTCTTGGTGTTCGTACATGATGTCCAACATCGCGCGATTTGAGCACGATTTCGACGAGTCTGAGAACGTGGCTAAGGACCATTCGGAGACGGCGAGATTTTGGACGCCGTACGTGTGCGCGGCGGCGCGCAGCGAACCCGCCCACTCGCCCGAGAGCTCGCCGATGCGCTGCGCCACCACGGATGGTTTTTCGTTGCAATCAAACGAGCATCCAGCGTTTGAACCACCCATGCATCCAGTGTACGACCAGGCAAAGTAGTGATGGACGTCCAAGACGGCCCAGTCTTTGAGCTCGCGAGGCGTGAATTGCGACCGCATCCACGCCGCCATGTCGGCGACGTTCAAGCCGAGCGTTTCCACCAAGTTGATATACAAGAATGGAACACGTTCGCTCACCGATAAGCCTTCATTTACGAGTTCTTCTCGGTAGATATCTACGGCATTCGCTAACCAATCGAGCACTTGCGTGCGTTGCTCGGGAAGCATGTGTCCGGGTTCGTTGAGCAACTGCAACCCGTGCACGGCGGCGCGCGACTCGGCGGGTAAATTTTTAAACCAACCCAAAAAGTTACGCACGATGGCTAATCCCGTGCTGCGAAGCTCTTTACGAGCGAACATCATCGGTGGGTGCGGAAACACGCCATTGAACGTGCCCTTGGCGGCACCGCCAGGCATACTATGCAAGTCTATCAACACCTTCAATCCGGCGTTGCGAATGCGCTCAACCACCGCGTCTAAATCGGCCCCCGCCATGTTCACGAATAACCTATCGGGATACACCGGATCGACTAAAATGCGTTCACCACCCCGAGGAACTGAGGCTGGATCGCGGGCGAATAAACTCCAAGAAACCGGGAGCCGCACGAGCTCGATGCCCTTGGACGCTATTTCCAACAAGTCTTCATCCGTGACGTATTGCGCGCGGTGCGCGTTGAAACTATGCACCGTCGCCTTCTCGCCCGCAGCCTTGACCAATTTATTCACTAAATCCCCTTCACTCGCCCAGGAAAACCCCAAAGCGTGGGCGTCGGGGTACATCGGAGGGAAACACACGCCGTTGGCTTCGCGCTCGTCAGCCACCACCGCGTGCGACGCGCCTTGCGAGAAAAACCACTCCTCCAAGTTCAACCACCCATGCAACGCCACACCAGTAGTGCGTCCAGCATCAAACGCCGTCACCGCGTGCGACGTGGACTCACCCCCGGCGTACGCCGGACTTTCACCGGAATCACTCGCCTCGCTCGCGTCTCGCCCGCGCATCCACGTCGACCACCTCCCCGACGACGCCGCACGCACTTCATCCACCCCAACCGTCGCCGTCGCCGAATCTACCCCACTATGCCGCACCACGTGCCCTCCGTACACGTGCCCTAGAATCAACAACGCGCACAACGCGAACGGAGCCGCGCACGCGCCCGCGCTCGCCCACCGACGCGTCCCGCTCCACCACGACCCACGCCCGTGCCCGTGCCCCGCCTCCGCCTGCGTCCTCGGCGCATACACATCCCTATCCCTCATCGGCGCGCTCAACCGACTCTTCCATCGCGAATTCCCATGCGTGTGCGGGTCTAAGATCAATTTCGAACGCTCCGTCGCACCCATGATGATGTCGATGTTGGGTGTTCACCCGATCCGCCCCGTGCGCCGCCGTGCGTCGCCGTGCGCGACGCGCTGCCGTTCGCGCCGACGTCACCGACGTCACCGCCGACGACGAACGAACGAACGCCGACCGCGCGCGATTCGCGACGCCGACCGCGCGCGACGGAGACTGCCGCGCACCGAACCGAACCGCGCGCGCGCGCATGGTGTTGGACGAAGGCCCTCGTGTGTACCCCGGTACATACATACATACACGCGATGGATGGCGGCGCATCGTCGCGCCATTGATTGCGTCGCGCGGCACCCGCCGACGACGCCATTCGCGAATCGCGAATCGCAGATCGGTTGTGAACATCACCGAGCGGCGATGGATGCCGAGTTCTGGGGCGCGGTGATCCCCGCCGGGAAAACCCTGCGCGTGGACGTGGCGAGCGATGAGGAGTACATTCACGTGAGCCAAGTGGCGCTGGGCGCGTCGATCAAGGATGCGCGCGCGCGGACGACGCTGACGTTGGCGATCGCGGATGATGCTGAGGCATCTGGTGTTCGTGAAGGTCGTCGGCACACGCTGTGTACGCTCACGCCGGGGGCGTGTGAGCAGGTTGGGTTGGATGTGGTGTTGGACGCGAGCTTCGTGCTCAGAGCGGATGGGGCGAACGACGTGCACGTGAGCGGATGGAGGCAGACGAATGAAGGGATTGATGAGGAGGAGGAGGCACGTGTGATGGAGGAATTGGCGATGGAGATGTCGGATGACGAGCTGGATAGCGATGATGAAGAAGATGAAGATGAAGGAAGTGATGAAAGCGACGACGACGACGACGACGAAAGCGAAAGCGAAAGTGAAAGCGAAGAAGCGTCGGATGATGAAGGTGATGACGACGATATTTCAAGCAGTGAGAGCGATAGTCAAGAAGAATTCATCACGGGAGATGTGGATTTGAATAATTTACCCGACGATGATGAGTTATTCGGGGATGATTCGGACGACGATAAGGCGTTCGATGAAGCCTTTGGCGACGACGGCGAATCAGAGTCAGAAAGCGAATCAGAAAGCGACGAGGAGGCTGGATCGGAAAGCGACGAGGAGCCCGTCAAGGCGCCGGCGAAGTCGCCCGCATCCACAAAGAAGTCCGCAAAACCGCCAGTTTCGGAGAGCGAATCGGAAAGCGAACCGGAGAGTGAGAGCGAATCAGAGAGCGAATCTGACGATGACGCACCAGTGAAGAAACCTGCGTCGGCGGCAAACGCAAAGAAGCAAGACTCAGAGAGCGAGAGCGAGAGCGAACCAGAGAGTGAAAGCGAGCCGGAGAGCGAGAGCGAAGATTCTGATTCAGACTCTGACGACGCGCCGCCGCCGGCGAAGAAATCAGGCAGCAAAGACAAGAGCGAGAGCGAGAGCGAGAGCGAGAGCGAGAGCGACTCTGCGTCCTCGAAAGATTCCGATTCCGATTCCGATTCCTCGAGCATGGAGGAAGACGTCGACGCCATTAAATCCGCCTCCAAGCGCGCGGCAGAGATCACCACCACTCCAGCGTCGAACAAGAAGCAAAAGTCGACCTCCGCGACGCCAAGTACAACCACAAAGATGTCTGGTGATGAGTACGCCCAAGCACTCGTCGACTACTTGAAAGCCAATCCGGACACGATGATGTCTGCCCTCGGCGGGCGCGTGAAAAAGCCCAATAATATCGTTTTAAAGCTCGGTGAATTTATCAAGTCTAGAAAGGATTTATTCAAGATTGACGGCGCGTACGTTCGTTTGGTGTAAGGTTATAGCCCTAAGACCTCGTATAGATGATGTTTAAATGTGAAATTCATGAAGTCTCTCGTTTCGTATCCATATCTCGTTTGCGCGTTTAACGCGCGTCTAATCTTGTTGCGTCGCGGAAATCACCACTTTGGCGGTTGTGACTTCGCTAATCACGCTCCACTCCGAGCATTCGCTCGCGCATTCGTCGTCAGCGACATCTTCAACATCTTCCTCCGTCTCTTCGTCGTCGTGTACATTATCGTCGCCAATAGGAACATTCGTCGGCAACGCGTCCATCGGCTCAAATTCAGGCGCTGCGTGCTCGACGACCCCTTCAAGTCGACGTTTCTCCTGCTCTTCTCGCGCCACGCGCTCGCGCTCGCGAATCATCATATTGTGAATATGCTGCACACCGTACACGAGACCGATGCACGCAAAAGGTGAGCGAGCCAACGCCAACACCACCCTGGCGGTGAATTTGAGCATTTGAAAGCAGTCGACGTTGGCGACGACGCGCATGCGCGCTGGGCCGACGGTAATACCGATCGGATATCCGAACCGAACTATCGGTGCGAGTCGACGTAGCATCAACGGAACTGTGCCAACATCGCGCGTGCGCGTGGGCAGGCGCGGAGAGGTGCCGTTCTTGGCGGCTCGCTCGCGTTGTGCGCGTAAATTTCGAGACATGGACATGGTTCAGACTTCAGACTTGTGACGATTCGACGTCGATTCGGGCCGCAATGCGCCAGCGTTCGGTGCGTGCGTGCGTGAGGTATGTGCTCGAGGCGTTGATGCGTCGTGGCGATGGACCGCCTCGAGCGTTGCGTCGCGATGTGGCGCTGCGTCGCGCGGCGTCGATTGAGCCAAATGACGTGCGCTCGCGAATGCTTCAAAATGTAAAATGTATCGTGTGTTGTTTATTGCATGAATGAGTGTGAGAAAGAATATGTGCGCGTTCTGTGTCATGTGGTCATTCTTTTATTGGAGATTGAACAACCCGTGACCTTGGTTGATGGACATGAAAAAGTCGCAGAACACGAGCGAGATGATGGCGGAGAGCTTCATGAGAATGTTCACCGCCGGGCCGCTGGTATCCTTGAGCGGATCACCCACGGTGTCGCCCACGACCGCCGCCTTGTGGCACTCGCTACCCTTGCGTTGACGCACGCTTATCATTTGCGGAGACCCGTCGACGTTGCGCACAATGGCGCCAGTGAATGGGCCTTCTGGCGGATCGGCGTGCGAGCGCTCGCGCTTGGGCACGTCAATGTACAATCCACCCTTTTCGATATATTTCTTTGCGTTGTCCCATGCGCCGCCCGTGTTGGACGCGGAAATCGCGAGCTGGACGCCAGAGACTAATCCACCGGCGAGGAGGCCGGTGACGGCTTCGACGCCAAACAGTGTGCCCGTGATGATGGGCGCTGAGATGACGAGCATCGCTGGCGGTACCATTTCACGTAGACTCGCGTCGGTGCTGATTTTAATGCATCGCGCGTGATCTGGCGGAGCGTGTCCAGGCGTGCCTTCGAGCAAACCAGGAATGGTATCGAATTGTCGCTTGACTTCCTTGACCATTTCCATCGCGGCGATGCCGACGGATTTCATCGTCATCGCGCTAAACCAGTACGGGAGCATGGAGCCGATGAGCAAGAAGGCAAACACCGCCGGGTTTAACAAGTTTACACCACCGTCGAGAACGTTGCAACGCGTGACGAAGGCGGCAATGAGTGCAAGCGCAACTAACGCGGCAGAACCGATGGCGAAACCCTTGCCGATGGCCGCCGTGGTGTTGCCCGCGGCGTCAAGCGCATCCGTCTTTTCGCGCACTTCGTCTGGCAAGCCAGCCATTTCGGCGATGCCACCCGCGTTGTCGCAAATGGGCCCATAGACGTCGATGGCAAGGCATGTGGCCAACGTACCGAGCATACCAAGAGCACACATCGCGACGCCGTACATGTCCATCATGCTGAATGAGATCCAAACGCAAAAGGCAAGCACGCCGACGGGGACAATCGTTGATTTGTAGCCTAGCGCTAAACCGTAAATGATATTCGTTGCCGCACCAGTTTCCGTCGAGCGCGACAGCTCGCGCACAGGATAATACGAATGAGATGTGTAGTACTCCGTAACGAAACCGATGAGCAAACCACCCCATAAGCCAGCGGCGATGCACGCGAACGCGGCGTGGGCACCACCCGAGACACATTTGCTCGATGACATGCCAATGCACGCGGTGGCGTACGTTTTGCTACCCAAGTAGAATTGATCCGGCATGTACATCATGCACACCGGGTACATGGCCAACGACATACCGAGCGTACTCAACGTGAGCTGCGTCTTCAATACGCGCTCGATACTCGCCTCGTTGCGCACCGGTTGGAAATCAGTCGCGACAAACGACACAGCCATGCACACCAAGATGCCCACGGCAGAGATGTACAACGGGAAGATGACGGTGTCCCAACCCGCGGAAACTAAGTCGACAGACTGTGCGGCAATCACGAGCGCCGCGCATGTGGCTTCAGCGAACGATCCAAACAAGTCAGATCCCATACCGGCGACGTCGCCGACGTTGTCGCCGACATTGTCCGCGATGGTCGCCGGGTTTCGTGGATCATCCTCGGGGATACCTGCGACAACCTTACCCGCCAAGTCAGCGCCGACGTCAGCCGCTTTGGTGTAAATGCCTCCACCGACGCGCCCGAAGAGCGCAATCGCTGAACCACCCAAGCCAAAGCCAGCGATGCACTCAAACAATTCCACCGCATCCGTTTCAAACGCGTACATCCAGCTGTAAATCACCATCAACACATACATCACGAGTAACCCAAGGCCGCTGAGGGCGAAACCCATGACGCTGCCACCTCTAAACGCCGCGTTGAAGCTTTCTCGCCACGCTATCGCATCTGGACCTTGCGCCGCGCTTACCGTGCATCGCGCGTTTGTGTACACCGCGATCATCATCCCGACGTAGCCCGCCACCATGCTCGTTACCCCGCCCGCCAGGAACGCGAACGCCGTCATGAAACCAACTTTACCATTGAATCCATGCGCACCGTTCGCCACTAACATCGCGACGACGACGCCAAATCCAGCCAGGAACATCACGCACATGCGGTACTCCGCGGCGAGAAACGCCTTGGCACCCGACTGAATGTCCCGGTAAATCACTCGAACTTTCGCATACGCATCGCTAGGGACGCCCTCGCCTGTCTCCATGCGTCTCAACAGCGCCTCATCGTAATCACTGTCGCTCGTACTGCGCGAATCGTGCGTGGCGGAGACGCGAATCGGACGCTGGTGAAGCGAAATCTTGGAAAGCTTCTTGGTAAACAGCCAAAACGCGAACGCGAGCGCGGCGAGCGCGGGCAATAGCACCACGAACGAACCACTCGCCATGACTTCTATGCGTTTGGTGCAGTTTTGACTCGCGCGACGTCGCTCGCGGCGTCGTAAAGTGAAGATAAGCCTGATTAATCTGCCGCCGTCGGAACGTCGACAGGCTGAAACCAGCCGTCGCGTGGCTTGAGGTGACATGTGGTTTACATTCGCAATCATGGTCGCGCTCACGCACGTGACGAGGTCCAAAGCAACTAAACATAATAGTACATGCGGAGACGCGAGCTAGGGCTATGACTAGAACGATCGGCGCGTCGACGGGGTTCGTATTAGGTGTCTGCTTTCAAGCCGTCGGCGACGCGGAGCAGCAGCGCGAACTGTTTCTTTGCGAAATCAACCTTGTCGGCCAAGTCATCGCGCTTGGACGAAGCGCGCTCGATTTCCTGGCGCAGTTGTTCGGTCTCAAGGTCGATGGTGGCGCGAGAGGGGTATTCCGCGCACGTGCGAGCCACCGTTTCGCGTCGCTGGCGAAATTGACGTTCTAACGCGCTGTCTCCAAGTTTAATCTTTAACTCTGCGACTTGCGCCTTCAGGTCGGCGCATTCGACTTGGCTTTTGTCATCTTCTTCATCGTACGTATCTTGCTGCTGGCGGTTGGCGGCGACGACGGTGGAGTAGCGACCCATGTTGAATTCGTACGTGTCGAGCTCGATGAGGAATTTCTCTCTCGCCTCCGCGATTGCGCCTTCATCTTCGCCATCGACAGCCGCTTTGAGTACGAAAAATGACTTCACCAACCGACGGATGGGGTAGTCCACGCCTTTCTTCGTCTGCGCGGTCTGCGTAATCAAGCGTTTACGAATAGCTTCTTCTTCTTCTGGCGTGATGATGAGCGGCGCGTTCGCGGCTTGCGCGTTCGCCATGGTGCCTGGACGCGTAAGATGCGTTTGAAGCTACGCTGAGCGATATGTTTAAAATCGCGCTACGTCGGCGACGAGTTCGGCTGCGCCTTCACCCGAGGTGCGAAGTGAGGAGACTGTTGACTGGCAAGACTAAAACAAGTAAGTGGTACTACCAGTGCAAGTGCTACATATGCGGTATGATGGTGAAGTAATCGTGTCTAATCTAATTGATTTACTTTTAATCATGGTGTCTGCTCCATGTCCACTGATTCGTCCATGTCGACAGACTCATTCATGTCGAAACCGCCGCGCGCCGCCGAAAACGGTGTTTGACCAAACGTCGGCGTGCTTTGGAAACTTCTCGGCGACAGAGACGGGAATAAACCACCAGTTTCAGGAGACTCAGGTTGAGCAACCCCACCGCCAAACGCATCAAACGTGGTGTTCCATTCCACGGCGTTGTGCTTAGGAATGCTAATCGCGCTTTGGTCTATCAACGCCAATTCGAGGTGCGTTTGCGAAAACGTATCGCTCGAACGCAAAGCGAGCGCCTTGTGGTAGTATTCAATCGCCAATCCGAGAGCCACTGGTTCAGTACATCGACTTTTAATGTGGTACGTAAACGCAAGCGATGCGTACGTGGACGCGACTTTCGGAGCGACAGAAAGCGCTTCCTCAAATGTCGTGATGGCTTCGTCGTATCGACCGAGCTTGCGAAGTGCTTGCGCCATGTTCACTATGAGCGATTCCCATCGACTTGACATCGGTCTAGGAGCGAGATCGAGTGCTTGTTGGAAACTCAGCACTGCATTCTCGTAATCGCCTTGACGGTACAGCAAGACTCCGTACTCGTTGTGCAACAACGGGTCAGTGTCGCAAATCTCAAACGCTTTGAGGAAGAATTGAAACGCCAAGCTGGAATTGTTCGTGCGCTGGTATTCCATTCCGATCGACATCAAGGGTACGTGCGAGCCCGTGAACAATCGAGTGGCTGTTCTGTACGCCGCCATGGCTTGATCGCTTTCATCCTGCGCGGCAAAGGCGTGGCCGAAACCAATCCACGCTTGTACAAACGACGCGTCGATACTCGTCGCCTTACTAAAGTATTTGCGTGCCGAGTCGTATTGACGCGTGGTCATGTAATAACATCCAATCGCAAACCACGTCACCGCTTTGTCGGGGTATTCTGCCACGAGAGAGTGCGCTAATAGGTATAAATCATTCTTCTTGCCGAGCTCGACGAGCGTCGAGAGGTACAATGGAAATCCCGTCAACCTCGCAGGCTCGAGCTCAAACTGTCGTCGCAGCTCGACATAGCACGCGGCGAACTCACCACGTTGATACATTCGTCGCGCACACGCGATGCGGACGTCGCCGCTCGACCGTAAAGCTTCAATGACGCTCGACGCTGATGACGCCGACGCGTCCGCGGCGCCGCCGCGCGGCGGCGTGCCCGCCTCAAACTCATCATCACTCACCCCGACGCGCACCGCCGTCGCGAGTTCCGACGTCACTTGTCGAGAATTCCCCATGACGGCGTACATCTCACGCACCCACGCGTTGGAGTCGTCCAGCTCTAAAGACTCAACCAACTCGCGCTCCTCGGCTTCGGTCAACATATGCGTCGCCAACATCGCCTCATACGCACCAAAACACATCGCATCGCACGTCAACGCATGTTTATACCATCGCACCGCTCGCGGTCGACTCCCCATCGCCTCGTACACGCGACCACGAAGCAAACTCAACGCCGCCTCCTCTGCGCCTCGCGCCCCGCGCTCGGGTGGCGTCTCCCCCCCACCCAACGCCTCCAAACACCCCTCGTAGTCCCTCATCGCAAACATACACTCCCCAACCAACGCACGCATCGCCGTCGTCATCTCCCCATCCCTCACGCGCCTCAGCACCGTCAACGCGCGCCGGTGCTGCCCATCGCGCGCCAACAACTGTGCCAACAGCTCGCAATCCTCTCGCGCGTGGCCCGACAGCGCGCACAGCGTATCGGCGAGAAATATCCCCGTCGTCGACCCGGGCACCGTCAGCGACGCGTACTCGCGCGCGCGGGCGCGGAGCACGCGCGTCGCCGCGTCCATCGTCGCCCGTGAGTGCCGCGTGAGCTGTCAACATGATTCAAATTCACACGCGGTCCGTTTTATAATGGTTCACGACTGGCGCCCCAAAAGCCCTAGCGCCGGTGTCCGCATCCGCCTCTATCGCACGCACGGTCGCCAAGGTACGTCAAGAGTTCGATCGCGGCGCGCGCGAGGTGTGCGCGGGAGTTTACGCGTGATTTGATCGCGTCGCGGGGTGGCGCGACGGCCGTTCGCGGGGTGTACGTAGGCGCGTGATGTGATGATGATGCATTCGTAGACTGACTCGCCGGCGCGTCGTGGTTTCGTGACCGCGCACACAGGGTCGACGCTCATACCCTCTAGTCGAGACGACATAACGATTTCCCGACGTTGATAAACAAAACACCATCATGCTTATTCCGAAAGTGAACCGTAACGAAACCTACAAGGCGCTCTTCTCCGAGGGTGTGATTTGGGCCAAGAAGGATTACAACTTGCCCAAGCACCCCGAAGTGGGTCAAGGCGGCGAGGCGCCGATCGACGTGCCGAACTTGCACGTGATCAAGCTCATGCAGTCGTTCAGATCGAAGGGTTTTGTCAAGGAGATTTACTCCTGGAGACACTACTACTGGTACTTGACGGATGAGGGTATTGAGTACTTGCGAGAGTACTTGAACTTGTCCGCGGATGTGGTGCCGAACACGCTCAAGAAGAGCGCTCGCGCTCCGACGCGCGTCGAGGGTGAACGTCCGGGCGGTGATCGCGGTGGCCGCGGTGGCCGCGGTGGCTTCGGTGGTGACCGCGCTGGTTACCGCTCCGAGCGCCCGGGTTTCGGTGGTCGTGGTGGCCAATAAATGAATGCGTAGGCGCGACGGCTCGAGTCTTCGAACGTCGCCGTACGCTTCAACAAGAACAAAAATCGTGCGTTTTGCGTGACGACAATTACGAAAGAGATAGAATTTTAGTATTTTGTGAATTCATTGGTACGAATTTTATCGTTAAAATATTGAGCGCGCGCGCGTGAGCCTGCGGTGGTATTACAAATCTACGGCGTGCGGTACAGGGCGTGCACCGCCGAGGCGTCAAGCTTTGAAAAGTTTTGATCAATCAGCCACGCACCAACTTCCTCAGCCATGATTTTGACGCCACCCGAGACTTGAGATTCGAAGTTAAGCACCATGACTGGATCATGAAGAGAGCAGCGAAGTAAAAACCAGCCCTTGTTGCCGTCGCCCTCGTCGACGCACACGCGCAAGCCCTCATAGTTGTCCTCAGCAGGTGAGGATTTACCAAACAACGGATGATCGGTGTCGTTGACGGTTTCGAGAAGAGACTCGATGACATTCCCACCGTACGCCTTGAAATCCGGATCGACAATTTTCAAACGAACTTCGGCTTCTTCGAGCGGTTCTTCGAGCGTTTCGAGCACTTGCCCAATCGATGGTTCGTTTGCGATGCGACGACGCACAGCCTCGATGATAATCTTCACCGCGAGATACGCACCATCATCCAAGTCATAGTTTTCACTCATCGCTCCGTGTCCGCTCGTTTCAATCATGAGAGGCGTGACCACGCCCGCCGCGTTTAGTTCTTTGCCTTTATTGATGACGTTTTTGTACCCGCGCATGAAACGCAAATGGTGACCACCCTTTGCCTTGATAAACTTGTGCAAACCATCTGATGTGACGCTGTCGGTGACAATCGTTGCTCCAGGGTTTTCTTTGAGCACAATTTCAGAAAGCAATGCGATGAGTTTGTTGCGATTGATTTCTTTCCCGCTCGCGTCGATGACCGCGCTTCGATCGACGTCAGTGTCAAACACTATGCCGAGATCAGCCTTTGAGCTGAGCACTGCGCGCACGCCAGCCTCCATCGCCTCTTTATCTTCTGGGTTCGGGCTGTGGTTCGGGAAGCTCCCATCAGGATTGAGAAATTGCGAGCCGTTCGTATCCGCGCCGAGCGGCGCGAGAACCAAATCCGCAAAAAATCCGCCGCTCCCGTTACCAGCGTCCACGACGATTTTCATCCCAGACAGTGGCTTGTCGTAGTTTGTCGGCGAATTCACGCCTTTGCGAATGATATCGCACAGTTGTGCGGCGTAGGTGGGTAAGAATGGAGCGCGCACGACGCCGCTCGGCGCGTTGACGGACAAGCCACCCGCCTCGACGTACGCCGCGGCTCGCGCACAAATGTCCTTGATATCTGGCTTGTCCAAACCACCCGCAGAGGTGAAGAACTTCATGCCGTTGCGGTTGAACGGCAAGTGCGACGCGGTGAGCATGACGCTCCCGGCGTACTCGACGCCGGGCGTCACCGTAGCCATGAAACACGCCGGCGTCGTCGCGAGTCCCATATCCACTACTTTCGCCCCACTCGCCGCCATGCCAGCAAACATCGCGTCACGCAGCATCTCCCCAGACAACCTCGGATCGCGCCCGACGCCAATCGTAACCTCGCGCGCGCCCGTCTTGACCATTAACCAATCCGCGAACGCGCGTCCGATGGCGCTCGCCGTCGTCGCATCCAACGTTATCCCCTCCCCTTCAACGCCCTCCAGCGCCACACCGCGAATATCGCTCCCATTCTGCAACTTTTTCACGCGCTCGCCGTCCGCCGTCGTCGCCATCGCGCGCACCCGACGACGAGATACCGTTATTCGTGATCCCGATGCCGACGACACCCGACGCCCCGTCGCCGACGCCGTCGCTCGTAACGCGCGCGCGTCGACCGCACCGACGCCACTCGCGTTCGCGCGCATCACCCGTGCCGCGTTTCGTCGGTGCTCGCGCGCCTCGTGCGACGGCTGTGCGGGGCGAATGCGCGTCGTTGTCTGACGCGGATGGGCACCGCACTCCGCGCCGACGACGATGCCGACGACGACGTCGGCGCCGGCGTCCATCGCCTCGCGCGTCGCGCGCCGGACGATGACGACGGTGTCGTCCACGCATCGCGTGCGGCGCCGCGCGACGACGACGACGACGACGACGACGACGACGACGACGACGCGCGCGGCGAGGAGGAAGACGCCGGCGAGTGACAGTGGGAAAAAGCGCACGCCGTCGACGTCGCGCGCGGATGGCGCGGCGACGGACCTCGAGCGCGCCTCGCTCGGGGGAATCGAGGAGAATCACGCCATGGAGCAGTTCTTTTATGACGACGAGACGACGAAGCGGTTGTTGCGCGTGGCGAAAGGGTACGCGAAGCCGGTGTTCATGTGCAATCCGAGTCTCGCTCGAGCGTGGGAGCGGGAGGTTGGCACGGAGTATTTGTTGCTCGATTGCGATATGCGATTTAAATCTATGAGTGGGTTTAAGGCGTTTGATTTGAGGCGGCCGGTGCAGGTGCGATTCGCGTATGATGTGGTGTTCGTGGACCCGCCGTTTGCAAACGTGACGCCGGCGGAGGTGAAGCGGGCGGTGGATTTGATAGCGGCAACAGACGAGCAGCGCGGCGCGGATGTGTACGTGGCGTACAACTCAGATAGAGAAGATATATTGCTCGAGTCGTTTACTGGGTTAGCGCGCATGGGACGGGCGTTGGGGTATCAATCAGTAAAGGATGAGATGCAGCAGAAAATACACCTTTACGGACCAAAGGTTTAGCGTTAGCGTTAGCATCGTTGTCTTCATAGTGCGCGCGGAACAGTTTGTATTCTCCATATGTCATTGACAAATTTATACGTCGCGGTTTTCTATTGTTGTGATTGTAGTACACGCGAGAAAGGGTGGTCTAGTGGGATTCGGAGGTTCGCGAACGTTTCGAGTTTGTCGAGTCGTGCAAGCCGTGGGTAACTTCTTTGCCACGCTTACGGTCGGCAACGTGCGACGCCGACTCATTCTTCACTACACCACGCGCACCATATAACACCGCTTCATCAACTTCCTCTCGCGTAGGCATCATACCTTCGTTGCCACCGAGGAGGGCATTCATCGCTTGCCAGTTTGTCATGTCCATGTGCAACACGAAACTCGCGCGGTCGTTCACCCCAGATGCCGGTTGGGGCGTGTCCGAGAACACCGGCACCTTTCCAGCGCCAGCTGGAGTAATCGTCGCGTTGCCATCCTTCACCAAGAACGACGCCGTGAACACATTCTCAACAAACTGCGCAAAGTCGCTCGGGTTGTTCACCGCGCGCACGATGTCCGTCGAAGCGCCCGGTTCCTTTCTCAACTTGTGTCGCATCGCTTTCATCGCCTGATCCGTCTGCCTCTCGGCATTGGTATCGACAACCTGATCCGGTGCGACTGCTTGCCCGACCGCCTCCTTCACCCGTCGCTGCGCCACGCGACGCTCCTTTATCTCGGTATCCATGACGCCATTCATGAAACCCGTCGTCGGCGCCGCGCTGAAAAATTTCGAAGTCGCAATCCCGAGCGCGGCCCACATGAACGCCCCTGGATTCTCCGCCGCCTCCAACACCTGATCATCCACTTGCGTCGACACATACTTCCGACACAAGCACTGCAAAAACGCGTGTACGCTCACCTCGGCGCTCCCGCGAGGTCCCAAACGCTTCGTGCGCTCCAACGCCAACTCCCCCAACGCCCCATACAGCTCCATCCCGATCAACATCTCGCGCGGTCTCTCGACATTCTCCTCGAGCTCATCCGCGTACGTCACCGCGTGATCGAGCTCGTCGTTTTCCGGCTTTTTCATCTCCTCGGCGTTGCGCTTCACGTCTTCAAGCTTGGTGCGAATTTTAGAACGAAGCTCGCGCCGCACGCGCGCGTCTTGCGCCGGACGCGCGTCCGTCGTCGGCGACGCCATCGTCGCCGCGCCTTTCCCCATCACTCCGCGTCGTCGTCGTCCTCGTCGGTCGCCGCGACGTCGGCGTGTGACGTCGCCGGGCTCCTTTCGTGCGACATTTCAAAAATGGACAAACATGTATCGACCAATCATGGCCAGGCATCGAGTCCCTCCGCGAACAAATGAGCCCGCAACGCCGAGCGGCTGGGAGACGAATGGTCGCCAGTATTCGCCGCACCATGGCGTCGTTGATGTACGCGTGCGTGATTGGTCTGGACGGGGCGACGAAGGATGACGCGAGTGATGCGTCGTGGGCGGCGCAGCGCGTGTGGGCGCGCGTTGTGCGCGCGTTGCGGGAGTCGTGTGATTGGCGAGTCGCGTTCGCGATGACGAAAGAGTTGTACATGGGGGACGAGGATTGACGTCGCGTGGTGCGTGCGCGATGTGGAGCGGTGCTGTGTGATTGTGTGTGTGTGATAATGATACAAGGGTAATATGGATACGAGTTTCTAAGTGCGCGCGAGAGAGACGTTTAAGACGTCTCCGGCGTTTCGCGCGCGTCAATCGCTATCGCTCGCGTCGCTCCCCGAAACCTCCTCGAAATCGTCGTCGATTGAACCCACGTCATCGTCAACGTCGTCGTCTTCTAAGTCTGGATTTAAATCGAGCGATACGAACGGCACGATGCGTTGTGGTGCTTTCTGTTGCGCCAACGTAGACGTGGGCTTGACCATGCCGATGTCGCCGCCTTCGCGCGCCGGCTTGGGCAAATCAAAGTGCAACGGATCACCAGGCTTCCACCCAGGCGGCGGCGGTGGGATCCCCGATGGCCAAGGTTCACCGGGTTTCCATGTTGATAGCTTCACGATGAGTTCTTCGGGCGTGAGCTTGGCGGCTTCTTCCACGGCGCGGCGGCGCTCGTCTTCGCGAAGTCGCGCCTCCTCCGCCGATGCCAACTCTTTCGCCCGCAGTTTCACCTCCGCTGCGTGTCTCGCCAAATGACTCACCGTAAAATGCTCCTCTTGTGGCGCCGGGGGCATTATTCCATTTAACGGCGCACCTGGCGTGTACCCGGGCGGTGCAAACGTCGTATAGCTAATGCGTCGCGCGTAATCGAGAAGATCCGTAACCTTGAGCTCACCTGTGGTTCACGTCGTCAAAAGCACCAATCGTCGTCAGCACACGGTTGAAAACGCGCATCGCATATCGTTCGACGAGTTCGGCGTGTCTCGGTGCGCGTACGTACTCTCTGGAGGTATATCAACGTGGTTCAAGTCGCGCGCGCGATCGACGGCGTCCTGAAGCTTGGACCTCGCGCGCGCGAGTTCCAGGGCGATAGTCCCCAACGCGTGCGATGCGTCGTCCGCATCCGCCATGTCGACATCGGTGGATGCTTGCGTCGAGGCTTTCGCGCGTCTCGGCGGCATGACGACGGCGACGGGGCGGCACGAAGTGACGACTCCTTCGCGCGTCGGCGTTACGCAGACACGAATGACGCGGCTTACGCGTCGTTGTCACGTGATGAGGACGACAGACGACGTGGAACGATGTGTGGAGAAATTATGTGTATTACTAAGTGTATGTTACGCGCGATGTCAAACCTAGTCTTGCTTGCTCAACGCGGCGACGGCGTAGCGACGACGCATCGCCGCGACGCCCTTCTTCACCTTTAACGCCAACCAGTTCAACGCCAACACCCCAACGACGGTACCGATGATGGTGCCGTACTTCAACCAGTCTTCCATCGTCTTGCACGCGCCTAGTGTCACGTACTTCCCAACCTTTAACGCGGTGAAGATGTTCTTTTGCGTCGTCGTGTACACCGGAATGGCGTCGACGACGTTGGACTTGCCGTGCGTGACCTCCCGCCCACTGCTCCCGAGGTACTGCACGCTCGCCGCACCGCCATAGAAGCTTCCACTCATCTTCGGGACGACGACGAACGAGTACGACTCGCTCGCGCCCGGCACCAACGTTTCAAAGTTTGCCGTCAACGACTCGCTCCCGGTGATCAACTCGAAATTCTCGCTATCGAAACCTTTATCAACCACCTTCACCTTACGCGCAGCGGTGCCTCCGGCGTTGTACAACGCAATCTTAATCGTCATATTTTGTCCCTCCACGCACAATGCGTCGACGACGGACTTGTGCGCGAGCACGTGTGCGTTCTTTGGCGCGTCCGCGTCGTCATCCATCTGCGCGCGCGCCCCGCCCGCGATCGCTAGCGCCAGCGTCGCCACAGCCGTAAACGTGCGCGCATACGACGCGCGAGTGTTTGATCGTCGTCCAGGCATGGGTTCTGTGCGATCGGTGCGACGGGATGTGGCGACCACGCGCGTCGCATGAGTGGTGATCCCCACGAATCAGTCTACGCGATCCCGTCGCTCGGGGCTACGGTTTCGACTTGGTGAGCCGCAACGCGCGTTCGGCGCCATCGTGCCAAGACGCGCGCTGTTCGACGCCATCACCCGAAGAAGTATCTATGACATCAACATGGAGCCCGACGTCGGCGCACGCGGCGAGGAGATCATCGAACATGTCGCGGTAGCGCACGGCGTTGACGAGGATGCACGCGCCGTCGGCTCGCATTCGACGAGCGACGCACGCGGGAAGCGCGAGGACGTGCTGTGATTCGTACAAGACATCCGAACCAAGGAGGACATCGAATTGCGCGTGTGCATCGAGCGTTCGCGCGGGCGAGGACGATGGCGTGTCCTCGCCGGCGACTTCTTTTGTCCAATCGAGCGCGCAGACGCGCGAGACGGAGCCCGCGCCGTTGAGTTCGGCGCTCTTTTCGAGCGCGAGTAATAACGGTTCCTCGAAATCGCTCAAAGTCACCGAGCGCGCACCTAAGCGTGCAGCGACGAAGCCACACATGCCTACGCCAGCACCGAGCTCGAGGACGTCCTTATCTCGCACGAGCGCCGCGTCGGCGATTAACATTTTACTCAACGTCTTCGCGGCGTGCCAAATTTTCGCCCCGACGCCGTTGGACAACCCAGTTTCTATGATCTTCACCTCCACATTCCCCTCGAATCGATAGGTTTTAACGCGCTCCATCGCCGCGAGTGCCGCGGCCTCGCATGCCTCGATCGCGGCATCAATCTTGGCGCGAAACGGCGCTTCCGTATCCGCCGCGCACGCGCGCTTTGCCGCGAGCAACGCGTCTCTCGCGCCCGCCTTACCTGCTTCCTCCGCGTACACCGCGCTTTCGCGCACTTTACTCACCAACCCATCGCACGCATCGGCGGCCCGAAACAACACCGCCCGCCGCCGCGCCATCGCCGCGGCATCCGATGTCGGCGCGCGCGTTCCATCCACGACATCAGTCGCCATCGACGGCGCAGCCATCGCGCCAGCGGCTTGAATGGCATCAAGAAAACGCCCGATAACTTCCCCCGCGGCGATGGCGTCGTACCAGTCGCCTTCGCTGGCGACGGAGGAATCATCGCTGACGTCGCCATCGCCGCGAGACATCGCCAGAGCGCGCGCGCGGGCGCCGTAAACGGGTGCGCGCGCGCGCGACTGTGGTGTACCGTTGTGCCACGTGGCACACTCGCGCACGACATTACGCGCCGCACGACGTCGACGGTCGTCTCGCGCGCGTCAGCGACGCGCCATGGACGCCGCAAAATCGCTCGCCACGAGCGTGTCTAACGCATTCGCGGGGCTCACGGCGCGGGAGGCGAAAGACGCGGCCGGTGATGGGAACGAGGCGGATGAGACGACACACGGTGCGCTGAAATCGGTCAACTCGCGCACGGTTGGATCGCACGCGGAGACGGATTTTGCGACGAATTCGGGGACGGTGTTTCGCGCGGTGTCGAGCGACGAAGAGTCGGATAGCGCGTCCGAGTTCGAGGACGCCCCGCCGCCGAAGAGGAGGATGCGTTTGGAGACGTGCGCGTCGTTAAACGTGTTTGATCCAGGCATGCGCGAAGGGCACACGCCGAGGTTAAAGCCTGTGATGAAAGTGTGGCAGTTTTTGCTGTTGTTTGTCGGCGAACTCGCGGCGGCGACCGGGTTGGTTTTGTTGTACACCATGATTGGGTACGGCGCCGACGTGTACAGCGGCTTGACGGAGAGCAATTACTGGAAGTTGTCGTGGAGTGTCGCCGGCGGTTCGGTGGCGATGTTTGGCATTTTATGGATTTTAGGCGCTGCGGAAGCAGCGAGGCAGAGTGAGAGACACACGGGGAAGTATTTGTCATTTTTCTTTTCCGCAATCGCCGCAAGCGGTTTGGCCGTGAGCGGTTTATTGTCTATTAAAGAATATGAAACCATGCCGCTCGCGTTTTACATCTTGGCAAAGACGGGGCTCGTTCGTGCGATGAAAAAGACGGTGTGTAAGCACACGCATAATGGGTCATTCTTACTGGCGTGCGCATATGCAAGCTTTATCGTTGCGCTACTATCCGCCGGCGTGTGGACGTTTTGGGTATTCAAATATGACAAAACGTGGAGTTCGACACTGTTTAACTCGTTTGAAGTCGCACTGGGGTGTACGGCGAGTGATGATATGACGTCATCGTCATGTGGCAACGCGGCTTACATTATGTGGGGAGTGCCACTCGCGATAACGGGCCTAAATGTTGTTTACGGCTCCGCGGCAAAGAGCCTTTCCAAAAAAGGCGGAGCTCTAAAAATCATCATGATTCTCGCCCTCATCGTTGGTTTCGGATTATGGGTATCCGTTGCGCTTTCTGCTGTCGAAATGGGTGTTGCTGACGACGTCATTCAGCTATGCATAGTATTTTGCGCGTTGTTTGGTATCGCGTGTTTCGTCACTGCGGGACCAGGTCGTGTGTACAGACAAGTCAAGAGTAATAAATTGGCCACGAAAGTCATTGGTTACTCGCAAACCGAGGTCGCAAAAGCCATGATATTTTGCTGCACGATGACTCTCATCCCGTTCGGTCTCGCTATTTCCGCTTTGAGCTCTGCAGCGCGAAAGGTTGGCCTGAGCTTTTATAAAAAGCCAAAGGATTTACCGCCAGATGGATTCCTCACCATAGAAACGCGAGCCATTCTCGATTGGTTATTCTCCAGACCAACGAAAATTTTGCTGTACTCAGCGTATCTCTCCATTTTCTACTTTACGTTTTCCATCGGCGTCGGTAAGGGTGCGGTCTTATTTTTGGCTTGGCTCGTTGACGTACTCTCGGGCTTGAGCCGGGGCGTCGTCATCCTTCTCTTCATTTTGATCGGCGTAGCCATGTTTTTGCTACCTCCTGTTCCTGGCCCACCCGTGTATCTCACTGGTGGCATCCTCGTCGTCGGAAATCTCGAACCAGACTATGGATTCTGGCCCGCCACATTCATCTGCATTGGCGTGTGCTGGTTCACCAAATTGCTCGCATGTGCGCTTCAACAAAAAATGATTGGCGAACAGTTGAGCGGCTTCACGCGCGTTCGACAGATGGTGGGTATAAACTCGCTCCAGATGCGTGCCATTCGATTTTGCTTGGAAGAAAAGGGTTTAACTTTACCAAAGGTGGCAATCTTGTGCGGAGGTCCGGATTGGCCCACATCCGTGCTCTGCGGTATCCTCAAGCTGTCATTGTTCCAATGCATGTTGGGCACGATGCCCGTGCTCGTCTTGTTCCTCGGCTACACTACAATCGCTGGGGCATTGCAGTTAAAAGTTGGCTCGTGCGGTACAACTACCACAGTGCCTGCGAGTGGGAGCTGGAATATGTTGAACTCTGTGTTCTTGGCGCTCGCGTTCATGAGTATGATGGCGACGTCTTTTGGCGCGGTGTACTTCATGGAGAAGACGATAGAAACAAAAAGGGAAGCTTTGGACGCAATGCCCATCGACGAGGAGGTTATGGAACTCGAAAAGGCGCAGGAAGAACGCGATGATGCGTATCAGCGTGTGTCCGAGTGGTCAGCATTGTCCAGGTCATCGAAAATACTTTTGTGGTTCTCCGCGGTGACGGGAGTTTTGAGCTGTCAACTCGGCGTCGTGCTTTCGCAACGCGCGTTCGCCTCGTTTTCTGTCTCGTGTCCCGTCGCGGTGAAAGACGTCGTAAAGCCGCCTGGCTGGATATCTATCGGCTTAATAACCGCATGCATGGTTTCTGTGAAGATTTTCTCGAGAATTCAAAAGACCAACGCCAGCAAGTTTTTGGAAACTCAAAAGCGCGAGCAGTCAACCAGGGCGTGTTGAAATTGGTGCCGCGTTGTTCAAGTAGCGAGCGAACTGTTTAGGATGTAGATCACCGCGTGTTCAATGCTTGAGCTATAAAATATTACAATCACTCTCGTCTATTAATCCTTGGGGGCAGCTGCTCATTCGGTGGACTCTTGGAAGATTTCCCCACGCACTTTGTCATACGAAGCCTTGCCTCTAAAAATCTTTGCAAACACCTTTCTCCACGCGCCTCCATGTTGAATTTCTTCATCCGTCGCAGGCTTAAAACGTTGCGAGATCCATCGGTGCGTGCTACCGAGACCTGCAGAGTGCGCTTGTGTGGACAAGTCGTCGTTTGCGGTAGTGGCAGCTTCGACAAGTTTCGCCGCCGTCGCCCGGCGTTGCATGTGGTCCATCTCCACCTTGGCCGCCACGTCGTCGTACTCGCTCTCATTCTCTTCTTCGATGGCACCTAAACGCGGCATCGAGCGTTTGATTTCGGCGTGCGTTTTCGAGTTGTGACCTTTAACCTTTGAAAGGTACTTGGCCGCGAGTTCCTTTGACATTTTCCCAACCTTGGTGCCCGACGAGGATTTGGACGACGACTCAGTGTCGTCAGACCAATCCAATGACTCAGTATTGTCACGCTTTGGCTCGTGTTCATTGTCCGATGATCGCGCTCTAGACTTGAGACTCTTCAAATCGTCTTCAGCATCTTTATCTAACTTCTTTGCGAGAGATTTGACGTCTTTATCATCGTCGTCGTCAGAGCGTCTCGTCTTTTTATCGTTGCCGTCATGAATGTCTCGTTTACGCGATGTCGCCAGTTTAACATCCAAACGTAAATCGTCCATCAAATGATCCAAGTGGTTTCTTTCCTTACCCTGCGCCGCACGTGAGGTGTTTGGGTAACCACTATCGTCATCGTCGGATGGATAGCCGCCGCGTTTCTTCTTTGACGGGTACGCGCTATCGTCTGAAGGGTACAAGTCTGTGACGTCCATGACTTTTGTTCGCGACACATCGACGTCGTCATCGTCAGCGCTGATGACAACCTTGTCAATAGCATCGCCATCCGCCAAGTCTAAGCCTTCGCCATACTTGAAATCATCAATAGTTTCAGGATCGTACTCGCCCAAATCGAGTAAATCGCTCTGCTTGTACCACCTATGACGTTTCTTGGGTTCATCGTAGTCGTAATCATCGTCATGAGACTTGGACGTATGATGCGGGTAGCT
>Ga0181564_10000529_pt1 | contig 34066 bp, 34 predicted proteins | sample 011ome_24_FD_134512 | JGI IMG/M metagenome (GOLD analysis project Ga0181564, IMG submission 134512) | Coastal salt marsh microbial communities from the Groves Creek Marsh, Skidaway Island, Georgia - 011513CT metaG (megahit assembly) | ecosystem: Environmental > Aquatic > Marine > Intertidal... | reverse complement strand
TGAATATGGGGCCTCCTAAATTGAATCGCTTAATGATTCTCAATATCCTTATTTTCTCTTTACCTGTACTCACATCATGTATTGTTTATACCATGATTGAAAAACGACAAATGCCCACGCACTTGCCGGAGCTTCTCCCGGAGCTCGGGAATAGAGTTTTTCGTTCAAATCATCGATGGCGTCCTGGTTGAATAAATCCTGTTCTTTAATGAAAGGTTTGTCGCTCGCAAAGTCTAAAAACGTTGATTTCATTGGACCTTGAAACCATTCAAGCAATGGCACTTCAAAGCCTTTTTTCTTTCTATCGAAGACCTCATGCGGTAATTGATCTCTGTATGAATCTTGAAGGATTTTCTTCTTGGTTGAGTGGTTTACTTTAAACATGACGGGCAGTTTGAACGCGTGCTTAACCAAGTGAGGGTCGAGGAAGGGTGTTCGCACTTCAAGGGCGTGAGCCATCGACATGCTGTCTACTTTATATAGCATATCATTAGGCAGCACTAAGTGCATATCACTGAGTAACACTTCGTTGAGCGTCCCGTTTTTGCGAATGTGCTTCAACAATTGGTCCTTCTTTTTTTTGTAAACGTGCCCCTCATCAGAAAGGCGTTGGTTTCGTTCGAGCATTTGTTCCTTCAAGAAATAATTCGCTTGCTCTTCGGTTAAAATTCCAGCCCAGCGCCAATAGCGGTCTTTCGCATTAAGATTATAACCGTCTGAAAATTTTTGCAGTTGTCTTGCCACATTGCCAAGGGCACCACTTCGCGAGGCAGGAAGCTTGTTCCAAATGGGGTTTAACTTCCCGATCACGTGCTCTTTGAACTGGGGATAGCGAAGCATAAATTCTGCACCGTGTTTATTGTACCCACCAAAGAGTTCATCACCTCCATCGCCACTCAAAGCTACTTTCACATGCTGCTTGGTGTGTTTTGAAAGCATGTAAACGTTGAGTGCAGAAGAATCAGCAAACGGTTCGTCTAAGTGATTCAGAACATAATCGGCCGTTTCTAGCAAGTCAGAGGCTTTTACATCAAAAATGTGATGTTTGATACCCAAGTATTTGGCAACTTGAGCTGCATATTTTGATTCATCATAATAGGGTTGGTCGGAAAAACCAATGCTGAATGCTTCAATATCTTCTTTTTCTTCTTTAGCGATGGAAGTGATGATGCTCGAGTCAATACCACCACTCAGAAAAGTACCAACTGGAACGTCTGCAACCAAGCGTCTGCGCACGGATTCGCGCAGAAATCGCTTCAACACTTTCTGTGACTGCTGATAGTCGTGTGCATTGAGGTCTTTTTCATCTGTTGGGTCGTATGGTATGCTATACCATTGGCTTTTTGTAAAGTTCAGCTCATCGTCTTCCCAATCAATTTTCAGACAATGCCCTGGTTCTAGCTTATAATGGTTCTTTAAAATCGTTGAAGGAGCAGGTATGTAGTTGAACTTGAAAAAAGTAAACAAGGAAACTTTGTCAATCTCTTTTTTAAAGCCAAGTTTCATGAGTGCCTTTAGTTCCGAAGCAAAACCGAAAGCTTTGTTGCTCTGGAAGTATACCAGGGGTTTGATTCCAAACCTGTCTCGAGCGATGAAAAGTGATTGTTCTTTTTTGTCATGTATTCCAAAAGCAAAAAAGCCATTGAGTTTAGGCAGGCATTTTTCACCAAAGTGCATGTATAGCACCAAAAGAACTTCTGTGTCGCTCTCTGTTTTGAAAGTGTATCCAAGTTGTTCGCACTCGTTTCTTAGTTCTTTGTAGTTGTAGATTTCACCATTAAAAATCAAGGTGTACCTTCCGCTGATATCTACCATAGGCTGGTGCGAACGAGGATCGAGATCAATGATAGATAGCCTTGTGTGACCTAGAGAAATTGGAGGTTTTATTATGGCTTTTTGATGGTCTGGACCACGATGATGCAGGATGCTAAGCGCAGGTTCAAATTCTTTGAATGCATTTGCGTCTCGGTCAAGATCTATGAGGCCTAAAATCCCGCACATGTGTGCAAAATAGCAGATTTAAAACCAGTCTTCGCTCTTTTGATTGGGGAACTTATCAAGAGATTTTAAGTCGTCAATTGTGTCGATATCATTCAAAGTTTTGAGCAGGTAATACTTGGCATTCATTTTTTTCAAATCGAGAATGGTATCCATTAATAAATCTTCGGTACTCCAATTTTTCCCTTCGAAAAGGGTAGGTAAAAACTTTGTCATACCGATCAAATAATACCCACCATCTTTGGTTGGACCAAGCACCACATCATTGTTTTCTAAAACGGCAAATGCTTCTTTGATCATATAGGTTTCAAGCTCTAAACAATCGCTGCCAATGATGATTACCTGCTGCTTTCCTTGAGCAAAGGCATCGGCAAAGGCATTTTGCATTCTTTCTCCCAAGTCTTCGCCTTGCTGTAGCGCTTTGCTAAAAAGCATGTTGTCCCACAAATCGTTATTGTCGACATGTTCGGAATAATACACTGCCTTGTCCGCGTTCAAACCTTTGGTAATCTCTTTGGTGTAGAGCAGCAGCTTATGATAAATACCCAAGGCTTGCTCTTCGCCAATTGACTTGGCCAAACGCGTTTTTACCTTGCCGAGTTCAAGGTTTTTTACAAAAATGATGAGGCGATCGTTTTCCATCACAGAACAAATTTAAACCAATGTTCCTTGACATGACGATCCAGCACCTGCAGTGCAACCAAAACAGTGTTGGTTAATTGCTATCTCTCTGTTTTTTAGTTCATTGAGATTGAACCTAGAAATGTGTTGAGGGTCTTTACACTGTAAACCAATGTTCAGCATTTGGTTGAAATCACAGTCAAAGAGCTTGCCCTGCCAGTCGATCGAAATCGTGTTTTTGCACATAATTCCAGCTAAAGCCGCTGGGTTGAATGCATCGATAAGCTTGTGCATGTAGTCTTCGTAGTTTTCTGTATCAATCAAGTATTCTAAAAATCTACTGATGGGCAGGTTCGTGATGCAAAAGAGCTGATTGAAATACAGGTCAAAGTCTTCCTTCAATACTTTTTTAAATTCTTTTTCTAAGGATGACTGTGGCGCTGGAAGAAAAGCTCCGGTTGGGTTGTAAACCAAGTCAATGATGAGTCCGGTTTCTAATCGACCATAACCTACAGCATTGAGCTTTCTCAGTGCAGATATGGATTTTTCAAACACGCCTTTTCCGCGCTGACTATCAGTTCTGTCGGCATTGTAAAAGGGGAGAGAAGAGATCAAGCGAATTTTGTGTTTTGCGAAGAACTCAGGCAGTTGCCGATAGGTGTTATTTGACTCGATAATGGTGAGATTTGATCGTACAATGATTTCTTCTACATGTGGCCGCACGGATTCTATGAACCATTTGAAATGCGGATTCATTTCGGGCGCTCCTCCAGTAAGGTCAAGTGTTTTAATTTCATTTGATTTCAGCACCTCAATGCAGTGAAGCATGGTTTCCTTGGACATGATTTCTCTGCGGTCTGGGCCAGCATCTACATGGCAATGTTTACAGGTTTGGTTGCACATGTAACCCAGGTTCACTTGGAGGATTTCAAGCGTATTTGGTTTTAAAGGGAATTGATCATGTTCAATCAACATTTTCTTGAATGTAGGCGCTTCATCCTTGGAAAACATCCTGGAGGATAAAAATTCAACTTGTGCTGATGCGTTTGCCAGTTCGCTGGCTCTGGCATGGAGTGATTTGATGAGTGACATTACATTTCTTGTTTATTCACCTTATTCATCATTTGCACGCCATGAACCAATGCGGCTCCACCCCGAATGGCACTGGCCACATGCACGGCCTCCATCATTTGCTCTTTGCTTACGCCAAACTTCAAGTTTTCTTCTGTGTAGGCATCGATGCAATAAGGGCATTGCACAGCATGCGAAACGGCCAAAGCTATCAGTGCTTTTTCCCTCGCGCTTAAGGCTCCTTCTTCGAAAACTGAACCATACCATTCAAAGAATTTATCGGCCAGATCTTTATCATAGTCGGCTATTTTTCCAAATTTTCTCAGGTCATTCGACTCGTAATATGCTCCCATGTTTGTTGTTCAATTTGCAGGTTATGCTTGTACATACAAGCATACGAAAAGACCAATTCATTTCTTGTAATTATGTGACCTAAGTAACAATTTGCACAAAGCAGAAAGTTGATTTGTCGCACATTTGCGGCATGAACGTATTAAAAAGACAATGGCAAAAATTTAAGGCGAAATCGCTTTGGGGAAAATTCACAGACCTCTTGTTTTTGGTGTTCGTTGTCATGATGTTGACTACAGATGGGCGTATATTTTTTCAGCGATTAATTCTAAAAACTGGCGTTTTTGGTGATTTCAATTCAAATGAGTCGCTGGCGCTATCGGATGAGGCAATGCTATGGCGTTTTGAAGATGCTGAAGGTCAACCTGTAAACCTTTCTGATTTCAAAGGCCAAACCGTCTTTTTGAATTATTGGGCTACGTGGTGCCCTCCGTGCAATGCCGAAATGCCAAGCATCATCGACCTGATGAACAAGACTGAGGGTAAGGTGGTGTTCTTATTCTTGACCCATGAACAAAAAGACAAGGTTGAGCGGCACCTGGTGCGCACGGGATGGGATTTACCCGTGTATTATTACCATGTTGCTCCACCCAATGAAATTGCTTCGCCTTCCTTGCCAACAACATTCGTCATTGATCCTCAAGGAACCATCATTTATCAATCAAAGGGCATGCGCGATTGGAGTGACGATCAAGCGCTGGAGTTGCTTGGTGTTGTGAGAATCTAATACGGCTAAGGTGTTTGGCTCTTGCTTCGCTTTCTTGTTATAAGATTGTTGATCTAGAATCAAGGAATTCATCTTGTGCTTCGCTGTCAATACTATATTCGTTTTATGAGAGTTTTCCAATTGGTCGCACTTATTATGCTTGGTTTTACTGCGTTTTCTCAAGGAGAAGTGGATTGTAAGAAGAGCTTTGATTTCATTTATTCCAAATGGGATAATGTGCAGAATATGCAATATCACTCTAAAAAATTCGAAAGGCATCTGGACCAAGATAATCACGCGGAATTCGATTTTACCGTGCAAAGGAAACCGTTCAAGGTGGCTGGAAGAATGGCTGAAAAAGGGCATTACATTCTATACGATCCAGAGGTTTCAGCGAAAGAAGCAATGTACATTTCCAATGGTTTTCCGTTTACCAACCTGACCCTTGATATTCAAGGCAAGTTATTTAGAGGAATGAACCATTATACGATTTCTGATGCAGGATGTGAGTTTATTTTGGGAATCATTCGTAAAGAGTACGAGCGAATACCCGAAAATTTTAAATGCTCCAAGGTAGTGCGCAATGGAAATGAGGAAATCTTGATTCGAGCTGAAACTGATCAATTCGGTTGGAAGGACTATAAAGCAAGTGCAGGGGAGACGGTTTTATCAATTGCCAATAAATTGAGTGTTTCTGCTTATTTGATCATCGAAAAGAACGATGATATACATGCATATACGGATGAGTGCTCAGGAAAAACCATCAAGGTGCCATCTCATTACGGTCGGGTGGTAGAATTGTATATCGATGCCGAACATGGATTGCCTACCCGCATAGCCAATTATGATGATAAAGGTTTATTTGAGAGCTTCGATTACACCAATTATAAATTCAATGTGAAGCTGGCACCTGACTATTTTACTGTTGATTACCTCGATAGTTTGAATTGATGCCCCATGTTTGCATCGATCTTCTGAATTTTATTCAAATGGTAAACGCATAACTTCCAATGTTCCCTTGTTCTTCTCCCTCAAAGATTACATTGTAATCGCCCGATTGCCAAAAGTTCACAAACAAGTCAATTGGAAGATTGTAGTCCCCAGGACCATAAGAAGTTGCGGGCAAAACTGTTTTTACAATCCTGTTGTTCTCATCTATAATGAACACATTGATTTTGTCATAGCCATTCACTCTGAAGGACATTGATCCCCGAATACGATCAACTTTAGGAGAAAATAAGGCATCGGCCATGGGCCTATGGTCCGTTTTGTACCAAGGTTTTGGTATGCCCAGCGCCTCTGACACGAAGGATACCAATTCGTTTTCTGCTGGAGTGAATTGTGATATCGAACTGACCGGTGCACAGTCAGACATTACCCAAATGGCATGCTGTTGAGCATCGTAATTCAATTCGCGGTGTCGGTTGAGGTAGTTGGCTACTTGCAAAAGCTGTCCTGAGCTCATTGGTCCGAAGGAGTATTCACTCCCGAAACTGGGTCCGTTATTCTGACTTTGACAGCAAAACCCAAAGGCCTGTTTTGTTACCGCATCTTTTGGTGCTAAGGCAATGATCATTTCCTGTGTTACTACAATGTCTTGTTCGTTGGGGTTTTGAGAAAGGAGAACTCTTCCGGGCTCTATGCGTGTAAATAGGGCTTCAGAACTTGTATTGGTGGCCACCACTTGAATGCAGTTCTGGCTGTGGCCTCCCAGACTACTGATTTCTAAAAGCAGCTTTCCTGAGCTCAACAATTGATTGATGGCTTGCACTTCTGCATTGGCAGAAGATGCTGCACACAGCATAGCAAAGCAGGTTAGAACGAATGTTTTGTAAATCATAGTTATTCAGGTTATTCAATTGAATAAACCATTATTCACAGTATTTTATTTTGTTTTAACTTGATTTTTAGATAAATCATCCAATTGAGGCTCTGAGTATGTTCTATTATTCCATTAACGATTTTTATACTGCTTGAATAAATTATTGTTTGCTGAGCATGAATTGAGTTAAGCAGAGGGCAGTACCTTTAGGGCATGAGAAAAGTGATAACTTCTTCAGGATTAATACTCATGCTCATGGTATACTCCTGTTCGCAGCCCAAAGAAATGAGTTCGATCTCAGTTGAAAATTGGCATAATCGCGATGCTACAGCGATTCGACTTGATTCAATGGAATCGGGTAGGTCTTACCTTTCTGTTTATTCTCAGATCTACAGCCTTTCAGAGCATCGACAACACGATCTCACCGCCACCTTCAGCATCAGGAATATGAGCCGATAAGGATTCCATCTTTTTAATGAATGCGAAGTATTACAATACTCAAGGCACTCTGCTCCGTTCTTATTTTGAACATCCGATTTATTTGGCTCCGCTCGAGACGGTTGAAATTGTGATTGACGAAGGCGATCGCGAAGGAGGTACAGGAGCCAATTTTTGTTTGATTGGCGCGTAAGGCCGGGTTCGATTTTGCCTTTGTTTGAGGCAGTAATGATTTCTACTTCTGGTCAACAAGGTTTGTCTTTCACTACCAATGGGATTCAAACTCAACCATGACAGAGATCATAACGACCATATTATTCCTATTGGCTGTAATAGACCCCTTGGGATCTGTACCGGTTTACCTTGAGGCCACGAAGCAGTTTGATCGTGAACACAAGCGCAAGATTGCTATCCGTGCTTCTATTGTGGCTTTTCTCATTTTATTATTCTTCATATTGATTGGTCAGCTGATTTTAGAAGGTATGGAAATTTCATTGGATGCCTTCTAAATTTCGGGTGGAGTAATCCTCTTTTTGTTTGCTCTAACTATGATTTTTGGCGATGGGAAACCTACGATGGAGAAAGAATTAATAACGGACTATCGTCACGTAACGATTTTCCCCGTGGCCATTCCTTCCATTGCATCGCCTGGTGCTATCATTGCGGTAGTGCTGATGACCGATAATCACATTTATACCATTCAGCAACAGGCTCATACAACTGTATTGGTTTTACTTATAGTGGCATTAACGGGTGGATTGCTATTAGCAGCGAATAAGGTGTAAGAAAGGATTGGTGAGTATGGAATTACAGTAATCAGTAAGATCATGGGCTTGATCTTGGCTTCATATGCTATTCGAAGCATTTTGAGCGGATTGAGAGACTTTTTTCACCTCTAGCGTTAAGCTAATTCTTGGAAGCACGCTGAACTACAGCCAATACCATGCGCACTTGCCCAAAGGTGTATTTGCCGTTGAGCGCGGCCACCACCGATCCCATGCCTTTTCCATCATAATTGGCTATCGCTTTTCCGATCTCCCTTGAAGCATCTTCAGCCATGAAATGGTTTATTTCTAGGTCACCATCGCCAATCAATTTTGCAGCGTGACCCTCAATGGTAGAAATGCTCATTCCTCGTTTTTCTGCAATTTGCTCGATGGTCCAATCCTCCTTAAATAGCTCTAAACTTACCTTAAAGGTTTCTCCCTTTACTTTTTTACCGCTGCCTTCCGAAGTTTTTCGCTTTTTACCTGTTTTTCGTTTACTTGTTGATGCTTTACTTTCTGCAAATGCATTCGATTCGGCAATCAGTTTTTGCCGGAATTCTTTAGCAAGGGCATATAATGGTGCGTTTTTATCGATATCTGTTCCTTCTAATACACACCGTGTGATGTAGCCAATAGTTTTCACTTCGAGGTATTGCTTCATCAATAATTGGTCGATTTCTAAAAGGAAATTGAGGTAGGTCTTCGTTTTTGTGAACTGCTTCACCTCTGCAATGTGCACGAATAAATCCTTCAAACTGCTTTCGAACAGCGAAGCATAATAATTACTTCCTTTTTCAATGCGATTTAGAAGTGGTTGAGGCTCTGATTCTTTGATGAGGCCAAACAATTGTTTTCTAAATTTTTCAATGTTTTCTTTTTCTTGATTGAATTTTTCTTCAATGTTTTGAAGGGCGGTGCGCATGCTTTCGTCTTCAAATTCTGTTTTTGAAAGTTTGTCAGAATTGCGCTGCTCGAGTTGTTTTGCAATGGCAGAAAAGTCAAATGCTGATTCTACCAGATGATACAAGTAATGCCTTTGGCCTGTGCTGAGCAATTCATCGAGATGGGGTTGGGTTTCTTTTCGCTTACTGAAATCAATAACCTGCGCATCACTCGAAATGACCCGTGGATCGATGCGAGTACCCAGAATTAGGCCGTCAAGGCTTCTTAGGCGCGAAAGTGCAACGTAAACTTGACCTGGCGCGAAGGCTTTTCCCACATCAATTACTGCTTTGTCGAAGGTTAGTCCTTGACTTTTGTGCACTGTGATGGCCCATGCCAATTTTATGGGGAATTGGGTAAACGAGCCAATTACTTCTTCCTCCAATTCTTTGGTTTTCTGATCAATGGTATATTTCTTATTCTCCCATTTTTCTTGGCGCAGCACCAATTCTTCTTTTTCGCCATGCAATTCAACGGTAATACTAATGCCATCAAGATCTATGATCGTGGCCAGTTTTCCATTAAAATAACGGCCTTCGCTATTGTCGTTTTTAATGAACATCACCTGTGCACCTACTTTGAGTTGCATTTCTGTTTCCACAGGATACATCGACTCAGGAAAATCGCCCTCAATTTCTGCATGGTATATATAGGCTTTTTTGTCGATAGCATCCAATGCAGTTCGGTTGATATCGTCAGCTCGATAATTGTGCGTGGTTAGGGTAATAACCTCAGGAATGGGATTGTCCTGAATGTTTTCTCGGTAGTGCTTGTTGAGCTCCGCTATGTCTTCAGCGGTGGCAATGTCGTTGCGTAAATGGTTGAGAATACGAATAAAGACATCGTCTTGCTGGCGGAATATTGTTTCCAGTTCAATGTAAACGAACCCACTTTCTTTCAATGCTAAGGCATCAAAGAAAAAGGGGCTTTTATAGTGTTTTTTCAATATCGACCACTCATGGTCTTTCACCACGGGTGGCAACTGATAAAGGTCACCAATCATGAGTACTTGAGTGCCACCGAAGCTTTGATTAAAGTTGCGTTTTGCTGCCTTCAATCGATAATCAATGGCGTCAAGAACATCTGCTCTTAGCATACTCACCTCATCGATTATCAATAGATCAATATCCCTCAATACTTGTTTTCTTGCAGCATTGAGTGGATGCTTTCTGGCCAAGGTATATTGTGTGAATACGTGTGTACCATCGGAATGCTTTCCCGAAGGATCACTGACCGGAAGGAAGGTGCCTAGAGGAAATAAAAATTGGGAATGAATGGTTACTCCTTGAGCGTTCAAGGCGGCAATCCCAGTTGGTGCTACGATAACGAAATTTTTATGGGTCTTTTGTGCTAAGTCTCGCAAAAAAGTTGTTTTCCCTGTACCAGCCTTTCCAGTGAGGAAGATGTTTGCGTTTGTATTGTTTACAAAACGCGCAGCAGTTTCAATTAGCTCTGTAGTTTCCATAGCAAGAGCACTAGGCAAGTGCTTACTGCGTTCTAAAACGGCTCAGCTCCAGTGCTCGGACCAAAAGATGTGTTGAAAATAGCGTCATCTGTTACGTGGATGCCTTCTTTTTCATGGTAAAGTTCTGAGAGGTGCTCGAAAACTTCGTCTTGATGATTCACAAAGTGCTTGGCAATGGTATGTGATAGACCTCTTTTGGCAGGATCATGGCGGTCGAAAAACTCTTTTAGTTTTTGTTCAAAATCTTCTAGACTTCTGTGCATATTGTTTTTTGTTTGGTTGCCGCAAAATACTGTTTTTGACATAAAACGGAGTATTCAATTCAGAGTTATTCACACCCTTACTTTCCGTCTTTCCAATCCCAAAGTACAAAACAGGCATAACTTCGGTAGGGCATCCAACCTTCGGCTATAGCCTCTAGCTCTTGTATCAAAGCTTGATTTTGACTCTGCACTCCATAGAGGCTTATCATGGCTTTTCTGATTACCAAATCATCTACAGGAAAAACATTTTTACGTCCCATGGAAAACATTAAGATCATTTCGGTGGTCCACCTGCCAACGCCTTTTATTTGCGTGAGGTATTTGAGCACTTCATCATCGTTTAAGGCATTTACATAACTGTCACTTAAGTCTTTCTCAATGGCAAATCGCGCAATGTTTTTAATGTAATTCACTTTTTGATAGGACAATCCGCAGCTTTTGAGATAGTCATCATCATGGTTCAAGATATTGTTAGGATGCGGATAGTCATCGAAAAGATTGAGGAAACGTTTCCAAATCGTGGCGGCAGCTTTCAAGCTCAATTGTTGCTCAACAATTGATCGCAGAAGAGTGAAGTACACGTCAGGATGTTGCTTTGGTATACGCAAGCCAACTTCATCGATTATTTTACCAAGCTTCTCGTCTTGCCGTAAGTGCTCCAAGGCTCTCTTCATATTACGTTTTCCATTTAAGGTGACGGAAAGTAGTCTTACTTTGCGCACATGAATTTAACTGATTGGATAGGAACAGTTGGCGTTTTCGTTTTGTTGCTGGCTTATTTTCTGGTGGCATTGAATGTGATTGACCCCAAAGGCTTGGTGTACATTCTACTGAATCTCATTGGAGCATTAGTGGCTGGGGTTGCTTCTTACTTCTTGAATTATTGGCCGTTCATCATTTTGGAAGGTGCCTGGACAGCCGTTTCGGTGTTCTCATTGATTCAATATTTCAAAGCGAACAAAACGCCTTCTACCGTTAATTGATGGAATATTCAATTCTCATCTTTATTTTGCATGCATATTGAAAGATTGGTCATCTTTTAACTGAAAGCACTACTATGAAAACCCTAAGCATTGCATTGCTGTTTATTATCGGTCTGTTGTTTGTTCAGCTAGCACCTACAGCATGGAATACTGAGAATTCTAAACTCACAGATTTCACCGTTTATGGGCATGATGATCACATTAAGATTACATGGTTTACGCTTTCACGCAATGAAATCGCGTCTTATGAAATTCAGCGCAGTAGGGATGCGAAAAGATTCGAGACGTTTAAAGTGATTGACGGTGGAGTAGATGAACCAAAGGCCATGGAATACTTTGAGGTTGACTATGAGCCGTACTTAGGTTGGTCATACTATAGAATAAAGCAAATGGTGGCCAATGATGACAGTGCGTTTTCAGGTGTAGCCCCCGTGTTTTTTGGATTGGATCGTATGGAAAAAGGAACTATGATAGTACCTATAGATCCAAATAATCCTGAAACGCGATTGGTCAATCTGTCCGACTTCCACGACCAGAAAGTCTTACTCGTTTTACGAAATTACCAAGGTCAAGCGTTTTATATCAGCGAAAGGTTAAAGCAGATTGATGGTAAACTCGTTATTCTGGCCGATGATCAAGTAGCACAAGGTATTTATGTGGTGGTTGCTAGCACACGCGATGAGTTGATTGGCATCAACATCATTGCTGAATAACCTCAATCTCCTCCATGCTGAAAACATCTACTATTCGGGCTGTATGTCATGTGTTTGCATTGCGTGCCTGCTTTGGTCGTGCCTGTGCATCTAACCGTTGTTGATCTTCTTTCTGTTTTTTCGGTATTCGGTTGCTGATCTTGATGGATGTGGCAGAAGCCATTTTCACTTTTTGTACGTACCAAACACCTTTCGCCATTTAAGGTTTTTCCAAAACATTGTGCAGCTTGAGCCTCACTAGCACTCTGTTGGGAGAGTTTCGTTATTGTCCAATCCCAGCAATCGGCACAAAAAGATTCTTCTAGTTTGTTTTCCAGTGAATCTTCTAGCTCAGCGTAAAAGTCGAGCCCAGTGATCTTTTCAACGCTATCAACGCTTACTGCAAACGTACTTATTGGCCAAGGACTCTTCTCATTGGCCAATACAAAGCCAATGGCTTGCTGCCTATTCGCTCTGTTGTCTAAAATCACTTTGTAATAATAGTTGGGTACCGAAACTCCATTTTCTCCGATTGTGGATAGACCATCATTAAGCACTGGTCCTGTAATTACACGAACAGAGTCATAAACTACCGCCCATGAACGCACTTGTTCTTCCAGTTTTTTCCAAATACCCCGATTGAACGATGGATCTTGCGGACTCATGTTGCTATAGAAAAATGATTCTGACATTGACTCGGCAGACCAAGCCATATCGGCAGCAGGGGCAAGGTGACCACGATCGTAACCTGATCCTTTGTAGTCATTGTCGCTGGCTGATTCTGTGAGGATTAACGGATCGGGCCTGAAATTATCTGTCCGCTCATATTGTGCAATGGTTTCTTTCTTGGTTAGTGTGTAAGCCACCCACGCGGCTTGTTCGTGCTGCTCTGAGTAGGAGAGGGAGTAGGCTTTATGGTTCACCGTTTCTTGGCCAATAGCGCTAAAGGTTATTGCTAATACACAGATGATAAATAGATACTTCACGAATACAATGTTCGTAGTTTTTGTTGATTCCAACTCGATGGGGTTTCATTCCTTTGCACACCCATGACTAAAAAGCCAAGTTGCTTCATTCCATTTCGCCAGAAGGTAGATCATATCACATTGCCTGAAAGATTCACGTTTCCTTTTTATTATGAGCCCAATGAACTGAGTGTGATTGCTGCAAAGCAGTTGCAGGAATACATTGCCTCGCAAAACTGGGATCACAATTTTGGGCTGGATCCATCAAAACAGGGTATGGTTATTGGGAAAATGTTTGGCGTTTTGGTAGTGCGTTCTTCAGAAGGTAAGCTGGGGTATTTAGCAGGTTTCTCTGGAAAGTTAGCAGGAGAAAATCATCATCCATTGTTCGTTCCTCCCGTATTTGATATGCTTCCTGAAGACAGCTTCTTTCGCCTAGAAGAAAAGGAGTTGAATCGACTGAACGAAGAAATTGAAAGGCTCGAAAATAGTGAAGCCTTGCATCGGGCCACTCACGATTTGGAAGAGGCAACTTCCCAATCAGAGAAAGAGTTAGCTGAACATAGAAGATTGATTAAAGAAGGGAAAAAAGTTAGGAAGGAGAGAAGGGAAAAGGCCAAGACAAGTTTGAATGCCGAAAACTATAAATTACTAGAAGCGGAGTTAGTTAAACTGAGCTTAGACGATCAGTTTCAATACAAACGATTGGTAAAGCATTGGCGGACAGAGTTAGCTCAGGTTCAAGGTCGATTTGATGAACTGATGTTGCAAATCAAGTCATTAAAAGAAGAACGAAAAATGCGATCCGCAGGGCTGCAGAGACGGTTGTTTGATGAGTACAAATTTTTAAATGCGGAGCGTAAATGGAAGAGCTTGTGGTCAATCTTTGCAGCTACAGACCAACAAACGCCACCTGCTGGTGCTGGTGAATGTGCAGCTCCCAAATTGTTGCAATACGCATATCAACATGGTCTGGCGCCCATTGCAATGGCCGAGTTTTGGTGGGGAGCCTCGCCAAAATCGGAAGTGAGAAAGCATCGTCAGTTTTATCCTGCCTGCCGCGGAAAATGCGAACCCATTTTAGGGCATATGTTGCAAGGTCTGCAAGTTGATCCAAATCCAATGCTCATGAATCCAGCCGATGGCAAAGCACTGGAAATCATTTATGAAGACGAATACCTTTTGGCCGTAAATAAGCCTGCTGAGTTTCTATCGGTGCCCGGTAAAACCATAGCAGATTCAGTATATTCTCGCATCAAAGCTTTATATCCAGAATCCACCGGTCCGCTGATCGTACATCGCTTGGACATGAGCACTTCGGGCATTTTACTATTGGCCAAGACGAAAGAAATGCACAAAAGCCTGCAAAGTCAATTTTTAAAACGTACAGTAAAAAAGCGATATGTTGCTCTGCTTGAGGGTGAATTGGAAATGCGCAGTGGTGAAATTGAGTTGCCCTTGCGGGTAGATTTGGACAACCGCCCGCATCAACTGGTGTGTTATGAGCATGGTAAAGCGGCAAAAACATTGTGGGAAACAATCAAGGTGGAGGAAGGTAGGACGCGGGTCTATTTTTATCCCGTCACTGGGCGTACCCATCAATTGCGTGTGCATGCCGCCCATCATAAGGGTTTAAACACGCCCATTGTAGGCGATGACCTTTACGGTAATGCAGGCGAGCGATTGCATTTACACGCTGAACATATTGAGTTTGTGCATCCCGTTTCTAAGAAGATCATATGCATTCAGGCACCGGCTCCTTTTTAGTTAAGTTCGATTATTCATAGAGGATTGTGATGATTTTCCACATTGACTTTCTCATAAGTGCAGATTTTCTTCAGAGGATTTGGATATCAAATTGAATAGATTTAGTGGAACTTAAAATGGATAGCAATGAATGAAGAATTACAAACTCAGATTAGTAAACTCAAATCAAGTTTAACGGGCAATCTTTTTCAAGACATGGAAACTCGCGACAAGATCCATAATCTAGAGATGAAGTTAAATGGCGTGAAGCCTGCCAGCTCTGAGATTGATTGTGTAGGATGTGGGAGCTAATTAGCGGAATAGGTCAATTGTTTATCGTATAGAAAGTAAGCCAAAGGGCAGCATATATTCTCCTCGCGCTCTTTTTGCGAAAGCATGCGGATTGTACGAGAGAAGTTGAGAACCTAGCAGCGATGTTGAGCTTTTTAGCTTTCTGACTTCTCGTAAGACCAAAAGATATTCGTATTTGCAAGCTGATCTGAAGGAAGCTGAAATTGTCTTTTATTGCCTTTTATTGCTGCGCAATTGGTTTTGCAAAAGAAGAATTCAAAAGACGAGATTAGCCCCCGTTGGTCGTTGGACTCAGAAGGGGGTGGCTATCAACTTCAAAAGCCTGAATTCCGCTTCGCGTTTTTGTCTTTTTTTATGCCTTATGGCGCTTCAAGCAAGCTTGACGCCAAGGCATAAAAAAAGCCCTCTCGCTGCGTGAGAAGGCTTTTTTGTTGGCGGTCCGGACGAGACTCGAACTCGCGACCCCCTGCGTGACAGGCAGGTATTCTAACCAACTGAACTACCGGACCAAGTTTCTAATTGCTATTTCAAACAACACTGACAACAGTCAGTCAACGTAGAAATTGCCTAATCCTTTTCTTTCAAAAGGACGGCAAAATTAGATAAATAACGATTCGCTGCAAATAATTTTCGATGCTGTGTAGAGATAATTGAATCAATGATTTTAAGTCCTTGATTTTCAAACAGAATGAATGCAAGATTCTAGGTTGAAATCAGTAATCGTCACCGTCACCACCTGGGCGTCCAGCAGCACCGCGCTTTTTCTTTTGGTTGATGCGGTAGTTGAAGGTCAACTGAAATTGCCTTGCACGCCACAAGAAATCGCTTTCTGAATACAACGTTTCTGTATCGATGATACTGCGTCTTCTGCCGGATTGAAACAAGTCTTTCACGCTGAAAACCAAAGTTCCATTCCCTTTTAATACATCCTTTGATAAACCGGCATCCAGCACGGTTACGGAAAGTGCTTTTCCTTGTGGAGTATTTCTTGGAGCTCGATACCTCAAACTCGCTTGAAAGTCGATGTCCTTCGGTAAATTGATAATGGACGTAATATTTGACGTCAGTGTAGTAAGAGTAGTGCCGTAATTCACACCTTCGTAAGCTCCTTGAATATTGGCATAATAGGCGTTCACATTTCCATTCATACGCCACCAATCGTTAATGGTATACGACATGGTCATTTCAATGCCATAAGCATCTTGCGTTCCCAAGTTTATCGGAAAGGTTCTGAGCAGGCCGGTAGTGTCGGTGAGGGTGATGCGTTGGACCACATTGGTAGTGTGCCGATAGTACACGCTACCTAGAAAGCTGCCTTTTTCAAACATGCGCAAAAAACCAGCCTCATAAGAATCGGTGTATTCTGGATTCAAATCGGGGTTTCCACCATAAAATTTTCGCGGATCGGTGTAACTAAAAAATGGAATCAACTCACGAAAACTTGGCCGACTCAACCTTCTGCTGTAGCTAATTTGAAGACTATTGTTTTCTGAAATTTTGTAGTTGAAATGCCCACTTGGGAATAGGTTGAAGTATGATCTTGGATTAGATATACCTGAAATTTGAAGATCGGTTTCGATGTCAGAATATTCACCCCTTAACCCGAATTGGTAAGAAAACCGCTTCCATTCATTGCCAAATAGGGCATAGGCTGCGTAGATGTTTTCGATGTAAAGTAGGTTGTCTGTGAAGGCATCCAGCGTTTTGTATGTAACGGCATCATCACTGAGTTCAACTTTGTAATTGTTTTGAATTTCTCTGAGTGAAACGCGCGCACCGGTTTCAAACTTTCCCTTTTTTCCGATCGGATGTTCGTAATCGGTTTGCATCAGGTAGTTCACTTCATCTTCAGTATTGCTACTTTTTTGATAGGTTGGAGTGCGGTTGGTTGCAGAATATGACTCTACCAGATCAGATAATTCAGTATCGTAGTTTTTAGAGATTCGGATGTCTGTGGTCCATTTTCGGTCTTTCTTGCTAAAAGTTTTTACGTGAGTCAATGAAGCCTCAATGTCTTCCGAAATTTCGTTTTCCAACTCGTCACGCACGGTGGTTGCCGTTACTTCGTTTACGTTGTTCTTATCTCGGTATTCTATGGTGGCGGTATTGTCAGCATCGGCATATTTATAGAGTACGGCAGCAGTAAGGGTATTTTTATCATTGATGAAAAAATCTGCTCCCGCTCTATTCACAGATGATAATCCTCCCCGCTTATGGTTGCGATCGCTTTCAAAAACATAGGATGTGTCTGGACCCGAGTAGCGTTGATACGAAGTGCCAAAACCTGGTGCTGATCGGTAGTTGATTCCTGAAGAGGCAAACATATTCACCCATTTTCTGCGGTAGTTGATGCTGAACGAGCCTCCGTGGTTATCAGGATATCCCGTTTGCAATTCAAAGGACCCATTAAAACCTTTTTCCTTCTCCTTTTTTAAGACAATGTTCAATATTCCGACTTCGCCTTCGGCCTCATATTTCGAAGAAGGATTGGTAATCACTTCAATTTTCTCTATCATGTTTCCCTGCAACAGCCTAAGTGCATCGGCATTTCCAGAGCCCACCAATCCCGACTGCTTGCCATTGACTAAGATGCGTACGTTTTCGCTCCCGCGCAAGCTCACATTTCCTTCTATATCAACATCCACTGAAGGCACATTCGCTAAGATCTCTGCCGCATCGCTACCAGCATTCCCTAAATCTTGACCAACATTGAATACGCGTTTATCCAATTTAAACTCCATTTTGCTGCGCTCGGCTTGAATGACAACTTCATCCAGCATCTCCGCATTTTCTTTCATTATGATGGGCTGCAAGCGCAAGGATTTTCCTGATTCTTTCGTGATGTCACTCACAGTAGCTGTTCCAAACGAAAGGAACTGGATTTGCAGGAAGTATTTGCCCGGTTTTGCTTCAAGTGTAAAGAAACCTCGATCATCCGTTGATGCCCCAGCGGCAATGCTAGAATCCAATTGATATAAAATAACATTGGCGAAAGGAACACCCTCACCGCTCTCGTCTATGGCTTTTCCTCCGATGCTGCTGGCGCCCAGTTCACCTCGCTGTGCTTCGGCTGTGAATAGGAAAAAAGAATGAAAAATTGCTAGGAAAAAGTAGTGCTTCAACATCATATCCGTTTAGAACAGAAAACATGCAAATGTTTCATTTTAAGCATGAAAAAAGCCTTGCATTAACTTATTCTTAAGCAAAGCAAGGCTTAAAGTATTAGAATGTTCACCTATTTCGCAATGTGCACGTCCATTTGTGGGAATGGAATGCTGATGCCTTCTTTGTCGAACGTTTTCTTTGCGGTTTCGATCATGTCGAAATGAACTGCCCAATAATTGGCTGAGTTCACCCAAACTCTAGTCGTTATGTTCACAGAACTTGCGCCCAATTCGCCCACACGCACGAAAGGCTCAGGGTCTTTCAATATCCTATCATCGGCATCAAACAATCCTCTTATCAGCGATTTTGCTTTTTCAAAGTCATCGCCATAGCTGATGCCGAATGAAAAATCTACTCTGCGCGTGGGTATGGCGCTGAAATTGGTCATGTTGGCGTTGGCTAACCCACCGTTTGGAATGATGATTACCTTATTGTCGGGCGTTGTCATTATGGTGTTAAAAATCTGGATTTCCTTTACCGTGCCGGTGTGTCCACCTACGTCAACGAAATCGCCTACTTTGAATGGCTTGAGCAACAATATGATTACTCCTACAGCAAAGTTTTGTAATGTGCCTTGCAGGGCAAGGCCAATGGCCAAACCAGCAGCACCTAAGATGGCAATGAAAGATGTCATTTCAATGCCCACCATTCCTTCCACGCTAATGATCAATGCCACGCGCATGGAAAGCCCAACACACTGATGAGGAAAGGAACCAAGCTCGCATCTACTTCTTTTTTAAGAAGCACTGCTTTGAATCGTTTCATGATCATTCCGATCACCCACAAACCAATGATGAGCGCGGCCGCTGCACCAATAAGTTTCATTCCATAGGTGACGATAAAGTTGGTCATCATTTCAACGTACTGATCTACATTTTCCATGTTTAGTTGTGTTTAGAATTTTTTCAAAGAAATAAAAATCACTTCCGAGTCAAAAGAAAGGGTTGTGTTTTTTCTCATGTCCTACAGTAGTGGTATCTTCATGTCCTGAATAAATGATGTAATCATTTGGTAATGTGAATATTTGCTCCTCAATAGATCGAATGAGAGTGGCGTGGTTTCCACCGGGTAAATCGGTTCGGCCAATGCTCTCTTTGAAGATGACATCTCCTCCAATGATTATCTTCTGATCGTGGTGAATAAAAACCACATGACCGGGTGCATGTCCGGGGCAAAAGCGAATTTCGAACGCTTCATTTCCAAGGGTGAGTTTGTCACCTTCTTTCAAGTAGGCTTTCGGTGCGGGTGAAGCTTCGAATCCTGGAATATTATACATGCTGGCCGATATGGGCGCCATTTTCATGGTTGGTTCGTCCAAGACGTGGTATTCAGGCGAAATGCCATATTCCTGATGAATAAATGCATTACCAAAAACATGGTCGAGGTGACAATGGGTGAGTAGTAGCCGTTCTACCTTGAGCGCATTCGAAGCAATAAAAGCCTTCAATTCTTGTTTTTCTTCAGGAAAGTAGCACCCCGGGTCGATGATCCAGCATGTTTTATCGTCTGTGTAAAGCAGGTAGGTGTTTTCTTGAAAAGGACTAAACTCAAACTGTTTGATGTGCACCATTTGTCTTTTTTTTGTTGTAATATTCTACCGGCCTCTTGCTACCTTTAGCGCTCGTTATTAATGATCGACAAAATTAGAAGGATATTCATTGTATGTTTTCTGGGTGTTATGCTCAGCACAGCCGTGCATGCGCAATTCTACAGTGGCATGCGACAGCCTTTCGGTAAAAATCGAATTCAATACGAAGAGTTTGATTGGATGAAGTACGAGTTCGATTACTTTACTGTGTTCTTTTATGGCGAAGGCAAAAATTTGGCTGTGTTCACTGCACGTAATGCCGGTGACATGGTTGAAGAGATGGAGCAATTTTTCGATTATTCGTTGCGAAGCGAGCGATTGCAAATCGTTGTTTATCAAAAACTGGAACACTTTAGGCAAAGTAATGTGGGTATTCCAGACGATGACGATTCTAACATTGGCGGTAAAACGCAAATCATCGGTTCCAAGATTTTCGTTTATTACCCAGGCGATTTGAATGAGTTTAGAACGCAAATCCGCAGAGGAATTGCCGAAGTACTGGTAGGGCAAATGCTCTTTGGCGACAATTGGCGCGAAATGATCAAAAACAATGCGTTGATCAGCTTTCCACTCTGGTTTACAAAGGGTTTGACCAATTATGCAGCTCAACCTTGGGATGTAGATATTGACGATCGCTTGCGCGATTTGATCGGTCGCGACAAGTATTCTAACTTCAATCGGTTGAAGGGTGATGATGCTGAAATAGCCGGGCAGTCCATTTGGTATTATATCGCAGAAACCTACGGATCGAATGTTATTCCCAACATCCTCTACATGGCTCGGGTAACGCGCAGCATTGAATCAGGATTTTTATTCGTACTCGGTATTTCTTTGAAAACCTTGATGAAAGATGCCCAAGAGTACTTTGAATTCAGGTATGAAACAGATGAGTATGGCGCTCAAGAATTTGCAGAATTCGATCCTATTCGAACTAAAAAATCAGCGGAATACTCTGAGCCCAAGGTAAGTGCTAATGGTCGCTACCTTACCTACGCGTCCAACCAAATGAGCAAAACCAAGGTGTTTGTATACGATTATATGAAAGACAAACGCAAACGCTATTTGCGTCAAGGCCATAAACTGGAGCATATTTACGATCAATGCTATCCTATCATGGATTGGAACCCGGCCACAGGTGAGCTGCATGTGATTACAGAGAAAAAGGGCAAACTCTGGATGACAAGAATTGACCCTGAAAAAGGAAAGGTGTCTAAGATTCAGCTGTTTCGTCTTGAGAAGGTAATGGAAATGGATTTTTCTCCCGATGGCAAGCAGATTCTCTTTTCAGCCATCAATAAAGGACAATCTGATATTTACCTCTACAGCATTGCAGCCAACAGTCAGAAACAATTGACCAACGATATTTATGACGATCGGTACCCCGTGTTTTGGAAGGGTAACTCCATCGTTTTTGCTTCCAACAGGGCCAACGATACCATCAACTTAGCGAACGACTATTTGCAGTATGCGCCCTTGCAAACCAACGACATTTATCAGCTCGATCTAGATGATGATGAAGTGGCATTCAACCTCACGCAAACACCCCTGTCTGATGAAAAATCACCTGTGGCGTTCAGCGACCAGCAATACATGTATTTGGGCGATGAGTCGGGCATTCGAAATCGATACATCGGTCACATTGATAGTTCTATCTTGAGTATTGATACTGCAATTACTTATCGTTATTTCTCTGAAAACGAGCCGCTCACTGCCTATTTTAGAAACCTCAGAGAGTTTGATTACAACCAAGATGAAAAGAAAATAGCCGAGTTGTTTTTTCTGAATGGGCGCTTCAAATTTATGTCGAAGGAAGGCGATGGGGTAACGGATAAGTACATGCCGGGCAAATCAAACTTCATACAAGATCGCTATATCGAGGAGGAAGATACGGAGCAGGAGGAAAGCTCAAAAGACACTTTGGGCATTACTTTCGTCAAGAAACAGGTTTTTCCCGAGACTGTTCCTGGAAAATTGGATGACGATGGCGCCATCGATATTTTCAATTACCAATTCGACTCAGAGTCACTCAAAGAAGCAAGCAATGCTGATGGTGAGCGCCCAGCAAAGCCAGAAGCAGCCGATACCGTTTTAACGGCTCAAAAAGTGAGTCGATTGCGCATTCCTGAAATGCGGAACTACAATTTGGCCTTTGCCGCGACTGACCTCACCACTCAGTTTGATTTTGACTATGTTACTGACCTGTATCAGCCATTCAATGGTGGACCTTTTGTGCAGGCTGGTATGGGTTCGTTTATAAAAGTGGGTATGCTCGATGTGTTTGAAGACTATAAGGTGGAAGGTGGCTTTAGGTATTCATTCAATCAATCGGGAACTGAATATTTCATCTCCCTTGAAAACCGATCGAAACGTTGGGATAAAAAATACATTCTACAACGGCAGTCACTGCAAGTAGGGCAAAGTGTGCAGCTCACTCAAGTGAATCAGATGTACTTGGCGAAGGGTGTTTTCAGATATCCTTTGGATGAGGTGCAAGCAGTTCAATTTACTGGTTTTGGACGCTACGATCGATTGATTACCAAAGGCAGCGATGCGCAACGCCTGGCGCAAAGTGATGTCACCGATTTTATGCTCGGAGCAAAGGCAGAGTACATTTTTGATAATACATTGACCAAGGGATTGAACATCTTAACCGGCAGCCGAGCTAAGGTGTTTGCTGAACATTATCGCAGTGCCATTGATCCGTCCACTGCATTATTTGTTACGGGTCTTGATGCTAGAAACTACATCCCGATTCATAGAGACTTGATTTGGGCTAACCGCTTTGCTGGAAGTTCCAGCTTTGGACCAAATAAATTGGTTTATTACATGGGCAGTGTGGATGATTGGATCGTGTTGGGTAACAGAGAGCGATTCGATCGATCTACTGAGATTTCGCCTACGCAGGGGTATCGCTTTCAAACTATCGCTACGAACATGCGAGGATTTGTGCAAAACGCGAGAAACGGAAACAACTTTGCCGTTTTGAACAGTGAATTGCGCTGGCCAGTGATTCGTTATTTTACCAACAAGCCAATCAAGAGCGAATTCCTTTCATCGTTCCAATTAATAGGCTTTGGCGACTTTGGAACAGCTTGGACAGGAGTATCACCCTACTCTGAAGAAAACACGTTCAACAAAATTACCGTGACCAATGCATCGGTAACAGTGATTTACGAAAACCAAACCGATCCCTTAATTGGAAGCTTAGGCTGGGGATTGCGGGCAAAGATTTGGGGATACTTCGTTCGGTTTGACTATGCTTGGGGCATAGAAAACGGCTTATTTTTGGATCCCATTACACACTTGTCACTCGGACTTGATTTTTAAGGCATGAATGAAATAATAATTCTCGTACTCATTGGACTCATTGCAGGGGCATTTAGTGGAATGTTTGGCATTGGCGGTGGATTGGTAATGGTGCCCGCTATGGTTTTTTTCTTGGCCATGAGTCAGCACTCTGCGCAAGGCACGAGCTTGGGAGTTTTGGTAATTCCGGTTGTAGCTGTGGCTGCATATAATTATTATAAAGCAGGCGAGCTCAATGTGAAGTTTGCCATTATCATCGCTCTAAGTTTTGTAGTGGGTGGGTATTTCGGCTCGAAACTGTCGTTGGGAGTAAGTGAGGTGATGCTAAAAAGGATTTTCGGAGTTCTCATGCTCGCCATGGCAATGAAGCTTATATTTTTCACCAAAGGAAGTGCTTCGTAATGAAAGAGCGAGTCAAAGAAAAGGCTGATCACTACTTCCATAAAGTGGTGGAAATACGCAGGCATTTGCACCAGCATCCAGAGCTTTCGTTTCAAGAAGAGCAAACGGCTCAGTTTGTTTTCCAAACACTCGAATCCATGGGGCTTCAGCCTCAGCGCATTGCCAATACGGGCGTTGTTGCTTTGATTGAAGGCGCCAAGACAGGTCCTGTTGTTGCCTTGAGGGCAGATTTAGATGCGTTGCCCATTCTTGAAACGAATGAAGTGCCATACAAGTCGAAAAATGATGGCGTAATGCACGCCTGCGGTCATGATGTGCATACAGCTTCTTTGCTTGGTGCAGCTATGATCTTAAACGATTTGAAATCGGAACTTTCTGGTAAAATTAAATTGATTTTTCAGCCTGGAGAAGAGAAATTGCCAGGTGGTGCGTCCATTATGATCCAAGAAGGTGTGTTGAAGAATCCTGAGCCTAAGGCCATTTTTGGACAGCATGTTTTTCCTGAACTAGAAGTGGGAAAGGTTGGTTTTCGCTCCGGACAATATATGGCCAGCTGCGATGAAATTCACATTACCGTTAAGGGCAAGGGCGGACATGGTGCAATGCCTCATTTAGCGATTGATCCTATTCTAATCTCGTCTCATTTAGTGCTTGCCTTGCAGCAAGTGGTGAGCAGGAAGTCTAATCCGTTGATTCCCTCTGTGCTCACAATAGGCAAGTTTATTGGCAATGGCGCAACCAACGTCATTCCTAGTGAGGTGAAGCTTGAGGGCACATTCAGAACGTTTGACGAAACGTGGAGGAGTGAGGCCCATAAAGAAATTGTGTCCATCGCTGAAAATTTGGTGAAGTCGATGGGCGGTACGTGCGACATTGACATTCAACGCGGTTATCCGTTTGTGTTCAATGACGAAGCGCTTACCGAGAAGGCGAGGCAAAGCGCATTTGCCTACTTGGGTGAATCGAATGTGGTGGAACTTCCGATGCGTGCAACGGGCGAGGACTTCAGTTTTTATACTCAAGCCATGCCTGGTACCTTTTATCGTTTGGGAGTTGCCAATCCGTCAAAAGGAATAATGCATCCGGTGCATTCGCCATCGTTTGATGCCGATGAAGAATCGTTAAGAATTGGTTCAGGCCTGATGGCTTGGATCGCAATCAATGAATTGAAATGATGAAAACAATTTTAATATTGTTAATGGCTTTGACTCTGTTCTCTTGTTCGAACCCTCAGCAAGAAGAAATTAAAAGGTTAAAGGGTAAGACCATTGAACTGCACGATGTAGTGATGCCAAGAATGGGAGAAGTGGCAGAGTTGTCATCTCAGCTTAAGGAATTGAGAGAGCAAATGATAAATGACACAACCGATAGTGTCTCTGCAGTCAGAGCCAGTATATCGAAGCAAGTAGAATCGCTGGATATGGCCTATGAAGGGATGATGGATTGGATGGCTAATTATGAGCCAGGATATGAGAATGAAAACCCGATCGATTCGGCCATAGTTTATTACACTGGACAGGAAAAGGAAATCGAAGAAGTAAAGACAAATATTGAAGTAAGTATAGATGATGCGGGGAAACTATTGGAGTCGCTTAAGCGCTAGTGTAGTATTGATAGGAATGTTGGTTCAGGGTTGCGTAGACTCACCCTCAGCACCCTTGCCGGTGTTGGGTCCTTATGAGGTAAACGATACTATTATTGATGGGAAGTTAAAAACGGATACTACATTTTCCACTGTAAGGCCTTTTTCTTTTGTTGATCAAGACGGCAACGAAGTTTCAGAAGCCACAATCAATGAAAAGATTTATGTAGCTGACTTCTTTTTTACTTCATGTCCTACCATATGTCCCAAAATGAAGCAACAAATGCTGAGACTATACACAGCGTTTGAAGGGAATGAAGATGTTATCTTTTTATCACATAGCATTGATCCAAAGCGAGATTCTGTTGCTCGCTTGCATGATTATGCAGATAAGTTGGGTATCGTTTCAAGTCGTTGGCATTTGATGACGGGCGAACGCGATGCCATATACAGTATGGCAAAGCATTACATGATTGCGGCTCAAGAAGATAACTTAGCTCCTGGGGGATATGCGCACAGCGGAGCATTTTTGTTGGTGGATAAAAACCGACAGATCAGAGGTGTGTACGATGGCACCAGTCCTGAAGAAGTGGACCAGTTGAAGGTAGATATCGAAAGGCTATTAAGCGATGCGGTTCAACACTAGAGCTGCTTTTGTTTTCACCTTGATGGTGCTCATTGGTTGCGATTATAAGCCACGCAACCAAGGCATGGTGCTGTATGAGAAAGAATGCCAAAGTTGCCACATGGAGAATGGACAAGGACTGGGTAAGCTTATACCACCTGTAGCTAACTCAGATTATGTTGTCAATCATCGAGAAGATTTGGCTTGTTTAATTCGAAACGGTATAGAGGGTGAGATTATAGTGAATGGCCAAAATTATTCGGGCGCAATGGACGGCAACTCTCAATTAACAGAAATCGAAATCAACAACTTGGTGCACTACATATTGGTGGATCTTAACCAACAAAAAGATCCATATCAAATATCTGAGGTTAGAGCTCAACTTGAGCGCTGTAAATAGGCCTACTTAATTTTTACTGGCTGAAGTTTAATCTTGATTACGCCAACCTTGTCGAGTAACTTGATGGCAATGTAAACAGGATCAATCTCATGCCACTTTACACCAAAGTTAGGACGTGCTCCAAACTTATGATGGTTATTGTGGTAGCTTTCTCCAAGCATCAAAACATCTACAGGAAGTAAGTTTTTTGATGTATCAGACACTTCAAAATTGGTGTAACCATAGCGGTGTGCAAACCAATTGATAATTGCTCCGTGAACTGGCCCCATTACAAAGTGAATTGGGAGAAGCAGATACATCCACCATTGGGTGGCAAATTCAACGTAAAACCAGATATAGAATAGGCCCCAAGAAATTCTCACTGGCCAGCTATCAGCAAATTTTTCGAATGAAAACCACTCAGGAAGGTCTTTTTTCCATTTATCTTCAATAGGCACACGGCCATAGAAAATATTGGAATACACTGTTTTTGTGCGCCACATCATGGCAAACAAGTTCTTGTCGTATTTCGGAGAATGCGGATCCAACTCGGTGTCGGCATAGGCATGGTGCATTCTATGTAAGATTCCATAAGTGCGGGCACTCAAGTAACTCGAGCCTTGAAATACCAACGATAAAACCTGAAAGAATCTCTCCCAACCTCTGCTCATCGTAAACATCTGATGAGCAGCATAGCGGTGATGAAAAAATGTTTGTGTAAATAGAGATAAGTACCAGTGGGCTGCAAAAAAGATTAAAATTTCCATTTAAAGGATTCAGAAGTTAATACAACGGAAGGTGTGGTAAATGCTTCCTTGAAAATCGGTGCAAATATAACCTAAAATAAGGCCGTATATTTAAATGATTTACTTCTTTCATCCATTGGGAAGGAATAGTGTTCAATGTTTGTGCGGGGTGTGATTGATAATTGATAATTCACGATTTATTATTGATGATTAAACCAACTTAACCATGAACCAGTTAACTACAAACCACGAACCAATAACTTATTCCTAGTCGCTTGTTCCTGAGCCCACAAGCTGAGCAATCAAATGCTTGATCTCTTTCACGCGATCTTCATTGCCTAGCTTAGTATAGCTATTTTCCAAGTTGCTTAATGCCCTGCGAATAATGGAGATATTGGTTGCCGGCTTGAAGAATTCTTCCTGAGGTTCGAGCTTCAATTGTTCTAAAAAGTACTCTATTTCCTTTTTGCTGAATACCGTGCCCTTGCTGAAAGGATTGACGTAAAACAAAACATCGGTCTTGAAGATGTCATTGGTCTTATATAAACTGAACCGATCAAGGTACGCAAGAATAAAATGATGAGGAAGGTTCACGCCATAAATGGGTAAGTCCAAATTTTGTGATATGATCGAGTAGATTAGACTCAAACTCAGCGGGTTTCCTTTTTTCGACTCCAGCACCTCACTCAAAAAAGAGTTTTTTGGCGAATGGTAATCCATAGTATTGCCACTGAACCCATAAATCTGAAACAAAATGTGATTGATGACCTTCACCTGCTCAAAAGCGGTAAGATTGGTATTCAGTTCAAGCCAAATATCCTGTTGGATTTGCTCAAGTGTTTTCAGCAGTTTTTCTTGATCAAAATCTGGGTATTGGTACCTGTTGATGATCATCACTCCGTCAAGCAAACTTGCCCCTTCCGCCTCAGCCCATTGCTTTAGGCTTTTGGCAACTGCATCAAACTGAATGTCGTGGATGAGTTCTTCAATGCGGTTTTGGAATAAAACTCCAAACAGATTCGACTCCCATGCTTCCTCCAGATTTGGAATCACCACTTCACCAATCAAAAGAATTTGAGTCTTCACATGGCTGTAAACCAACTCATCAGGATCGTCAAGTAGTTGAATTAAGGAAGTGATGTCCGTATTCTGTTTCATGCTTTGCCAAAATTACGGGGGTTCTATGCCCATAAGATTTGGCATTTAGCGAGCTATTAACATAGGGACTGTTAATAGCGGAAACATTAGTGAGCCAGTCCTTCCAAAACGTCTTTAATCAACTGCCGCATGGCCGGATGGTAATCTTTGCTGAATTGCATAGCCTTTCGATTGGCTACAACAATGCACATGCACAAACACTTATGTCCCAACGCGTTGCCCAAGGAATATAGGGCTGAGCTTTCCATTTCGTAATTGAGCACTTTTCGATCATTCACTTGAAACTTTTCAATATCCTCATTAAATGTTGGCATGCTCAGCGGTAGGCGCAATGAACGGCCTTGTGGGCCAAAAAAGCCATTCGCAGTCAACGTGTATCCGGGTTTTCCAAGATGCTGGAATTTTTGGAAAAGGTCATTGTTCGATTGACTTACATACGGCTTGTTGATCGAATCATCAAATTCTGTAAAGCCTTCAAAGGCAATACGAACGTGGCGTTCAGCCTCCGACTCTTTGATGTCGTAGAAATGCTTTACTCCATCCATTCCAATCGAGTATTCTGTAATCACGGTACTGTTTATTTCCAATTGTTTTTGCAGAGCCCCACAAGTACCTAGGCGAATCAAATTCAATCGTTGAAGTTTTGGTTTTACTTGGCGCGAATGGAGGTCGAAATTTATAGCGGCATCCAATTCGTTCACCACAATATCGATGTTGTCTGTTCCAATTCCAGTAGCCAAGGCGGTAATTCTTGTGCCTTTGTAGGTGCCGGTGTGTGTGACGAATTCGCGATTCTCAATCTTATATTCGATGGTTTCGAACATAGCACTTATTACCTCAACTCTGCCTGGATCTCCCACCAATATTACGTTTTGAGCAATGTGTTCAGGGAGTAGTTTAAGGTGATACACACTTCCGTCATCGTTAAGAACAAGTTCGCTTTCCTGTGGATTCATCGTTGAAAAAATTGATTTTTCAAACCTATGACATTTAGATAGTTTTATGCCCGATGAAAGCACACATTATTACAATCGGAGATGAGGTACTCATAGGTCAAATTGTTGACACCAATTCGGCTTGGTTGGCTCGCAGATTGAATGACTTGGGCATTGGCGTGGATCGTATCCTTAGTATTTCAGATACCCGTGAAGCAATTCATCATGCGCTCAATGAAGTAGATTCAGGAGTTCAATTGGTGCTGATGACAGGTGGATTGGGACCTACCAAGGACGATATTACCAAGCACGCCTTGGCAGAGTGGTTTGAGAGCGGATGGAATGTAGATCAGGCTGTGCTCGATCGGGTTGAACAGCACTTCAGTTTGCGCGGTGTGGCGATGCCCGAAGTGAATAAAGGGCAAGCCATGGTGCCGGATAACTGTACTGTATTAACCAATGAAAATGGCACCGCACCAGGTATGTGGTTTGAAAGAAACGGTACTGTGTTTGTTTCCATGCCCGGTGTGCCGTTTGAAATGAAGTCCATCTTCTCAGATCAGGCAGTGCCGAGAATTCAAGCGCGCTTTTCGGGCAAGCACATCGTGCATCGCACCATCATGACCCAAGGCATAGGCGAGAGCTCTCTGATGGAAATTATCGCGGATTGGGAGAATAATTTAGGCGACTTAAAGCTGGCTTATTTGCCTTCAGTTGGCGCTGTTCGCCTCCGTGTAACAGGTGTTTCAGATTTTGGTGAGGGTTTGCAAGATAGGGTCGATGCGCAAGTGAAGGCTGTCCTTCCGCTTATTGAAAACTATGCCTATGGGTTTGATGAAGCTAAGCTAGAAGAAGTGGTAGGGTTGATATTAAAGGCTCATAATTTGACGATGGCTACCGCGGAAAGCTGCACAGGCGGCTACATAGCACATTTGATTACTTCCATTCCTGGTAGCAGTGCTTATTTCAATGGATCTGCGGTCACCTACTCCAACGAGGCCAAGCAATCTATGTTGGGAGTTGATCCTGCAGCGATAGAGCAATTTGGTGCTGTGAGCGAACAGGTGGCCATTCAAATGGCTGAGGGTGCCCGGTTGAAATTCAAGACCGATTATGCCGTTTCTACCACCGGAATTGCAGGACCAGATGGAGGAAGTGCGGAGAAACCAGTAGGCACCGTTTGGATTGGAGTGTCGAGTCAACGGGGATCGTATGCCTTGAAATATTCTATGGGAATACATAGAGAACGCAATATTCGAAAGTCTGCCCTGCAGGCTTTTCAACTTATACGCAAAGAGATTTTTATAAATCTTGGAATTTCATTGAAAGAAGCGCTTTCTTAAATGAATAATACATTTATATTTGCAGCCCAATTTCAAGGAAATTATGAAAATCTGCCAAATTACAGGAAAGACTGCTCAATCAGGACACTACGTTTCTCATTCGAATCACAAGACGAATAGAAAGTTTGACGTTAATCTTCACACAAAGAAGTTTTTTAACGAAGAAACGGGTGAATGGGTAACTCTAAAAGTAAGTTCTGCTGGTATTAGAAACATCAGCAAGAAAGGTTTGGTAGCTTGCATGAAAGAAGCCAAAGAGAAAGGATACCTTTAGTCCTCCAATATTAGAATATTGAAAAGCTCAGATTCGTCTGGGCTTTTTTTATGCTTATAAGTCAAGGGTTGTTTAAAAATGAATGATACTGTCTAATTGAGAGTGCCTGTAGCTTGTTGCTTTGCACTATGAGAATAACTCTGCTGTTTTTTACCTTGTTCAATGCATTGTTTTCGCTGAACATGCTTGCTCAAAATGTGCCTACCCCAAGCAAGAGCAACGTTCCACATTTTAAGATTTCTGCACCACCTTCTATTCCTGAGGAGTTGACGTCTTCATTTTTCTTTGAAAATCGTGAACGACTCAGAGAAATTCTGCCGGACAGTTCGATGGTCGTACTGTTTTCCGCTCCGATCAGAAAGCGAACCAACGACATCGATTATCCCTTCCATCAAGATCCTGATTTCTATTATTTCACCGGGGTAAATGAGGATAACGCCATGCTGATTTTGTTCAAGAATCCCATGCGGATCAACGAGAAATGGTATCGTGAGATCCTGTTCATCGAAAACGACAATATGATCAAGCAAGTGTGGAACGGACCCGTTCTAGGATCTGATCAGGCTAAAGAGGTGAGTGGAGTAGCTACTGTACTGTCCAATACTGAATTCAAGACCATGGACTTTAAATTGGATGAAGTCAAGAACGTTTATTCCAATAATAACCTATTCATTGAATTGGATGATGTTAAGCATCCTGGTGATTTAGCAAGCATGGTCAATCATTTCAAAATCAAGACAGCGCGTGCTGGAAAAGAAATTTTGGTGAATGAAGGAGAAGACCTCTATGCAAAACTCCGTCAGAAAAAATCGAAAGAAGAACTCGAGATGATGCAAAGGGCAATCGATATAACGGGTGACGCTCATAGCAACGTGATGCGCATGGTTCGGCCTGGAATGACTGAATACCAGCTTGAAGCCATGATAGAATATACGTTCAAATACAACGGTGCGGTAGTGGCTTTTCCTTCGATTGTTGCATCTGGCGATAATGGAGCCATCATGCACTATACCGAAAACAGCGACCTCCTCATACCAGGCGATTTGGTTATCATGGATATCGGTGCTGAATATGAAGGATACGCTGCAGACATCACGCGCACGATTCCAGTTTCTGGCGTGTTCACTGAAGAACAAAAGCAAATCTATCAGTTGGTACTTGACGCTCAAACGGTCGCTATTCGATATGCCACCAAAGGGTACAAATTCTGGACGCCACATGAGGAGGCTTATCGAACCATAGGCAAAGGGTTAATTGCGCTTGGCATCATAACCGAATGGGGCGATATTGGAAGGTACTTCATGCACGGAACTTCGCATTATTTAGGATTGGATGTGCACGATGCGGGCTTGTATTCAGCGCTTCAGCCAGGAGAGGTGATTACGGTTGAACCAGGAATCTATATTCCTAAAGGATCTCCTTGCAATGAAAAATGGTGGGGCATTTTCGTGAGGATCGAAGATGATATCCTAATTACAGATGGGCCAGCCAAGATTCTATCCGAAAGATCTCCGCGTAAGATCAGCGAAATCGAGGCCCTCATGTCTTCAGAAAGTGCATTGAACGAGTAGTTTACTTCGCGCATTTCTGATTGAACAACCAGACTGAGGATTTTGATTTGTTGGTTCCAGAAAAATGGATGGGAATGCCTACTCCGAAGCATACAGCGCCAGCTGCGACAGGCCCCTTCGGGAATTCAGTTCCTTGATTGAAATAGTAGTTACCCAGAGATGCAGCTGAGGTCACCAGCCCAATGGCGGCCAGAAGTATGCCAAATAATTCGGTTTGCTTTCCTTTTTCGTAGCGGTCAAGAGCGATGGGGCAGTCTTTCATGATCACCTTGAGTCGATTGTGTCCAACTTGCATGGGCCCCTGGTAAAAAGTATAGCTCAAGGCGCTTTCCACCAGTTGCAGCGAATCTGGAAGAGTTTGTGCTTTCATCTCACCGAGAGAAAAGTAAAAAACAAACAATAAGCTAAGGGCGGTTTTCATGCTTCTAAATACGTCAAATTTTATCTGGCTTCAAATTCCATTCGAGAATACGGCAGATTTCGAACTTTGTTTAGCGATTGAATCGAATCATTAGAGCGGTTTAATGCTAACTTAAAAGATGAATTGTTCATACTCGTCTAATACTGTCTTTTACTGATGTTCTAACCTTGAAATCATTTTTATTAATCATACCTTCGTGCATTGAAAATCGGATTAAAAAATTAAATCTAAATGTTTGATTTAAAAGAGATTAGTACAGCGACTATGGTTTTGTTTGCGGTGATCGATATCATCGGTTCGATTCCTATCATCATTCAGTTGCGTCAACGAACAGGGCATATTCAATCTGAGAAGGCCAGTATGGTTTCTATGTTGATTATGATTGCCTTTTTATATCTGGGAGATGAGATATTGCAACTCATCGGGATTGATATCAATTCTTTCGCCATTGCTGGTTCTTTCATTTTGTTTTTCCTATCGCTTGAACTCATTTTAGGTATTAAATTATACAAGGACGATGAGCACCAAGAGGCGAATGTGAGCAGTACTTCGATTGTACCGCTGGCTTTTCCATTGATTGCTGGTGCAGGAAGCATGACAACGCTTGTTTCGTTAAGAGCAGAGTATGCCATTCAAAACATTATCGTAGCCATTTGCTTGAACATTATTTTGGTATACCTCGTTCTGAAAAACACCAAACATATTGAGCGTGTACTCGGTCCGGGTGGTATAGCAGTAGTGAGAAAAGTATTTGGAATTATTTTACTTGCTATTGCCGTTAAGCTGTTTAGGACGAACTTGGGATTGATGTAAATCTCAAGCAGTACTTTCGCTTCATGGGGTTGAAAGCACTGGCAGCAAAATGGCTCGCAAAGCGAGAAAAATCTAAGGTTGAGGCGTGGTCAAAGCATCCGCAACAAACTCAAAGCGCAACATTCTCTTACCTCATGTCAACACTAGCGTCAACCGACTTTGGAATTGATCATCAAATTTCATCAAAAACAACATATGAGCAATGGAAAACGCTTGTTCCACTGCGTGATTATGAAGCCTTGTATCCTTACATTGAACGTATTTTAGAAGGCGAGCTGAATGTACTTTGGAAAGGCAAGCCTGCATACTTCTGCAAAACTTCTGGAACAACTTCTGGAGTGAAATATATTCCGATGAGCGATGAAGGCATTCAGGCGCAGATCAAAGCAGCGCGGTCTGCTCTGTTACTGTACATCAACGAGACCGGCAATAGCGCGTTTACCGATGGCAAGATGATTTTTCTTCAGGGTAGTCCCGCATTGGAAAAGAAGCAAGGCATAAGTGTGGGCAGGTTGTCTGGCATTGTAGCACACCATGTTCCGAGCTATTTACAGCGCAATCGGATGCCATCATGGAAAACCAATTCTATCGAAGATTGGGAGAAGAAAGTGGATGC